>VFSW01003668.1_pt1 | contig 23010 bp, 24 predicted proteins | sample 5358111 | NCBI WGS metagenome assembly VFSW01 (sample SAMN11554181, study PRJNA540505) | mine drainage metagenome | isolation source: sediment from site ElyBrook_90M | place: USA: Ely Copper Mine, Vershire, VT | collected 2017
ACCGCCTTTTTGCTGCCGCGGTATTTCAATTCCCAGATAAGGTCGCGGACCGTTTCGTTCCGGTAGGGGAATATCGATTCAATATCGGGCAGGTCACTCCCCGCGGCCACCGCCCCCGGCCGGGCGCTTGGGGTGCGCGCCGGCAGCCGCGCCGGGGGGGGGGGGCGCGGCAACGCGAAGTCGAGCATGGCTTCGAAAAATCGCCGTATTCCCGTGACATACCTCTCCCGCGGGCGAGCTGATTTCATGGAAGTGAGAAAAACAATGCGTGTCTCCTATGATATACTAATTTCCACAAAGTCCCTTATGGCTACCTTTTTATCCAATATATCCGGCATGTTCAACAAGGCGGGGCAAAGCGTATTAGGCGTGGACGTCGGTTCGTCATCGATTAAAGTCATCCAGCTCCGGCGCAAGGCGGGCCATGCCGTACTCGAAACCTACGGCGCGTCGGCCCTCGGTCCCTACGGCGGCACCGATGTCGGCCGGGCAGTGAAATTGCCGCCGCAAAAGATCGCCGAAGCGCTTTCCGATCTCATGAAAGAAGCGAACGTGACGACGCGGCGGTGCGGCGTGTCCATCCCGCTTTCCTCGAGCCTGGTCTCATTCATTGAAATGCCGGTGCTCGATACCCGCCAACTCGCCCAGATGGTGCCGCTCGAAGCCAGAAAATACATACCGGTGCCGATCACGGAAGTGACACTGGACTGGTGGATGATACCGAAGGCCGCCAACCAGTCGCCCTACGAAGGCGAGGAGGAGGCCGGCGTTGTCCAGAAAGCGCAGACCGTGGATGTCCTGCTCGCGGTAATTCACAACGAGGCGCTCCACAATTTCGCCGAGATAATCTCCGGCGCCAAGCTTGAGGCCGGTTTTTTCGAGATAGAAGCGTTCAGCGCCATCCGGGCGGTCATCGAACGCGACACCGCGCCCCAATTGGTCATCGATATGGGCGCGGCGGCCACAAAACTTTATATCGTGGAAGAGGGGATAGTCCGTATGTCCCACTCGATAAACCGCGGCGCCCAGGACATCACCTTGTCCATATCGCAGGCGCTCGGGGTGACGCCGACCGAAGCGGAAAAGCTGAAACGCGAACAAGGGCTGGACCTGGCAAAAGTGCATAAGGAGCTCGCCGACACGGGCGCCACGACCCTAAGCTATATTTTTTCCGAAGCCAGCCGCGTCATGAGCGGGTACCAGAAAAAAAGCCGGCTTGGCGTCCGCCATGTCATCCTCTCCGGCGGCGGCGCGGCCCTCAAAGGCGTGTTGCCGATAGCGCAAAGCGCGTTCGGCGTTCCGGTGCAGATCGGCAACCCGTTCCAGCGCGTCGAAACCCCGGCGTTCCTTGAGAATGTCCTCCGCGACGCGGGGCCGCAATTCACCGTCGCGCTCGGTTTGGCCCTCCGGTATCTCCAGCAAATGCCCTAGGGGCAAGGTTTCGCCAAAGGCCGCCGGGTTCGGCGCGAAACCTCACGTTCCGCTTCTAGTCTTTTTATCCGCAGGATAGTATACTTAAGAGGTTACTGCCGCGGCAGCGTTCTCTTCGATTTTCGCGCTATGGATATAGGAAGAATTCCACAACAATCGTTCATTCCTAAACAGCCGGCCGGCCAGGTCTTTGCGCCGCAGAGCTATTCCCGCGTCAATCCACTCACGGTCATCGCCCTCATCATTTTTCTTGTCTCGCTCGCCCTCGCCGGCGGGGTGTTTGCCTGGGTGAAAATGACGGACAATACCATCAACACCCTGGCGGCTCAGATCACCCAGATAAAAGAGTCGTTCGATCAGCCGACCATCAACCTCTTGTCGGCGGAAGCGAGCAAGGTAAGCGTGGCGAAAGAGCTGCTTAAGAACCACGATGCGCCGTCGCTCCTCTTCACCTTCCTCGAGCAGGAGACTTTGCCGACGGTCTCATTTTCGAATCTTTCTTACAACTATGACGGCAGTAATGCCACCGTCGTCCTGAGCGGTTTGGCGAAAGGTTTTAACTCGCTCGCCGCAGAGTCGGACGCGCTCGCCAATGCTCCCGGCATCAACAATCCTTCATTCTCGAATTTTACCCTTGATGCGAGCGGCAACGTGCTGTTCTCGCTTTCTTTTTCACTGAAGCCGTCGCTTCTCTATTATTCTTCATCGGTCGCCCCCGCGCCGCAGACGAACTCGGCGGCCGTATCGCCCACGCCATGAAATTCATCACGCCTCTCGCCATGCTCATAGCGGCGGTCTGGATATTCTTCGGTTATACCATGCCGGAATACGGGGTGCTTACCAACCGCCAGGCAGTCGCCGCGTCCTATGGGGAAACGCTCGGTCAGGCGAATCAGCTGAACCAGCTGAAGAACAGTCTGCTCACGACCTACAAATCGATACCGACAGACAGCATCGCCCGCCTCGATACGATGCTGCCGTCGTCAATAAACCAGACCCATTTTGTCGTGTCGCTCGCGAACCTGGCCGCGACCAACGGCGTGACGCTTAACACGATACAAATAACCTCCGCCAACCCCGCGCCCACGGCTGCCCCGACCAGAGCGCCGGTAATGGCGGCGGGTAATACTTTGCCGAATAATATCGGCGCCGTTCCCGGCGCCGCGCCGGCCGCGGCGGCGACGTACAAGGCCATGACCGTCGATATTTCAGTGACCGGACCCTATGCCGCGGTGAAAGCCTTTACCCACGACCTCGAGCAAAGTCTCCAGCTTATCGATATCGTCACCGTGACGGTCCAAATGACCACCGCGAACATGCTTCAGGAAAGCCTTTCGTTCAAGACCTATACGTATTCGAACTGATATGCCCACGATAAATTTCAAAACCATCATCAGTATTCTGGTCATAATCGCCGTCGCGTTCGGCGGATATATCTTTCTGTCGCGGTCCGGCTTTTCGCCTGACGTGACGGCGACGAGCGACTATACCAATGTCGAAACAACGGCGGTGCTACAGACCCTGAACCAGCTTCAAGGCATAGGCAAGAAGCTCGACCCCACCATTTTCAGCGACCCGGTATTCCTCAGTCTCAAAGATTTCACCGCGGTAGTGCCGGCCGAGGCGCCTGGCCGCCCAAACCCGTTCCAATTGCCGTCGGCCGCAGCCGCGGCTTCGGCGCCAGCCGCCAAATCTGCCCCTACCCATTAGTGTAACCGGATACCTATGGCTTCGATCGGGATAATAGACATGTTGGTTCGCGAGCATCTTCTTTCCAAAGACGATGTTGCAGCGGTCAAAAAGGAAATGGCCGCGACGAAAAAAAGCCTCGAAGAGGTCTTGCTTAACTGGGGCATTCGGCCGGAAGACGTGTTGCGGGTCAAAGGCGAGTCCATGGGCATACCGACGCGCTCGCTCGAGGGGCAGGATATTCCCTTCGACGTCTTAAAGCACATTCCCGAAGAGTCCGCCGTCCATTACAAGTTCGTGCCGCTGGCGGTCAAAGACAATGTCCTCGAGGTTGGTATCGTCGATCCCGATAATATCGAGGCGCGCGATGCGCTCAACTTCATTTCGACCAAGGCGGGCCTGCCGTTCAAACTGTCGCTCATTTCCGAGTCCGACTTCGAGCATGTGCTCCAGATGTACAAGGGTCTGTCGGGCGAGGTGACGAAGGCGCTCTCGGAGCTCGAGACCGAACTCACCACCGAGGAAAAGGAATTGGCGGAGGCGCTCGAGCTCGGGGCCACGGAGACCAAGATAATCGAAGAAGCGCCGGTGACGAAAATTGTGGCGACCATCATTCACTATGCGACGGAAGGCAATGCGTCCGATATCCACATCGAACCGATGGCTGACAAAGTGCGCGTGCGTTTTCGCGTTGACGGCGTGCTTAACACCAGCCTGGTTTTGCCGTTCAAGGTCCATGCCGCGGTCGTCGCCCGCATAAAGATACTCTGCAACATGCGCCTCGACGAGAAGCGCAAGCCCCAGGACGGCCGGTTCAGCGCCAAGATCGAAGGCCACAAGATAGATTTTCGCGTTTCGACCTTTCCGACCTATTACGGCGAGAAAGTGGTCATGAGAATCCTCGACCCGGACCGCGGCGTCAAGTCCCTTGCGACCATGGGTTTTTCCGACCGGAACCTTTCCCTTATCCGCGAAGCCATCCAGCGGCCGTACGGCATGATCCTCATTTCCGGGCCGACCGGTTCAGGAAAATCGACCACATTGTACTCGATGCTTAACGAGATGGACCGCGAGCAAGAGAATATCATCAGCCTCGAAGACCCGGTGGAATACAACATTCCGGGCATGAATCAGTCGCAGGTCAAACCGGAGATCGGCTATACCTTTGCCTCGGGTCTCCGGTCCATTTTGCGCCAAGACCCGGACGTGATAATGGTCGGCGAGATCCGCGACAAGGAGACGGCCCAGCTAGCGGTGCAAGCGGCCTTGACCGGCCACTTGGTCCTTTCGACCATCCACACCAACAACGCGATCGGCGTGGTGCCGCGCCTTATCGATATGGGCGTCGACCCGTATCTCATCCCGCCCACCCTTATCTTGGCCATGGCCCAGCGCCTCGTGAAAAAGATCTGCCCGGGCACGGGAAAATCAATTCCGGTCGAGGGAAGCATCAAGGCGCTCGTCGAACGCGAATTTTCCGATGTGCCGGAAAAGTACCGTCCGCCGATCCCGTCCGGCGCGAACGTGCTCGAGCTGGCGCCGACCGCCGATTGTCCGCTCGGCACGCGCGGGCGGGCCGCCGTCTTCGAAGTATTGTCGATGGATAAGGAACTCGAGCTCGCGGTCCTTAAGAACGCGAACGAAACATCTATCCGGAAGATAGCGCGCGAGCAGGGGATGCTCACCTTAAAGGAGGATGCCATCATCAAAGCCTTCCAGCACGAGATACCCTTCGAGGAGGTGAATAAACTTTAGCAGATCTTGCGCTATACTATAGAGGTATGTCCGAACCGCAAAAACAACAAAAGGTGTTGATCATCGACGACGACAAGTTCTTGCTCAACATGTACATTTTGAAATTTCAGAACCATGGCTTCACCGTGTGTTCGGCGGCGAGCGGCGCCGAGGGCTTGGATAAGCTCAAAGGCGGCGAATTGCCCGACATCATCCTTCTCGACCTCATCATGCCGGTCATGGACGGCTTCGAATTTTTGGAGAAAATGCGCGAGGGCCATTTGGCGGAGCACGCGGTGGTGATAGTCCTTTCGAATCAAAGCCAGCAGGCCGATATCGACCGCGCGAAAAAGCTCGGAGTCCAGGGATATATCGTGAAAGCCTCGAGCATACCCTCCGAAGTAGTGTCATTGGTCACCGACATATACAACAAGGGTAACCCTAAAGGTCGGTTCGCCGAAAAGAAATAGTCCGTATCACATGGCTGATTACAGTAAAGAGCTCGACGAATTATTGTCGACCATCATACGAGAGGGCGGTTCGGACCTTCACTTGTCGGAGGGCCGTCACCCGATGATACGGGTTTCCGCCTCGCTCATTCCGCTCCTCAAGAAACCCCTGCTCACCGCCGAGGATACGCTCGGGTACGTCACCGCGCTTTTGACGCCGGAGAAAAAACAGGCTTTCCTCCAGACGAAAGAGGTGGATTTTTCATACAGCCACAAGGATGGCGCGCGTTTCCGCGGCAACGGTTATTTCCAGCAAGGGGCTATCAGCGTCGCATTGCGGTATATCCCGAAAAAGATACGGACGATAGAGGAGCTTAGTTTGCCGCCCATCCTCACGACCTTCGCCGAAAAACAGCAGGGATTCTTTCTCGTGGTGGGGCCGGTCGGGCACGGAAAAAGCACGACCATGGCCGCTATTCTCGACCTCATCAACACGAACCGGGCCGAACATATCATTACGGTGGAGGACCCGATCGAGTACGTGTTCGAAGATAAGCGGTCGGTAATCGACCAGCGCGAGGTCCACATCGATACCGAAAGTTTTCACACGGCGCTCGGCGCGGTGTTTCGTGAGGATGTCGACGTCATCATGATTGGTGAGATGCGCGACCCCGACACGATCGCGACGGCGGTCACTGCCGCCGAAACGGGCCACTTCGTCATGTCGACGCTCCACACGAACAATGCCGCGCAGACCATCGACCGCATCATCGATTCGTTCCCCGCCGGCCAGCAAGACCAGATCCGGCTTCAGCTTGCGGGGAGCCTCACCGGCATCTTTTCCCAGCGCCTTATCCCGAGAGTGTCGGGCGGCCTTGTGCCGGCATGCGAGCTCCTGATCGCGAACAGCGCCGTCTCGAACCTTATCCGTGAGCGGCGGACCCACGAGATAAACACGGTCATCGAGACCGGCCTCGAGTCGGGTATGATCGACATCAACCGGTCGCTCCTGGACCTCGTGCGCCGCGGCGAGATAACGATCACCGACGCCTATCGCTACTCGACCAACCCGAAGGCGCTCGAGCGGTTCGCCTAACGAAGCCACCATGCTATTTAAATATCAAACGATAGATAAAGAGGGGACGCCGTCGGAAGGCACCATCGAGGCGGCCAATGTCGACGTGGCGGTCACGTCGCTCCAGCGCCGCGGCCTGGTCATATCCTCGATAGTCAATGCGGAGCAAAAGAACATCTTTACGGCCGGCATCGAAAGTTACTTCGAGCGCATTTCGAACAAGGATATCGTCATCCTTTCACGCCAGATGTCGACGCTCTTCACCGCCCAAATATCGGCGCTTCGGATATTCAAAATGCTTGCGTCAGAGGCGCCGAAAATGACCATGCGGACCCACCTTGGCGAGATCGTCGATGATCTGCAGGGCGGCAGTTCCATTTCCAAGGCGCTCTCAAAACATCCGAAGATGTTTTCGGAATTTTACGTGAGCATGGTCCGCGCCGGAGAGGAAGCGGGGAAGCTCGATCAGACGTTCAACTATTTGGCGGATTACCTCGACCGCTCCTACGAAGTTTCGTCAAAAGCGAGGAACGCCCTCATTTATCCGGCCTTCGTCATTTTCACCGCGGTCGCGGTGATGGTCCTCATGATGACCGTGGTCATACCGAAGCTCGGCGAGATCATGGCCAGTTCGGGCCAAGCGATGCCGGTGTACACGCAGATCGTAGTCGACACCAGTAGCATCTTTGTCCACTACGGTTTCATCATGCTCGCGGTCGTCATCGCGCTCGGCGCCTGGTTGTGGTTTTACAGCCGCAAACCGGCCGGCCGGCTCATGCTCTCCCACCTCAAGTTGTCGGTCCCTTACCTCGGCACCCTCTATACGAAACTGTACCTCTCGCGCATTTCCGATAATCTCAACATCATGCTCCAGAGCGCGATCCCGATCGTGCGCGCCCTCGAAATAACCGGCAGTGTCGTCGATAACGCCGAGTACGAATTGATCCTGAAAGAAGTGACCGAATCGGTGAGAACGGGCACACCGCTGTCCGAAGCGATGGGACGCTATCCGGAGCGTATCCCCGGCATTTTGGTCCAAATGATAAAAGTAGGGGAGGAAAGCGGCGAGGTCGGGAGCATTTTGAAGACTCTCGGCATGTTCTACGATCGCGAGGTCATCAATGCCGTCGATACGCTGATAGGGCTTATCGAACCAGCCATGATAATATTTCTCGGTTTGGGCGTCGGCTTCCTCCTCATGTCCGTGCTGGTTCCCATTTACAACATCTCTTCGAGCATCCAATAGCGTGGAGCCCTACAGGGGCCACTTTTCGGGGGTTGGTGTTATCCACAAGCGGTTGAAGCAATGGCCGTGGGTCTGGTATACTTATGCTGTTCCTAGAAAAAACCAGCTTTCTTTGGGGAAAAGAGGGCGGTCGAGGAAATTAACAGGTTTTTAATCAAAACAATGAGAACCCAAAAAGGTTTCACTCTTATCGAACTTTTGGTGGTCATCGCGATCATCGGTATCTTGTCGTCAGTCGTTTTGGCTTCGCTCACTTCAGCTCGGGCCCGTGCCCAGCGTGCTGGCGCCATTGCGACCGGTCGCGCCCTGATCCCGGAAATCCTTACATGTTCTGACGATAACGGATTCATTTCGTATGTAGCCAACGGCTCAAATGGTACGGCGAATCCGGTTTGCGTATCGGCTAGCAACGGCACCACGGCATTGGCAGGTCACTCGGCGGTATGGTCAACCCTTCCTTCCGGCTGGACCTATACGTTGGTGAGCCCGGTCGCGGCATCGGCCTTTACGACGTTCGGCATGCAGACGGCAGCTGGTCCGAACATTACGTGTAATGTGCAGACGAGCGTGTGTCAGTAGGAATTATCCTTCTGACCGCCAGAAAATACCCCCGAACTTCTCGGGGGTATTTTCGTGGCGGGTTTTTGCAGATTAAGGCCCGAGCTGTTATAGTCATGCCGTGATGAAAACCGCACCGCGTTCAGTCAAAACCTGGATCTCTGATCTCTCGGGATACCTTTCTCGGAAAAAATTCATACCCAGCCTTTTAGTCTTCGCTTTCTTTTGCGCCTTGTTTTGTATGGTGATACTGCCGACCGCCGCTTTGCCTTCGGCCGACGACCCGTTCTTTCACATGCGGTTCGCCGAGATCGCCCGCGAGCACGGCCTTCTGAAGACTCTCGCCGACTTTAAGTGGCTCTTCTTTTCAAAGATAACGACCGGCGATTATTTTGTCTATTATAATTTTCCGTTCTATGTAGCGGTTTACCCATTCACCTATATCGACCCGCTGTACATGGGGGCGGACCTGTTCGGCATCATTTGTCTTTCGCTGACCATCGCGTTATTTTACGGTTTCATAAAAGCTTGGGGCGTTCGTTACTCATTCCTCTGGACCATTTCGTTCGTCGCCATATTCGATTGGGTCAGGATTTGGCGGTTTTTGCCGGCGCGCCCCTATACGCTCGGGCCGATCCTGCTCGTCGCGCTCATCTTTCTTTTTCATCGCAAACGTTATTATAGTGCGGCGGCCCTTTCGCTCTTTTACGCGCTGTGGCACAGCGCCACCTTCTTTTTCCCGCTATGCGTGGCCTTCACCTACTTCGCTTTCGAACAGATCTACACTAGGCGCTACGCGTGGCGCGTGCTCGTGTATCCATTCTTGGGCATAGCGGCGGCGGTGACGCTCTACTATGTGACGGCGCCCGGCTTTTTCCTGTACATGAAAGATATTATTTTCGGCATCCTGAGCGACAAACTTTCGGGAGACGCCCTATCAAGCCTTAACGGCAGCGAGCTTATCCCGCCGAATTTCTTCGACCTGCTCGCGCGCGACGTGCCGGTCATGGTATTGCTCCTCATTGCGGTCGTCGCCGAGGTCCGTTCGTATGTCGATTTCAAGAGGGGCGAAAAAGAGCTGGCCCTCTCTTCCGACCCCTCGATGCGGGCGGTCCGGACCACGTTCTTCTTCCTCAGCTTGGCGTTCTTCCTCGGTTCGCTCATCAATGGCCGATTCCTCGATTTTTTCACGGTCGTGGGCGGTATCTATATCGTTCTCATGGGGGATGCACTGCTTCGCGGCATCACGTTCGCCGACAAGCGTCTGAGGACCGCGGCCCTCATCGGCGCTTGTCTTGCCATCACCTATCTCTTTGTCGGCAATGTGACCGCGATCCGTGGTAGCATAGTGAACAGGGAGAGCGATGCGTTCATTGCGCCGGCCGCTTCCTGGCTCAGCGCTCACGCCAAGCCCGGAGAGGTGGTCTTCAATGTGAGCTGGAATCTTTTCCCGCGCCTGTTCTATTATGATCCGGCGAATTATTACATCGCCGGCCTGGCACCGAGCTTTTTGTACGATTATAGCCCTTCGCTATACTGGGAATGGCGCCATATTACGGAGGACGGCTATGTCTGTGCGACCGAGGTGTGTGATGCGTTGCAGGCGACCCAGGATATTTCCGGCCATAATACGAAATTGGCGGCAGTTTGGTATAAGGACCAAGGTCAAGCGATCGCGAAGGCGATTCGGGGCGATTTTAAGTCACGTTTCATCTTCACGACGAGCAGCAGCCAGTATTTGAACGGGGTGCTTGAGCACAATACTGATTTTAAAAGGGCGTACTCCGACCTGGAATATGCGGTGTACGAAATCGTCGCGGTTAAATAATAAAAACATTCAATGAATCCTCGCGTTTCGCTTATCATACCCGCGCTCAATGAAGAGGAGAGCATCGGGTCGACGGTGGGCCTTATCAAGCAGAAGAACCCGCAGGCTGATTTCGAGATCGTAGTCGTCGATAACGGCAGTACCGACAAGACGAGCCTGGTTGCCAGCAAGGCGGGCGCCAGGGTCATTTTGGAACCGAAACGAGGCTACGGGTTCGCCCTCCGCCGAGGGTTCGAGGCGGCCCGCGGCGACATCCTGGTCATGGGCGATGCCGACCTCACCTATCCTCTGGAGGATTTTCGTTCGTTCATCGCGCCCATTCAAGAGGGTAGGGCCGACTTTGTCATCGGCAACCGTTATACGCCGGCCAACCGGTCGTCGTTCAACTTTCTCAATGCCTTTGGCGGCAAATCGCTCACGGCTTTCGGCAACATATTGTTCCTAAGTTCCATTCGCGATTGGCATTGCGGCATGCGGGCCTTCTCCAAGAAAGTGGTCACCTCGCTATCGCTCGAGACGGGCGGCATGGAGATCGCTTCCGAGATGGTCATTGCCGCACTCGTGAGAAAACTTCGAATCGCCCAAACGGACATTTCCTACCGAAAGCGCACGGGATTTTCCAAGTTAAACATCGTCGGCGATGGTTTTCGGCATCTTTTTCTCATTTGCCGGCGCAGGGTCGGTCTCCGCGCCGCATCCCGCCACGACCTATGAGTGAAGATTCCGGGGCGTATGCCTATGAAGCGCGGCGCAATCTTGAATTGTCGAGCACAGCTCCTCGGTTCAACGATTGGATGTTTTCCACCGTTGCTCCTTTCTTGAGAGGGGATATCCTCGAGGTGGGCAGCGGGCTTGGGGTATATTCACGGCGGCTCTTCGAGCGGTTTCCAGAAAGCCGGCTCGTATTTTCCGACCTCGATGCGGCCTATGTGCGGCAACTCGCGGATGAGTATAAAAATACCGTGCGGGTGGCGGTGAAGAAGCTTGACGTAACCGATGCCCGGTCGCTGGCGCAGTACCGGCAGTCATTCGATGGCGTCATAATGCTCAACGTCCTCGAGCATTTGGCGGACGATCGCGCGGCACTGCATAATATTTACGAAATGTTGCGGCCCGGCGGTCACGCGGTCATCCTCGTGCCCGCCTACCCGCGTTTGTTCAACGCGCTTGACCGGACTGCCGGCCACTATCGCCGTTATACCCGACGTTCGCTCAAGAGATTGGTCGGCCGGACTCCGTTCGTGATGAAAGAAATGTTCTCTTTCAATTTTTTTGCCATTTTCGGCTGGTATGTGAACGGCTCACTGCTCGGCAAGGCAGACCTTTCTTCCCGTGCCATGAAGCTGTTCGATCTTTTGGTGCCTTTTTTCCGGACCTTTGAGAGAGTGATACTGCGGCGGAAGGCGGGTATCTCCCTCATTATCGTGCTTGAAAAACCGTAGCGCGACGCTTGGGCGCACTATCAACATCGGAAGTATCTCCCTTGGCCCATTCGCGCTATACTTAAGGCCATAGCCATGCATCATATGTCGCCCTTGAGCGCTCGAAACAAGATAGACCGAGGTTTTACGCTTATCGAACTTTTGGTGGTCATTGCCATCATTGCGCTCTTGTCGGCGGTGATACTTTCCAGCTTGAACTCCTCACGTGCGCGCGGGCGGCTTGCGGCGGCATACCAGACGATGGAAAGTCTCCAGCGGCAGGCATCGTTGTGCGATATCGGTGGTTCGGGCGGCACGCCCACCGGCCAGCTGGTCGCCCCCGCATTTAACCAGACCGGCGGCGGCAATAATTTCTGTAATCCGGCAGGGAACTTGGGTACTTGGCTCACCCTCCCGGCGGGTTGGGCATATTCGGCGGAAACCGATGTGACCCCCGGCGACGGCATATTTTCATTCACCGCCACGGGCGACGGCTTCACTATTACTTGCACGCAGAGCGGCTGCGTGAAATCATAGCGCGCGTTTTCGACCATGGGAAAGAAAGCTTTTACTCTCGTCGAATTGCTCACGGTCATTGCGATCATTGGTGCGCTGGCGGCTTTGGCGATACCGGCCATCATGAGCAGTCAGGCTCGGGCGAATGATAAAACCCTTGAATCCGACCTGATCAACATGCGCGCCCAAGCGGTGCTTCTGTACGGCCAGACCTCTTCGTATGCGACCGCCTGCACGCCGGTATCTGCGCAAGTATCACCCGGCACACAGTATGCGAACGCGGCGGCTTTGAACTCAGGCGGCGCGAACGATTGTGAAGCCAGCGCGACCGCGTGGGGCGCCCAGGTGCAGCTCCAGTCAAAGCCGAATACCTGGTACTGCGTTGATTCGACTGGTTTCTCGCAAGAGACCGCGAATAACTCGATAAGTCCAGGCGTATACGCGTGCCATTAATATGGTGTTCTCGCTCTTATTATTCTTTATCCTCGGCCTTTCCTTCGGCAGTTTTCTCAATGTGCTCGTGTTTCGCTATCATACCGGCCTGAGCCTGGGCGGCCGTTCGCAATGTTTTACCTGCGGCAAAGCGCTTCGTTGGTACGAGCTTGTGCCGGTCTTTAGTTTTTGTCTCCAGCGGGGTCGTTGCCGGAGATGCGGCGCAAAGATCTCGTTCCAATACCCGCTGGTGGAGTTTTTAACGGGCATGCTTTTCGTCGCGGTCTACGTGCAGAGCGGCAACCGTGTCCTTTTGGTCCTCGACCTCGCGGCGTGGTCGCTCCTTATGGCGATGGCGGTATACGATATCCGGCACACGATAATTCCCGACGGTTTCGTCGCCCCTTTCATCGTTCTCGGCCTCCTGCGCGTTTTTTTGTTCGCGTACTCCGGCCCCTCGTTTTTTTTCGACCTCGCGGCCGGCCCGGTCATCGCCCTGCCTTTTTTTATCATCTGGCTCGCCTCGAAGGGGAGACTGATGGGTCTCGGGGATATTAAGCTCATGCTCGGCCTCGGTTGGCTTCTCGGCGCCGCCGAAGGCCTCAGCGCGGTCATCCTCGCCTTTTGGATAGCGGCCGCGGCGGCGCTCGGCGTCATGGCGTTCTCGCGAATCATGAGCGGACGGCATTTGTTCGTCCGCACGGGAGGGCTTACAATGAAGAGCGAGGTGCCGTTCGGCCCCTTTCTCGTCATCGGTGCGGCTCTGGTCTTTTTTTGCAACATCCATGTTCTCACCCTTCCGTTCTAACCATAGATCACCAAGGCGAGACCGCGAGCGCGGTTTCACCGTGATCGAGCTCTTGGTGGTCATTACCATCGTCATCATGCTTTCGGCGGTGGTTATTTTCAACGGTACGACGTTCAGCGATGCCACAGTCCTCACCAACATCGCCCAAGACGTGGCGCTCACGATCCGGCAGGCCCAGAATTTCAGCACGAACGTGAGCCGGTCTTCGGGGTCGGCCGCGACCTACAACACCGGCTACGGAGTGGAGTTCAATCCGAATGTCCCGTCGTCTTTTTTCACTTTCAATGATAACCAGTATGCGGGGACGCTTCACATCTACGATCCTGGCATTGATCAAGTGGTGTCGACCTATACCTTCGACCCGGGCTACTCCATCGCCCGTATTTGCGGTTCGAACGGCGTGAATGACGACCAGTGCCTCGGCGCCGGTCAGCTCATCGATATCACTTTTGTGCGGCCAAATCCCGAAGCTACCCTTGATCTCTTGTCGACCGACCACATACCGCTCGGCTGGCCGGCCTTCAGCTCGGTGCGCATTTATCTGCAGTCGAAATCGGGAAAGACCAAAAGGGTCGACGTGTGGGTTACCGGCATCATTTCCGTCCAATGATCACAAGACCCGCCAAAACTACGAAGAGGATGCGGCCCACTCAAGGGGAGCGGGGCGTGACCATCGTCGAACTTCTCGTATCGGTGGCCATATTCAGTTTGGTGGCGATGGTAAGCGTCACGGCCCTCATCAACACCATGGAGATAAATAAGGGGAACCAGGCGTTCAAGACGAGCTTCGATAACTTGACCTTTGCCCTCGACAGTATGAGCCGTAATATCCGCCTCGGCAGCAGTTACTATTGCAGCCAGGCAGTCGATACGCAGAGCTACACCGCCCCCAGCCAGCCGGCGACGTCTGTGGGCGGGGTCACGCAAGATTGTCCGAGCGGCGGCATCCACCTCTCATTCCTTGATTTTCAAGTCACGAACCAGGTCGACGTCTACCAGCTTCATAACGGAGCGATCGAGGAGCTCTACCGCGGTCCGACGGGGAACGCTTCCTATATACCGATCACCGCGCCGCAGATCAACGTGACGAATCTCACGTTCTACGTGAACGGTTCCACCCAGTGCGGCTTCGGGCCGTCGGTCCGCATGGTGGTGGCGGGGACGGTCACCGTGGGCGACCAGACGAGGTCGTTCAACCTCGAGAACTTCCTCTCCCAGCGGCCGTGGAATAATGTGGGTTGTCCATAGACAATGAAAAAGTTTTTTATGCGACAAAAGAATAAGCATTTCCGGCGGGGATTCACCCTTGTCGAGGCGCTGGTATCGATCACTATCCTCGCTATGACCATCGCTTTCGTCCTGAACGTGCTCACCAACAGTTTTCTCTACGCGCGATATGCCGGTGATCAGGTGACCGCGACCTTCCTCGCCGAAGAGGGGTTCGAACTTGTGGAGAATACCCGCGCCCTGAATGTCCAGGCCGGCAGTTTTTGGCTTTCCTCGATACCTGAGACCGGCAGCAAGTTTACCGCCGACCCGCTCGACCCGCGCGGGACGTTCACGCTATGTCCCGGGGGCGTGTGCCCGGCCCTGAATCTCGACAGCAGCGGCGACTTTACCTACCACGCCGGTACGCCCACGTATTTTTATCGGGAAATATCCGTGATGTCGGTCGCCAACGACGGCATCGCCAACGAAGCGGCGGTGACCGTCACCGTGTACTGGCCCGACTCGTCGCGCGCCCACCACGTCACGTTTACCAACCACATTTTCAGCTGGAATGACTTTTCTCACTAGCGCCATGAGATCCATATTCGCCGCAAAAAGAGGTCGACAAGGTTTTACGCTCATCTACGCGGTTTTGGTGACCAGCTTGCTTTTAGCCGTCGTGCTCAAGCTCTACAGCGTGGTCGTCAAAGAACAGCTCCTCTCCTCGGCGACCAAGACCTCGGAGGTCTCATTTTACGCCGCGAACAGCGGCCTCGAATGCGCCATGTACGCCGACCTCCATGCCCCGACCGATCAGTTCAGCTTTTACCAGCCCGGGTTGCCGACCGTGCCGATATTTCCCGTAAGCTGCGACGGCGTGGTGGAAACGGTCAACGGTACCGGCATCGATTCGACCAACGCGGTCTGGCAAGCTATTTGTCAGCCGCTGGGGCTCACCACCAGCCAATGCGCCGCGAGCCAGTTCACCGCGGTGTTCGAATCGTCGTGCGCGGTGGTGTCGGTTGCAAAGATCAATGCGACGGGCGGGAGCCAATACCAGACGCGCATCGAGGCCCGCGGCTACAATACGACGCAGTGCCCGGGTAGCGGCCCGACGGTCGCCGAGCGGGCCATCCGCACCCAATACGGGAGCGGCGGCTATACGGCCAATCCGTCGTCCTATGTCGCCGGCCGTTACATCTTCTACAACAACTCATCCTGGGACGGCAACAACCCGGCCGCGAACAGCGCCGACGACGGCGCCATCGCTCCCGACAAGCAGGCGCTCCTCCCCGGCCAGACCGCTACCTTCGCCAATTACACGAGTTACGCCCGCGGCATCAACGGCATCATGGTGGATATTCCGGCGACCAACGGCGTCTCCGTGAACGACTTCCAATTCAAAGTGGGGAACGACAGCAATCCTTCCGCCTGGTCAGCCGCCCCGGCCCCTTCGTCGGTCACCGTGCGGACGGGGGCGGGTATAAACGGCGCCGACCGGATCACCATCATTTGGGCCGACAATGCGATCCAAAAGCAATGGCTTCAAGTGACGGTCCTTGCCGATGCCGCTACGCGCTTACCGACCAAGGATGTTTTCTACTTCGGCAACGCCATCGGCGAGACCGGCAATTCAACGACCGATGCCATAGTTGACCTCAATGATGTTTTGGCGATTCGAGCAAATCATGGAGTAGCCACCATAACTTCACCTTTTGATATCAATCGGGACGGTACGGTGGATACCACCGATGAGAATATCGCCAATAGCAACCAGACGTTATCGTTTAACGCCCTTCAACTTATCACCGCGCCGGCGCAGCCCGGATTCGTCGCCGGCCGTTACATCTTCTACAACAACTCATCCTGGGACGGCAACAACCCGGCCGCGAACAGCGCCGACGACGGCGCCATCGCTCCCGACAAGCAGGCGCTCCTCCCCGGCCAGACCGCTACCTTCGCCAATTACACGAGTTACGCCCGCGGCATCAACGGCATCATGGTGGATATTCCGGCGACCAACGGCGTCTCCGTGAACGACTTCCAATTCAAAGTGGGGAACGACAGCAATCCTTCCGCCTGGTCAGCCGCCCCGGCCCCTTCGTCGGTCACCGTGCGGACGGGGGCGGGGGTCGGCCAGTCGGATCGCATCACTATCATTTGGTCGGACAACACGATTCAGAAAGAGTGGCTCCAGGTCACCGTGCTAGCCACGCAGGCGACGGGTCTGTATTCGAATACGACGTTCTACTTCGGCAATGCCATCGGCGAGACCGGCAATTCAACAGCCAATGCCATTGTTGATTCTTCGGACGAAAATGCCATCTTAAACAATCTTATGACAGGAGTCTCTATTACCAACGTGTTTGATATGGACCGTGATGGCAGTGTTTTGACCAATGACGCTTTGATCGCAGGAAATAATTTTACAAGCGCGTCGACCGCCCTTCAGCTCATTTCGCCCTAGGCGCTCAGGTTTTTCCTATTGTCTATGGCGGCCGATACGGTAAGCTAGTGGTATGCCTAAAGCCCCGCCAGAGGTTATCGCCCGGCTTAGCAAGCTTCGCGCGGCCATCGAGAAATATCGCTATGAACAGCATGTGCTGGATGCTTCTTCCATTTCTCCCGAAGCGCTTGATTCGCTGAAGCGCGAGCTCACCGAAATAGAATCCGCATACCCCGCCCTCATTACTCCCGATTCGCCAAGCCAGCGCGTCGCCGGCGCGCCTCTGCCGGAATTCACGAAGGTGACCCACAAGGTGCCCCAGTGGTCTTTCAATGACGCGTTCACCAAAGACGATATGCGCGCGTTCGATGAGCGGGTCAAGCGCTTCCTCGCCGCGGCCGGCGTCCGCGCGGCGGCCGTCGACTACGTGACCGAGCTTAAGATAGACGGTCTGAAGATCGTGCTGGAATACCAGAAGGGCGCGCTTTTCAAAGCGGCGACGCGCGGCGACGGCGTGGTCGGCGAGGATGTGACGATGAATGTCCGGACCATCGAATCGGTGCCGCTCCGTCTCTCGGAGCCGCTCGACATCATCGTCGAAGGGGAAGTGTGGATGAGCAAAAGACAGCTCGCGGCGCTCAATGAGGCGCGCAAAAAGGCCGGCCTGCCGCTCTTCGCCAACCCGCGCAACGTGGCGGCGGGTTCCATCCGCCAACTTGACCCTAGGATAGCCGCGGAGCGAAGACTAAGCACGTTCATATACGATATCAGCCGTTCCTCGGCGCCCGTGCCGGCGACCCAAGACGCCGAGCTTGCGCTCCTTGGGAAGCTCGGTTTCAAGGTCAATAAGAATTTCGCAGTGGCCCGGTCCATCGATGACGTCGAATCTTATTGGCAGGCGTGGCAGAAGAAAGCGCCGCAGGAAGACTACTGGATAGACGGTGTGGTCATTAAGGTCCGCGCGCGCGAATACCAAGAGCGTCTCGGCTACACCGGCAAGGCGCCGCGGTGGGGCATTGCCTGGAAATTCCCGGCCGAACAGGTGACCACGGTCCTCGAGGATATCGTCTTCCAGGTCGGCCGGACCGGTGTCATAACCCCGGTCGCCCATCTGCGGCCGGTCCTTGTGGCCGGTACGACCGTATCGCGGGCGACGCTCCACAACGAAGACGAGATAAAGCGGCTTGATCTGCGCCTCGGCGACACCGTTATTTTGCAGAAAGCCGGCGATGTTATACCGGATATAGTCCAGGTGGTGAAAGAGCTTCGAACCGGCAAAGAAAGACCTTTTACCTGGCCCACCCATATACCCGCGTGCGGCGGCGACGGCCAGATAGAGCGCATTCCCGGCGAAGCGGCGTGGCGCTGTGTCAACAAACGATCGGCGGCCGCCGCGCGAAGGAAGCTCTATTACTTTGCTAGCAAAAAGGCCTTCGATATCGAGCATCTGGGGCCGAAAAATATCGACCTGCTTTGGGACAATAACCTCATCGCGTCCGCTGATGATATTTTCACTCTTACCCGCGGCGACCTTCTTTCTTTGCCGCGGTTCGGCGAAAAGTCGGTGGACAACCTCTTAGAGGCCATCGCATGGGCGCGGCGCGTGAGTCTCCCGAAGTTCATCGTCTCACTTTCTATTCCGCAAGTAGGGGAGGAGACCGCGGTCGACCTCGCCGCTCATTTTAAAACGTTTGAAAAGTTCCAAAGCGCGACGTTCGATGCGCTCGAGACCATCAATGGCGTGGGGCCGATCGTGGCGAAAGCGGCGACGACCTGGTTTTCGGACGCCGATAATAAGAAACTGGTCAAAAACCTCCTCCGGCACGTGACCATCGAAAAGTTCACGGCGCCCGCGGACGCCGGACCGCTCGCGGGAAGGTCGTTCGTGCTGACGGGGACGCTCGCGACGCTTTCGCGCGACGAGGCCAAGCAACGCATACGCGCGCGGGGCGGCAATATTTCCGAGTCGGTTTCGAAAAAGACGAGTTACGTGGTCGCCGGCGAGAACCCCGGGTCGAAGCTGGCTAAAGCGCGCGCCCTCGGGGTCACGGTCCTGGCGGAGGCGGATTTGCTGAAATTGATAGCATAAGCCGCCTTTCATTCATGGCACAAAAAGCCTTCCGTCGGCGTTGCCGAGCGGAAGGTAGAGTCGCGAAAGAGGTCTTATTTTTTTGAATTTTTGAAGTGGCATGAATATACGCCGTGAGTTTTGATGAATGCTTGGGCATCCGCCAATGACTTTTCCGTTTCCCCTTTGATCTTTAAGGTGCCGCCGCAGCTGTCGCGTCTGTGCCGCGCGACCTCGACGTTGACTCCGAATTTTTCCCGTAAATCAGCGCAGGCGGCGTCGGTGACCCAGACGGCGGTCGCGTCGAAATGGTAGGAGGCAGTTTTCATAGTGGAGGTATGTTCTGGGTCGGATACTACCACCAAGTAATGCTTTGTCAATTTTTGAAACCGGCCGTTTGGTGCTAGTATGACTCCCATGTTAGGTATCGAAGACATCGATAGGCTTGCCGCGCTGGCCCGGATCGAAATTCCCGAGGCGGAGAAAGAGACCCTCCGCAAGGAAGTCGATTCTATCTTGGCGTATGTCGCCGATATCCAAAAGGCCTCGGGCACCGTGCCGCCGCACGAGGACCACGCGGTGAGGAACGTGCTACGGAATGACGACGCGCCCCATCTGCGCGGCGAGCATACCGCCGACCTCCTTTCCGAAGCTCCCCGGACGCAGGACGGCTATATCAAAGTGAAAAAGATATTGTAATGAAGATCGATGTCTCAAAATTGACCATTCGCTCCGCCCACGACGGCCTGGTCAAAAAAGCGTTCACCGCCAAGGCCCTTGCCGAAGCGTATCTTGCGGAAATCGAAGCGCAGGACGGCGATATCCATGCTTTTTTGGAGGTTTATGACGATGTCGAAGACCAAGCGCACGAAGCGCAGAAAAAGATAGACGCGGGCAAGGCGACGATGCTTACCGGCATTCCTGTCGCGCTCAAGGATAATATTTTGATCAAGGGTCGGCGCGTCGGCGCGGCATCAAAGATATTGGAAGGCTACCATGCGCCGTACGATGCTACCGCCGTCAAAAAATTGAGAGACCAAGGGGTCGTTTTCCTCGGCCGCACCAACATGGATGAATTTGCCATGGGCGGGTCCACGGAAAATTCCGCGTACGGGCCGACCAGAAATCCCCATGATCCGGCGCGGGTTCCCGGCGGGACTTCCGGCGGCAGCGCGGCGGCGGTTGCCGCTCACTTTGCGACGGCCGCACTCGGCAGCGACACCGGCGGTTCCATCCGCCAGCCGGCAAGCTTTTGCGGCTTGGTCGGCTTGAAGCCTACCTATGGCGCGGTCTCGCGCCACGGGCTTATGGCCATGGGCTCATCGCTTGACCAAATCGGCCCGCTCACCCGCACGGTGGAAGATGCGAAGACCATCTTCGAGGCGATCCGGGGAAATGACCCGCTCGACGGGACGACCATTGCCGAAGCGACGTATCCGCGACCGCCGCACGGAAAGAAGACCGTCATCGGCGTGCCGCGGAAATTCACGAATACCAAGGGCGTCGACGCGGCGGTCGCGAAGAATTTCGAAGAAAGCCTCACGAAACTTCAAAACGCGGGGTGTGAGGTCCGCGACATCGAAATGCCGAACGTGCCGTATTCGCTCGCGGTCTATTACGTGGTCATGCCCGCCGAAGCTTCCTCGAATCTTGCCCGCTTTGACGGCATCCGCTTTGGCCTCCATGTTGATGGCGCTACATTGTTGGACGACTACCGGAAGACTCGCGGCCAAGGTTTTGGCCGGGAAGTCCGTCGGCGCATCATCCTCGGCACCTACGTCCTCTCCGCCGGTTACTACGACGCGTATTACAACAAGGCGGTCAAAGTCCGGTCGCTTATCGCCGCCGATTTTAAAAAGGCCTTCGATGCCGGCGTCCACGCGGTGGCCACGCCGACCTCGCCCGTGCCGGCCTTCAAGATCGGGGAGAAAGCGAGCGATCCCCTGGAAATGTATCTCGCCGACATCTTTACCGTGACGGCGAATATCACCGGTCTGCCGGCGATATCCGTGCCTTCGGGGAGCGCAGACCTTGGCCCTCGCCGCCTTCCGCTCGGCCTCCAGCTTCAGGCGAACTACGGCCGAGAGGATATTCTCTTTGAAATAAGCGAGAAATTTGCGAAAATGGTGTGATACACCATGGCGGATGAAGAGAAAAAGAAAAAGTCATCCTCCGGCAATCCTTTCGAAGAGCTGGCCACTTTTTTGGTCATCATACTTTTGGCGGGGGCGATACTGTCGCACTTCGGCAGCGCGTTCAAGGCGAACCCTTATCTAAACCTTATTTCTTCCGGCGGCCTATTTTCGCCCTATCAGCCGCTGACGACGCCGCTCGTCTCGGGACCGATCGGTTCCGCGTTCCAGCTGCTTAGTCCCGCCTCGCTTTTTAACACGGTGGGCGGTTTGGTGAGCGGCTCAAAAGCGGCGGGCGACCACGGCACGGTGATTGGCGGCCCCGAATTCAAAGACGGCGAGCGTTACTGGCTGGTGCAGTTTAGCGATGGTACGAGCGGTTGGGTCGCCGACCGTGCGCTCGGCAACGCGGCGGGCGGTCCGCTCGATGAAGGGAACTCGGCGGTCGGTGATCCGGTCGTGACGACGGCGGACATTGGCGTGGCTGATTCTCCCGGAGGGAGCGTGAGCGGCACTGAATCAAAGGGCGGCCTTGGTTCGATCGGCAAAGGTCCCCTGTACGCGAACGGCGAGCGTTACTGGTATGTGGATTTCCGCGATGGCCGGAGCGGTTGGGTACCCGAACACGCGCTCGGCGATGTGGGTCCGGCGACTTTCACTCCCGGTGCGACGCCGGTCGGAGCATCGGTCATTACGCAAGGCAAGACCGCCGTGTCTGACACCGCCGGCGGCAGCCCCATCGACTATCAGCCCGATGGCTCGCCTGGCACGATAACGGAGGGGCCGGTGTCTTTTGCCGGTACGAATTATTATTACGTGAAGTTCCAGCACGGCACGAGCGGCTTCGTGGCCGAAGGAAATCTGACCGACGAAAGGGGGCAGGCTATAACAACCGGAAAGACCGCCGATGGTTCGACAGTCATGCTTATTGCCGATAGCGATGTCGCCCAGGACCCCGGCGGGGTGGTCGTCGGTACGCAAAAAGGGGGTGCGGTCGGCGTGGTGAGCGGCAGCCCCGTTTTGTTCAACGGCGCGCGTTACTGGTATGTGAAATTTTGGTACGGACCGAGCGGCTACGTGCCCGAAAGCGTCTTGCGCGATACGGTGGCCGCGCCGTTCAACCCCGGTGACACGCTCGTCGGCACCTCGGTGTATCCGGGTGTCCGGACACCGGTGTACGACAGCCCGGGCGGTACCATCATCGGCTACCAAAAAGAAGGCGCCCACGGCGTGGTTATTCAAGGCCCGATATATTTCAACGGCGCCCGCTACTGGCAGGTCGATTTCGATACCGGACCGGACGGGTATGTCTCCGGAAACGATCTGACCGTCAAAGCGACCCATCCTCTGCTTGTAGGCTTTATAACGTTGCTCCGCGACCTCGGCACGTTCGTCGCTCTACTCCTCCTCACCGCCATCATCTATACCCTTATTCGGATCAGCCAGGTCTTTGGCGAATACCGCCGACAGACCAAGATCGAGGCGGCCAAGACGCGCGTCCAGACGGAGATAAGCCATCCGCGCTGGGAAAAAGTTCTCGACCATTTGTCGGCGGAGAACCCGAACGAATGGCGGCTGGCTATTTTGGAAGCAGATATTATTCTCGGGGAAATGCTCGACAAAATGGGATATGGCAAAGGGGCTACGATAGGGGAGCGTTTGAAGACCATCGAAGAAAGCGACTTCCGGACCATCGACAAAGCCTGGGAAGCGCACAAGGCGCGCAATATGATCGCCCATGAAGGGTCGGATTACGTGCTGACCCAGCGGGAAGCGAAGCGCATCGTCTCTTTGTACGAAGAGGTATTTCACGAGTTCCGCTACATTTAGGGATTTTCTCGGCATTGATTTATTGGCGGGAAGTTGTATGCTGTATCCCACGATAGGAGAGACGCTATCGCGGGGATGAGCACCGGTTGCTCGCAAGGCTCATAACCTTGAGGTAGTGGGTTCAATTCCCACCCCCGC
>VFSW01003669.1_pt1 | contig 23004 bp, 17 predicted proteins | sample 5358111 | NCBI WGS metagenome assembly VFSW01 (sample SAMN11554181, study PRJNA540505) | mine drainage metagenome | isolation source: sediment from site ElyBrook_90M | place: USA: Ely Copper Mine, Vershire, VT | collected 2017
ACACTAGTGTATCCTAATAATCTGACATTGTCAATAATTTATCGGGAAATAAATATAAAAATGTCATAAATACTGGCTTTGAGATACTTATAGATAATTTTAAGCACCCTTGTGAATGCAAACTCATGCCTATCTATAAGATGTTTTGATACACTCTGGTATATCGTTCTTAACGTATGAGATAAAAACGGAAGTTATTTACAAAGGAGCTATGTACTAAGATAGTTGCTACAAGCAAACGTCAGTCAATCAGGCAAACTCGATCCAGTAACGCAGCTTGCGTTTGTTTGATTTTGGAATCTCAATCGCGTTCTCCAGGCGGCCACCATTGTGTTCGATAATCTTGCTCGACGCGATATTATCATCGTCGCATGTCACCAACACGCGCTTGATATGCGCCTCGCGTGCTTTCTCCAGACCCAGGCGCAGGATGATTTTCCCATAGCCATGTTTGCGCCTGCTCGGTCTGATCTCGTAACCGATATGCCCGCCGAATTTCAGGAGAGACTCGTTCAACTTATAGCGCAAGTTGAGGCGACCAATAAATTCATCGTTGTCAATGAGCCAGAAATCAGCACTGGGTATGTGCCCTGGTGTGTCTACATCGCTGGCGTGCGTTTGTTTAATGAGCGTCAGATATTCCTCAAAATGTTCGGCCACGCGCTGAAGATTGTAGATACGGTAGGTTCCCTCGTCTTGAAATTCTTGCATTGCTTGCAGATAACTCTCTTTGTATTGCAGCGCAGGTTCTATGAGAAAGCACATATAGAAAATCCCTCTAGTCGCCCTCTAAAACTATTTGCTAATGCTTCTCAGTATATACTGTTCTGCTCTGTTTGGGTAGATGGGTGTCTATTGCAACAGGTCGCTGTTTTCTCGTACTATGGTGATGGATAAGCCGAAAAGTACAGCTTGGGGAGAGTTTGTTTGCGATGAGTATGTTAACACTGCTGGGAACGGGAACGTGCCAGCTTGAATACGAGCGGCGTGCCTCAAGCGTGCTGCTTGCATTGGACGGGACCAATATCCTGTTCGACTGTGGGCATGGCGTGGTGCAACGCCTGTTAGAGGTGGGTGTACGCCACCATCAGATAGAGCATATCGTCCTGTCACATTTTCATCCCGATCATGTCTCTGACCTTGTGCCCTTCTTGCAGGCGGGAGCGTGGTCACAGCGCGACCCGCGTAGCACCGATGTGCATCTCTATGGTCCGCCAGGGGTGCGTCAGTTTATCGATGGCCTGATACAGCTCTATGGCGAGCGTTCTCTGCGCCAACCGATCTACGCTATACAAGTTCACGAGATCACTGAAGGCAGTTATACCGTCGCTTCCCACCGGTTTGAGGCCGCGAGCCTACCGCCAGCGGGTAATCATGGTTTGCGCTTCAGATGCAACGAGAAAACATACGCGCTGACGGGCGACTCTTATTTTCACGAGCAAGAGATTGCATTTCTAAAAGATGTTGATCTGGCGGTGATCGACTCCGGGCATATCTCCGATGAGCAGATTGTTGAACTGGCTGTCAGCACACAGGCCCATACGATTGTCTGTTCGCATCTCTATCGTGAACTGAATGCGGCGCAATTGCAAGCTGAGGCGAGGCTGCGTGGTTATCAGGGAACGCTGCTCGTTGGGCATGATTTGATGTCATTTGTGCTATAGGTGTTTGTCGGTTTTGATTGAAGAGGCATTATGCAAGAGATGCAGGCAGTAGCGCGTCTTGAAGAGCAGATGCGCTTTACAGTAGAGACGGGTTCTGGGCACACAGTCATGCTCGACATGCTAGATGATGTGAGCGAAGGCGTCGCGGTAGCGGGCGCGTCACCGATGGAGATGCTGCTGGTCGCATTGGCAGGTTGTACGGGTATCAGCGTACTCTCTATCCTGCGTGCGCGGCGACAAGAGATTACGGGCTATGAGTTGCGCGTGCATGGCAAACGTGCTACGCAGCACCCGAAGATATTTACCGAGATCAGCGTAGAGCATCTGTTTAGCGGGCGCGACGTGCGTCCAGAATTCGTGGCGCGCGCTATCGAACTTGCGGAGACGCGCTATTGTGGCGTCGAGGCGATGCTCAGTAAAAGCGCGCACATTACGCACCGCTATACTATTCTGCAATCCGCCCATCCTGAATGATGGCAACGCGGTCCGCCATTGCTACGAGCGTGGCATCGTGGGTAGCGATCAGCATACCGATTTTGTTGGTGTGGCAGATATCGCTCAGCAGTTTGGTGATATCGCGCCCGGTTAGCGAGTCTAGGTTGCCGGTCGGCTCGTCAGCAACGATGAAGCGCGGCTGATGCACGAGGGCGCGGGCAAGAGCGACACGTTGCTGTTCGCCGCCGGAGAGTTCCAGGCCGCGATGATGGGCGCGTTTGCCTAGCCCCACCTGTTCCAGGGCCTCGCGCGCCTGCCGTGTGCGTTGTGCGGACTGCATACGGCCCAGGCGTAGCGGGATCTCGACGTTTTCTTGCGCGGTGAGCGAGGGAAAGAGATGCGCGTTCTGGAACATCATGCCGATGCTTTCGCGGCGCAGGCGGGCACGTTCAGATTCACTCATCTTCGCTAGATCGCGTTCGAGAATCAAGACCTGTCCCTCCGTCGGATTGTCCAGGCCAATCAGGATGTTGAGCAGGGTCGTTTTGCCTGAACCTGAACGTCCCCGCAGCGCAACAAATTCGCCTGGACGAATGCGCAGATCGACACCACGTAGGGCACGCACGCTACCACCGCCAGAGCGAAATTCACGTGTCACGCCGCGTGTTTCCGCGATTGTTGCGACAACCACCTCAGAAGTCATGGTGTATTGCTCCTTAATTGTATTTAGCTTGTCTATCGAGCTTAATTTTTGCCATTGGTTTCCGTAACAAGAGGCCAGATTTCGACATGGTCGTCGGTGATGCGTACCTCAGCGCGTCCGTTGAAGGGGATGCGCTCGATAGCTTCTTTGGGCAGTTGCAGGCGTCCAGCACGGTCGATCAGAACGGATTCACGGTGTGTCTCGGTAGGGAGACCGATGACGGCACTGGCGGTTTGCATATGTGCCTCAACGCTTTCCAGCGCTGTCTCGCGGCGCACGGTTTCGGTGCTGGTGCGCCCATCACGAATGGCGATGGTGCGATCAACCTCGGCGGCAATGGCGGCATCGTGCGTGACTGTAATAATTGTCAGACCGAGTTCTTGATTGAGTGTGCGCATCAGGTGCAGCACCTCAGAGGCGGTCACAGAATCGAGTTCGCCCGTTGGTTCGTCGGCTAAGAGCAGCTTTGGTTGATTGGCAAGCGCAACGGCGATAGCGGCGCGTTGCTGCTCACCGCCAGAGAGCTGAAATGGTCGCTTATGGCCCATGTCACCTAGACCCACCATCGCTAGCAACTCTTTGGCGCGTTTTGCGCGCTGGCTGCCACTCACGCCGCTGAGCATCTGTGGCAGTTCGACGTTGGCGGCTGCGCTCAATTCCGGCAACAGATTGCGCCCGCTCTGTTGCCAGACCTGTCCAACAATGAAGCGGCGATAATGAATGCGTTGCGCGTTGCTCAGGCGCGTGAGGTCGTAGCCATCGACGATGCAGCGGCCCGCGCTCGGTAAGTCGAGACCGCTCAGGATATTGAGCAGCGTGCTTTTGCCGGAACCGGATGCGCCGACAATCGCCATCATCTCGCCCGCCTCAACCTCCAAGTCCAGCCCTTGCAGCGCAACTACTTCCAGATCAGCGACCTTATAGATTTTGACTAGATTATCGCAAAGAACAATGGGTTCAGACATTGAAACTCCTTCTACAAATAAATATTAGTAATACCTGTAGGGACCGATTCATCGCGTCCGCCGCCTGTGCGCCCACAATGCCCCTTTCCCTCTGGCATGATGCACATAGAGCATTGCATAATCGATGCATGGGTACGGTGGACGCGATGAATCGGTCCCTACGGTAAATAGGCATGCTTAATCCTCGTTAAGGCGTAATATTTGACTGATCGATGGTTGAGATACAAATCTTACCATCAACAGTAATGTAAGTAAACACAGCATGAGTAGTGCAATCAGGGCAATACTGAGTGATGGTGGCACAACGATCTGAATAGGTGGGACGCTCTGCGCGATGTAAAACGCACTGCTACTAATCGCGCTTGTGACATCACCCGGTAGGATGCTTGTGAAGATCAACACTGGTACTACCAACACGGTGAAAATTGCGCCAAAGACGATGCCGAGCAGAATCGCGGTGATATAGATAATGCTCTGTTCCCAGATCAACGCGAGGGCAACCTGGAAAGGCGTAGCTCCCAGGGCGCGCAACACGGTAAAACTACTGAGACGGTTGCGCACGTTTTGCCAGGACGCCACCAGGCTGCCAACCAGGGCAAGCAGCAGATTGATGCTTGCCCCTAATAAAAGAACACCTGTGAGTGTGAGGAAGAGCGGTTCGCGATAGAGATCAGCGGTGATGGCTCGTCGGTCATATAGGAAATCCAGGCGCAAGTCGCCACTTTGTAGCACTCTGTAGATACTCTTGAGATCAGCGGGATGGTCGCTTGTGCGCAACCAGACCGTATTGACAGGAACCGAGAGACTGCTGGCATTGGCGATCTTATTCTTATAGACAGTGGCGAAGGTGCGATAATCGACCAAAACTGCCGGGCCAATGCCTGTGTTGGGCGAAGGGATATGTTGTACTTGCGCGATGGCGACGAAATTTATCAGATCGGCATAGTCGGTGACCGCGAAATTGAGTGTAAAGTGTGCCCCTGGATAGAGATGGAGGGTGTTCCAACTCTGCGCGTCAACAAGAGCGGGCACAAGCAACTGTTTTATCGCACTATTGCGCTGGGTCATCAGTTGACGCATCAGGTCAGTCAGCGATTGTGTCGAATCCTGGGGCGTCCAGATGGCGGTTTGGGCAAAGGTGTTGGCATCAACGGCATGGAAGTCAATGCTTTGTCCCTGTGTGGTGTTGCCCGCAGTCGCGGTTTTCACATAGCCAAGCGAGGCCGCAAGTACGCCAGGAACATGCTCATAAGCGTGTGTCGTGTCGTCAAGTTGTGCCTGTGTAATGATATTGACGGGAATTGTGCCGCTAAAATCGGCTCCTGCCTGATAATTAGCAATATCAGGCACGCGCTGTTGTTGTGAAGCAACACAGATCAGCGTAAAAATGGCAAATGCGGTCGCGATAGCCAGCATCAGGGTCATACGCAGTGATTGACGGGGGGCGCGGGCCATCTGTGCTAAAGCTAGCAATGGGGCCGCTCCGCGTGTTCCGTGTGTCAATTTGGCAGCATAACCGAGCAAGAGCGGGAAGAAGCGCAACAACAGTAAGATACCGGCAATGAGTAGTGAGACCGTCCCAAGCAGTGTGAGCGGCGAGAGTAACAGTAGAGCGGAGTGAGCATCTAAAATGCCCGCATTCGTCACATAAGCAGTGACGCCCGCACCCGTCAACGCGATAATCGCCGCCCCGATATCCAGGTTCCAGCGTTGCCAGAGCGGGCGGCGTGTGGTGCGTGCGGACTCACGGCGTGCCGTTAGCACATCAAGTCCAATACTGCGCGTAACAGCAACAATCAGAGCAAGCAGGACCGCGCCAGCGGCAATCAGGGCATACCCGCGCACGCTCAGTGCCAGGATGAGCGGGTTGCCAGAGAGCATATTGAGCGTTCCCTGGTCCGCCGCGCTCAATGTGTGCTGCGTGAGAACGTATGCCGTTGGCAATGCTAGCAGTGGGCCAGCGAGCAGGGCTACTAGGCTGAGTAGAAAACCCTGGGCGACAAGCGAGCCAAATATCTGACCCCGACTGGCACCGCGACTGCGCAGGATCGCAATCGCGTCTGCCTGTCGCTCGACCAGCAGGTCCGCCATGATCGTGATGAAGAAGAGCAACAGGGCCAGCATCAACCAGAGCAGGCTGGTCACGGGCAGTTGCGCGACTGGTAGCAGCTCGTTATAGCGTGTGAGGGCGGGTGAAGGCAGATAGGTTTGTGACTGTTCCAGATGGGGCGATTGCTCCAGGGCTGCATTATTGGCATCATCAGCCTGGATGTTGGCAATACCTTTGACGATGGCGTTCAAATCCGTAGCTGTAATGTGCGTGCTGTTCAAATGATAATACCATGTGACGGTTAAAGGGAGTTGAAAGACATAATCCTGGAGGGCAGGATCGGCACTCATTTGTGAGAAGGTTGCAATAAGCGATTGGTTGGCAACGAGGCCGCGAAAGACTGTGACGAAATCATTAGGCTGATAAAACTGAAAATCCTCGCCATGCCAAAAAGCATCGGGTGTTTGTGGCAGACGGAAAATGCCGACAACGTGTAGTTGAATGTCACGCGGAGCGAGTTGTAAGGCCCCATTGATGAAATTTGTGCGTTCACTGAGTATGCTGCCGAGCTTGAGATTGAGTGCTTGCGAGGTTTCGGGCGTGACCGCAATTTCGAGATCATGCGTGTTTGTCGTGGTGGTCTGAGGAAGATGCCCCTGTAGCAAGGTTAGGTGAGAAGCGGCACGCGCAATGTCTTCGCTGGTGAGCGTCATCTCATATTTGTCGCCCGTGGGATGAAAGACGCTCTGCCTATTGGAGCCGGGCGTGATTGCGGTTGTAGACCATGCCTGCGTATCAAGCGAGAACTGACCAGGAATAAGATAAGGACCGAGGTTGCTGGTAAATTCGTGATTGAGGTGGCTTGAAACACTTGCCAGCGTTGCGGCATCTATCTTGCGCGAAACGCTGCTCACAACAATATCCGAATTGCCGGGTGAGGCGTTGAGAAGGCTGCGAATGCCAGCACTCATTGTCACATTGGCATAGAGTGGTATGGTGCAAACTAGCGTGACGGCGGCAATCATGCCTGCACAGGTCAGGAGTAGCAGCCATCCAACCTGGCGAAAACGCCAGGCTGCCAGTGTCAGTGTCGCTGAGAAGCCACCACTACTGCCGTTCTGTTGCTGCTGGGGAGGAGTCCTGGTTGCTTGCGCCATCGTTCTCACCTCATTTTATAATAGCTTGATTGTAACATATCGGTTAATCCTCGTTGAGGCGCAAGGTCTGGCTGAGCGAGGGCCGCACGACAATCCGAATCATCATGCTCAAGGCGAGCGTGCAGAGTACGACCAGTAGCAAGAAGGCTACAAAGAGCGTGGGTGGTACGACAATTTGTGTCGGAATAATCTGCTGCAGGTTGTAAAATGTGTTACTTCCCAAATCGCTTGTTCCGCTGATTGGGATACTGGTGAAGACGAGGGCAGGCACGACAGTAATTGCCAGCAACGCGCCAAAGAGTGTACCAAGCAGTAGTGCGATAACGTAGATGATGATCTGTTCCCAGGCGAGCACACTGGTAACCTGCCGTGGTGTGGTTCCCAGGGCGCGCAAGACAGCGAAATTGGTCAAGCGTGCGGCAACACTTAGCCATGAGGCGACCAGACTTCCCACGAAAGCGAGCAGTAAGGCGGTCAATGCACCAAGTGCCAGTACGCCGATTAGATTCAGGTAGAGCGGGTCGTTTTGCATCGCCTTGAGGATTGCGCGCCGATCTATCAGGTTGTTGAGACGCAGATTGCTCGTGGTCAACGCAGTGCGCAAAGTGCTGAGTTGCGTCGTGTTATTGCTACTACGTAACCAGATGTGATTGATGGGCAATGGCGATGCGGGCATGCCACTGCTGTGCAAATCGTGTGCGTAGATAGCAGCATAGGTCTCATAATCGAGCAGCAGGCCAGCGGAGGCGGGTTGATCGCTGTCTGGAGCGATACCAAGACGATCATCCACTGTCGGGATATGTTGTACTATCGCAACAACCATACAGCGTATCCGTCCATAACTATTATCTATACCAAGCGAGAAAATTGATCCTAGATGCAAGTTCAGATTATTTTGTGCCGAAGCATCAATAATGGCGGGAACAGTATCCTGGCTGATCCCTTGCTGCCGATAGGAGGCTAGTTGATGCATCAGTGCGGCGAGTGGCTGGGATGAATCTTGTGCGCTCCAATTGGCTGCCTGAGCGAATGTGGCACTATCAACGGCTTTTATGACAAACGGCACGTGGATTGAACCTGCCGCGCTGCCTGTTGTCGTATAGCCTGTACTGACTGATTGCACGCCCGCGAGTTTCTGATATCCGGCCTCGATAGCCGCAAGTGAGGGTGTGGTATTCACGACGGCAAGATCGCCGCTGAAATCCGCCCCGCTTTCATAGGCAGCAAGATCAAGCGAGCGTTGCTGTTGTGAGGCAGTAAAGATGAGCGTGAAGAGGGCGAAGGCTGTTGCCAGCGCGAGCAGGAGCGTCATACGTGTTGCCTGCTGCGGAGCGCGTGACATCTGGGCGAGAGCCAGCATTGAAGATGCCCCGCGACTGCGGGCCGCCACCCTCGCGCTTGCACGCAAGAGAGGCGAGAAAAAGCGCAAGAACAGCAAAACAATGGCAAGCAGCAAGAAAAGCGGGGCGATTAGTGCTAGTGGTGTCGCAACCAGTGTGTTTGTTTGCGTATTGAGCAGATTGCCAATGCTGGTGATATAGAGCGAGACGACATAACCAAGTAGAGCAAGCAGAGCGGCAATCAGGTCCAGATTGAGACGAAGCCAGAGCGGGCGGTACGTCGAGCGTGCTGTTTCGCGCCTGCTTGCCAGGACATCGAGACGCAGTGTGCGCGCCAGGGCGATTGCGAGAGCCAGGATTGCGATCAGTGCAGCAAGTAGGCCATAGGGCGCGGCTTGAAGAATGGCCTGGAGAGGAGCCTGGGTGATCGCGTCGAGCGCGTTTTGCGATGTGGCAGGGAGAATCATGCGTGCAACGAAAATGGCGAGCAGCAGTGCTAGTGGTAGGCCCGCACAGAGAGCCAACGCGCTTAACACGATGCTTTGTGTGAGCAGCGAACCGAAGACTTGCTGTCCGCTTGCTCCGCGACTGCGCAGCATGGCGATAGTTGATAACTGACGATCAATCAGCAGGTCTGCCATCAGCGCGACAAAGAAGAGCAGCAGTGCAACAATCTGAAGCACGAGAATGGTTACGGGAATTTGCTGCACCGCCATGCGACTGCGATACTGGTCAAGGATGCTTTGTGCATAGAGTGAGCTAAAAGTGACGCCACTGAGACTGATTTTTTGCAGATAAGGGGCAGATAGTGTCGCGGCATTGGCGTTTGCATTTTGTATCTGATCATTACGATGAGCGATATTGGCTTGCAAGGCATTGAGTGCAGCGATCAAGTCGGTGAGTTGGGGCGCACTGATGCGTCGTGGGTCAAGACGGTAAATCCAGGACTGGCTATAGCCCTGGGAGGTGAAGAGCGTGGAGCTATGATAGTGAGCTGTGATCTGCTCGCTGCTGTTGAGCAGGCCAGTATTGGAGACAAGCAGGCTGGAGAGCGTCCAGGGACTTTCTGGGAGTGGATCGTAGTTCTGTCCTTGCCAGAAAGGATCGTGGGCAAGTGGCTGAAAGAGGCCAACGATGTTGATTGCTAGCGGTGCGCTAAAAAATTGCGTGGTGTTCAAATCGTTGATACTTGTTGTAAACGAGAGTTGCAGGGTGAGTGTTGAGCCAACTTGCACGTGCAGTTGTCGTGCTGTCGCGGGCGTGAGGATCGCTTCTAGCGCGCTCGTGCTAGTGTTTGCGGGCAACCTACCCTCAAGCAGTGTCGTATGAGCGAGAATCTGCGGGATATCATAGCTGTACAGATTGGCTTGATCGCCTGGATGGTTAGGAACGGGTTGCGTCACGGTCAAACCTGCAAGTTGCGTGGCAAGGATAGGCTGTGTGGAGAGAGAGCCATGCAGAAAATGTTGAAAGAGCGGGTCAAATTGTTGTTGAATGCTGTTAATCTCGCTGCGAGAAATGGCCTGCGAGCTTGTGGCAAACTGAAGTTGCGCATTGGTTGCTGGTGTTGTAAGCAAGTCACGCAGGCCAGCCGTTGTGGTGACAAGTGAAAGCAGCGGAGCTAGCGTGAGAATGACGATAGAGGCAAGAATACCTATACCGGTTAAGAAAAGCAGGAGCCAGTCTTGCCGCCATCGCCAGAGCGCGAGTGTAATAGCGGGCAACGCCTGCTGGCCTTGAGTCGGACGGCGTGTGCGCGTTGTGGTTGATGGTGTGACAGGCGTTGTATTGTTGCTGGTAGCCATGATAACCTCTTCTGTTAGTCCTCATTCAGGCGTAGTGTCTGACTGATCGATGGTCGGGTGATTGCACGAACCATCAGGCCGAGTGCCCCAAAGCAGGTCAGTAGCAGCAGCAAAAGCGTCAGACCAAGTGTTGATGGGATGACTAGCTGTGATGGAATGGTGTGCTGCAAAGCATAGAAATCCTCTGGTGTCAGCGAGTTTAGGACGCCAGAGGCGGTAACGCTATTGAAGAGCAATGTTGGTATGGTCGTCAATGCGAAAAGCGCGCCGAGCAAGATGCCGAGGATCAGGGCAATGCTGTAGATCAGGGCCTGCTCCCAGAGTAGTACGCTAGCAAGTTGGCGCGGTGTTGTTCCCAGGGCGCGCAAGACTACAAAACCACTCAGGCGTGTATGCACGTTTAATAGCGAGGCGAGCAGGTCACCCAAGAGCGCGAAAAGTAGTACGGTCCATGTGCCCAGGAGCAGAATACCTGCCAGGTTGACGTAGAGTGGATCGCTCTGCATCCCCACGATCAGAGCGCGGCGGTCGACAAGGTTAGTCAGAAAGTATTGTGATTTCTGTAGTGAGTGGCGCGCTGCCGTAATAGAGCTTGCATCGTTGCCACTGCGCAGCCAAAGTGTATTAAATGGCAAACTCTGTGTTGGCCCAACAAGGGCACTATCATGCTGATAAACCGCGTTGTAGGTACGATAGTCGAGTAAAATGCCACCCTGTGGGGTAAGTTGATTGCTGCCTGCATCAGCCTGATCGTCGTTGACGGTTGGAATATTGTGAAGAATGCCGATCACGCGGCAGTTCAGGCCGCTATTGGCAATCGCGGTAATCGAGACGGCCAGCGATGAACCAATATGCAGATGAAGCTGTTGTTGTGTTATATCATCGATAAAAACGGGCACGACATCCTGTGCGATGGCCTGCTGTCTTTGTGAACGCAGTTGAGCCATCAAGGATGCGAGCGGCTGCGCGGAGAATTGGGGCTGCCAATAGCCGACGCTGGCAAAGGTGTTGGCATCGACTGCGCGCACCTGAATTAACAAATTAGTCGATGTGCTGGAGGTAACGCCCTGTCCCACGTAGCCCGCGCTTACCGCCCGGATGCCGGACAGTGGGCGGTAGCGTGCCAGCATATCATCCAGCGTCCCTTGTGTGTCTATTGGGTTACTGTTGCCGCTGAAGTCCGCACCAACGAAATAGTTGGCGAGATCAACAGCGTGTTGGGCTTGCGAAGCCGTGAGGATCAGTGAAAAGATTGTGAAGGCGATAGCCACGGCTAGCAGTACGATCATGCGCACGCTCTGCGTGGGCTGACGGGCTGTTTGCGTGAAAGCCAGCAGCGAGGATGCACCGCGTCCATGTGCCGCGAGGTAGGACAGAAGCTGTAAGAAGAGTGGGAAGAGGCGTAAGAAGAGGAAGAGTAGGCCGAGTATAAGAAAGAACGGAGCTAACAGTGTCAAGGGCACGCTGATTAAGGCCTGGCCTTGTGTGCCGATAACGGCATTGACGGAGCCGAGGTAGAGCGAGACGCCAGCACCAGCAAAGGCCAGCAGAGCCGCGATAATATCTAGATGCAGTCGCCGCCAGAAGGGTTGGCGCGTGTTGCGTGCGCTGGCTTGTCTGAGCGAGAGGACATCCATCTGCGCGGCTCTTCTTAGCGCGAGAGCCATCGTGATAAGAGCAATTGCCGCTACCGCCAGCGCATAGCCACTAATTTGTGCTAGTACCGTGAGTGGTTGACTCAGCAGCGTGGTGAGGACGCTTTGCTGCTCAATGGGCAATGCCGCCTGCGCCATAAACATCACCAACACGGGAGCCAGGGGGATGCCAATCAGGAGTGCCAGCAAGCTGATACCGATGCCCTGCGTTAAGAGTGCGCCAAAGACTTGCCCACTGCTCGCACCACGGCTGCGCATCATTGCAATGGCACTGGCCTGACGCTCAACCAGCAGATCAATGACAATACTGACAAAAAGCAAGAGCAGTATAATGATTTGCAGCGTCAAAATGAGTGTGGGAACGTTTAAGAGGGCGATGCGCGTGCTATACTGCTCCAGATTGCTCGCTGTGTTCGCGGTTGGCAGTACATCACTGCTGAGGTAGACGCCAAGTAAGTAGAAGGGTGGCTGAGCTTCAGTTTGGTAGATTGGTGTGGTATTGTCTTGCTGAAGATTGCCGTAGGTTGCTGTCAATGCGCTTTGCAGCGTGGTGAGATGATGGATAAGATCGCTCAGATTGCTACTATTGATCTGTGCTGTATCGAGCTGATAGATAGCGGCGAACGTAAAGGGATCGAGTGAATAGAGCGCGGTCAAGTGCTGTTGTGTGGCTGCTTTGTCGACAATAGTGAGATAGTTATCGCTAGGGATAAGAAACGTATAAAAGAAGGTTGGGAACGGTTGACCAGGGAGATTGATATGATCGGGCTGAAAGTTCGAGCTATTCCAATAGACCTCCTGCGGCGTGGGAACCTGGAAGAGACCAACAACCTTGATGGTGAGCAAGAGGTTCGCATTTGGCAAAGGCAGATTGGGATCGCTTGGCTGTTGTAGGCTGGTAAGATAATACTGGCTCACGGTAAAGGTTGAACCAGTGGTAGCGTGAAATGCCAGAGCTGTGTCGGGTGTTAGCAGCACCTCCAGCGCGTTAGGATTGGTGCGTGGCAGGCGACCCTGTAGAAGCCGAATGTGCGCTCCAATCTGGCTGCTTGTTGTACCTGTGAGTGCGAGCTGATAGCTGCCAGCAGGGATGTTGGTCGCGGGGCCAGTGACAGAGAGGCTTGAGGCAGTAAGTAGCATCGAATGGATTGGGCTGAGATAATGGCCTAGATTGTGCTGAAAGATCGGGTCGAGCTGCTGCTGCATGCCCTGTTCGATGCTGGTAGACATACCGGTGTGCTGGCTGGTAATTGTCAACGCAGAGTTGCGCGGCGCGCTATCAAGCAGGTTGTGCAGGCCTGCCGTGACTGTTACAGTACTAAAGAGTGGTACGGCACTGGCGATAGCAACGGCGGCGATAATGCCCAACATGGTCACAAGCAGGAGAAACCAGGTACTACGGAGACGCCAGAGGGCAAGCGTGGTAACTGAAAAATTAAGCGCACGATGTGTGTGTTCATTGATAGATTGCCTGGCATGGTATGGCGGAACCTTGGTGGCACGGGCCATAAAAATACCTCGTTTCTAATGCGTAATTATTAGCGGAGGATGGCAATGCTATCATAGCAGGTTGGCAGAGATCAGGCAACCTGCTAGATAATACGCCCTTGCGCTATTTTTTGTCACAGCGTGCAATGCTTTGCTTATGCCAGAGGACAGCAAAGCTAGGGAAAAGGGCATTGTTGGGGCATGGACACGGATGCGATATCGCCTGCATATAAAATATCACCGTCAAGATGCAAATTTTGCTGTTTGCGTGATTTTATTTGCCAAAAGTATTGCAATTTTCAAAAATCTATGATATTATTGCTTTGTAGTTGGTAATAAATATCAAACGAATAGAGAAAATTGCGATTCACGAAAGGGGCAAGATCATGGGACCACATCTGTTTATCCGGGAATATCTCCTGGCGCAACATCGGCAGGAATTGCAACACGATATGGAACAGCAGCGCATCCTGCGAGCATCTGGTGTATCTATAGGTGGTATGCGCCATATTATGGCTTCGCTGGGTACAGTTCTGATTGCTGTTGGACAATCCTTGGAATGCCTGGAGAGGCGCGAACATCGCTGTCAAAGATCATCACGGCCTGATGCCCAAACATCCCTATCAGGCTCCCTACATTTGTAGGAACCGAGTGATCTTGTCCATACCTACTAGTGTACCTATCAACTATTGAGGAGAAACACATGCATCCATTGATTACGCGGGATCCAGTAAGTGGTGGTGAATTGATCGTGACGCGCCTGGAATGCCCAGAGAGCGGTATTGTGATCGAGGGGCGTTTTAGCCTGGGTTGGATTGGGCGTTTAACTCGTGAGCAGCTTGAATTTGTTGAGCTAATGGTAAAGTATCGCGGCAACATACAGAAATTAGCGGCGGAAATGAATATTGCCTATAACACGGCGCGCAGCCGTCTGGACGAGATTGTGACTGCTCTGGGCGGTGTACCTGAGAACGATGGGCGCGTTGATCGACGTACCGTACTTGATCGTCTCGCGGCGAAGGAGATCAGTGTCGAAGAGGCTATGCGCCAGTTAAAAAGTGAAGTAGGCAGGTAGCAATGGCAGCATCAAAGGACGAACGTGATCGCATTTTACGCCTGATCGAGACGGGCAGGGTCACGGCAGAGCAGGCCGCACAATTGCTAGACACTCTGGAAACCTCAGAGCATGTGAGTATGCCGTTGAGTGCGCAACGCACCCGCGAGCGTGTTATTCGTGTGCGCTCCACAAATACAAACGCTCCTACGCACAAGGTTACGGTGAATGCGACACTACCGCTCAGTTTGTTGAAAACAGGCCTGCGCCTGGGTAGGCATTTTTTGCCCCAACTGGTCAGCAACGAGGTCACGGATCTGTTGCAAACGATTGAGACAGGGGCAAGTGGGCGTTTGCTGGACTTGCAAGACCTGGAAAAAGGCGAACGCTTTGAGGTTTTTGTTGAATAGACGGATTGAAATTGCAGAACAAGAGGATTGAGATACAATGGTAAGACAGATTTTTCCCGCAGAGCAGCAGCGTATTGTGATCGAGTCCGTGCAAGGTGATCTTGTTGTCTATGGTTGGGATCAACAGAATATTCAGATCGAAGTGGATGATGAGCAACCATCGGTGCAGCGTGAAGGTGATAGCTTGCTACTTGGTGTTTGCAATGGCGATGTCACACTCTCCGTCCCGTTTACCTGCACGTTAGTTGTCCAGGAGGTCGAGGGCGATGTGGCGATTGCAGGTGTGTCTGTGGTAGAACTACATGAGGTCAGCGGCGATTGTAATATCAAGAATATCCGAGAGATGGTCACTATCCATGAATGTGCGGGCGATGTAGAACTGGGGTCGATTGAAGGGGCGGTCGAGCTTGGCCACGTTGGGAGTGATGCCACGCTCAGTGCGGTCAGTGGGGCGGTTGAGTTGGGTAGCGTTGGCGGTGATGTAGTGTTGCGCATGGTTGATGGTCCTATTACGTTGAGTGATGTTGGCAGTGACCTCGTAATCGTCAGCGCGAGTGAGGTAACGGTGCAAAGTGTTGCCAGTGATCTGAATATCCAGGGCGGGATTGCGATCCTGCGCTGTGTGAATGTGGGTAGCGATTGCAAGATTCAGGGCAACGGCGATAGCCGTATCATGGTGGAGAATGTCGGCAGTGATCTCATCGTAAGTGGTGTCGTGAATCTAAGTGTGGAAAACGTGGGTAGCGATGCTAAAGTGCAGGGTGTTCAGCACGCGGAAATCGCGCTTGGCAATGTGGGCAGTGACCTGCAAGTGCTTGGCAATCATGCCGCCCTGGTGCGCGTCGGCAATATCGGCAGCGATTGTGATATTCGGCAAGTCTATGGGCAGGTTTCGCTTGGACATGTGGGCAGTGATCTCAAACTCACAGACATTGGCGGTAATGTGCAGATTGGCATGGTTGCCAGCGATGTGCAATGTAAAGGTATTCATAATAGTCTGGATGTTGGTACGATTGGCGGTGATCTCCAACTCAATGCCGACTTTCCTGCCGACAGTCGGATACGCGCAAGCGTGGGAGGCGATGCAATTATTGCCCTACCAGATGTACCCAACTTGAGTATACGCGCCCTGGTTGGTGGCAGCGTCTCTGGTCGCGCGGTGGCATCCTCTGGCGGACGCAATCAGCTCAACATGGTCTATGGTGATGGGTTGGCACAGCTAGAACTGACTGTCGGTGGCGATCTCGCCTTGCGCGGCGGCAGTTCTCCACGTATGAGCAATAGCAGCAGTAGTTCACGTGAAAGCTTTGACGTGGCAATGGCCCAGTTTGGCGTAGAGATGGGGCGTTGGGGTGCTGAATTTGGGCGCGAGATGGGTCAATTGGGGAGAGATTTGGGCCGTGAAATGGGTCAATTGGGGAAAGACTTGGAACATGAAATGGAGAAAAAGGGCGCGAAAGATGGTAAACAGCGCATTCATGTGCGCATCAATGACCGCGAATGGCGCATGGAGCCAGAACGCTTAGAACGCATCTTAGCGCAGGCCAGACGTGCAGCTGCCGAGGGCGTTCAGGGAGCATTAGAAGCAGTAGAACAGGCCATTCATAATATGAGCATGCCTGTTCCGCCAACGCCACCAACGCCACCAACGCCACCAATGCCGCCAATGCCGCCAATGCCGCCAATGAGACCGATGAGACCAATGTCACCAATGCCGCCAATGCCACCGATGCCACCGATGCCACCGATGGGACCGATGTCACCGATGGGACCGATGTCACCGATGGGACCGATGTCACCGATGGGACCGATGGGACCGATGGGACCGATGAAGCCAATGGGACCGATGTCGCCAATAATGCCCGAAACATCGATGCAGTGGCAAAGCCAGTCAAGTGAGCCAGAACAGGTACAGCAAGAGCGTGCCGCTGCCGAAGTTCCCGCCGTCCCTGGAGCCAGTCGTGAGCAGGAACGTGAGGCTATTCTACGTATGATTGCCGAGGGGCGGATCAGCCCTGAAGAGGGTGATCTGTTGTTAGAAGCATTGGGATAATACGACATTATAGTGCTATATAGGTGAAAAAGAAAAAGAGGTATGATATGGAGCAGAGATTTGTCATCGGCAATACGTCTAGCATCGCCATTGCGCAATTGCGTGGAAATCTCGTCATGCGTCCCTGGCGAGAGCGTCAGATCAGTGTGGTCACGGAGGGAAGCCTTGCGGGACTCTACCAGGAGGGTGAAACAGTGTTCGTCACAGGTGGCGAGGGTGATGTAACTGTTTGGATGCCCAACACGCGTCCGGGCCTGAATGCTATCGTGACCAATGTGAGCGTCAAGGATGTTGAGGGGCGTGCCTATATTGAGGGTGCGGGCAACATTGAGGTCGCGAATGTGCGAGGTGGCGTTGAATTGATGCGCGTTGAGGGTAGTCTGAGCGCGCGTGATCTGCCATCAGTCACAGAGAAACGTGGTATTGGTGGCAATACGAGCATTGAGAACGTTTCAGGTGTCGAATTGAGCGCGGTGGGTGGTAATCTGGTACTCAAGCGCGTGGAGATTGTGACAACAGGAGCTGTTGGCGGCAATGTCGAGGCTGAAGCAGTCGGTGCGCGGCTGCAATGCGCTGCGATTGGCGGCAATTGCAGTATCGAGCGGAGTGCGCAGGCCGAGATTAGCGTGAATAACGTGGGTGGTAACTTGCAGATGAGCGGCGTTGCCAATATGCATTTTTGCAATGTGGGTGGTCATCTGCAATTGGAGGGACAATTTCTCGCAGGGAGTAACACACGCATCCTTGTTGGTGGGAGTGCAACGGTGACGTTGCCCGAACGCGCAAACCTGCATCTTCAGGCTATTGTTAGTGGACGTATCAGCGGCGAAGCTCTTGGCGCAGTCAAGGGTGGAAAATTTCTCAATGTTACGTATGGCGATGGTATGGCCCAACTGAGACTTACCGTTGGTGGCAGTTTGCGCCTGTTGGGCAATGTTGTACCGAGTAGTAGCAGTACGGGTTTGCCGTTTGAAGATTTCGGCTTTGGCACTGGCATGGGCGAGTTTGGCCGTGAGATGGCGAATCTTGGGCGCGAGATGGGCCAATTGGGGCGTGACGTTTTTTCATCCGTAATGGGGGCGCGCTCCATGCCCTTTCCAGGCAACATGCAAGGGGAGCGGCAGCCACGCGGCAAAAGTGGCGACGCTGCCGCGCGTGCCAAACGTCGCGAGACTATTCTGCGTATGGTTGCCGAAGGGCGCATTGCGCCCGAAGAGGCCAACCTATTGCTTGAAGCCATCGACGAATAAAGTGGCTCAGCGTCAAACGGTAGTGAGTACGTGCAGCATGCGCTCAATCTCGGCTTGCGTGTTGTAATGGACGAGGCCGATGCGCACCAGGCCACCACTTGCTGCCAGTCCCAGGCGTTCAATGACGGAGAGAGCGTAGAAATCACCGTCCCAGACGTAGATATTGGCCTTGTCCAGGGCGGCGGCAACGGTTTGCGGCGTGTGGCCTACCAGTGTACATGAGAAGGTTGGCACACGCTGGCTCATGCGTTGCGGGTCGGTGATGCCATAGAGATGCAGGCCTGGAAGCGCGCTCAAACCCTTGAGTAAGGCGTGATTAAGTTCCAGTTCGTAGGTCGCGATGGCTGTCATACCCTGTTTGAGGGCACGCGCGCGCGGTGAAAGCGATGTGGAAGCTTTAATGGGCAGCGGTTCGGCACTGGTTGTGCCAAGCCAGGCCAGGTATTCCAGCGCACCGAGCGTGGCGACAATCGACTCGAAGCTCTGCGTGCCTGTCTCGAACTTGTCGGGTGGCTCATTGCCCGCTGGACGCACCTTGTAGGCCGTGAGCCGATCAAGGAGTTCATATTTGCCATAGAGGATGCCGAGATGGGGACCAAAAAATTTATAGGCCGAGCAAGCGAGGAAGTCGCAATCAAGCTCTTGCACATCGATGGGACGATGTGGGGCATACTGCACTGCATCGATGTAGCAGAGTGCGCCCACACGGTGCGCCAGCTCAACTGCACGTTTGACATCGTTAATGGTGCCGACGGCATTCGAGGCATAGCCAACGGCGACCAGCTTTGTGCGTTCGGTGATGACTTGTGCCATCTGCTCCATGTCGAGCGTGCAATCCTCGGGATGAATTTCGACCCAGCGTACCTCGCAGCCTCGGTCTTGCGCGATGAGCAACCAGGGGGCGATATTAGCGTCATGGTCAAGGCGCGTGACGACGATCTCATCGCCCGGCTTGAGCAGGCGAGCGATGCTGCGACTGATGTGCATAGTCAGGCTGGTCATATTCTGCCCAAAGACGATCTCTGCGGGGCGGCGGGCGTGCAGGAAGTCGGCAACAGCTTGACGAGCCTCGGCGACAATGGCATCAGAAGCACGACTGGTGTGGAATGCTCCGCCTTGGTTAGCATTATTCGTCAGTAAATAATCCTGCATGCGTTCCATTGCCTCGCGTGCCATTTGTGTGCCGCCCGGGTTATCGAAAAAGATCGCGTTTGCGTCGGTGGCCAACGAGGGAAAATGAGAGCGTATGTTGTCTACATCGAACATGGAAACTTACCCTTTCGCGTGAAAAGATTGTGTTTTACCATGCATTATATCTTATTTTGTTGCTGCTGTTGCTGTTGTTGCTGGGTAAGTTGCTGCTCTTGCTCTTGTTCTTGCTCATGCTCGTAGCTATCAAGTGGGGATGGTTCCCAGACGGGTTCGGGAGCCATCTCTTCGCTCGGGGTGACGTTGAAAGGCGCGACTTTGACTGTCACGCTCAACTCGCTTTCGGCTTTGCCGCGAAAGACACCACGTGTAGGTGGCACATCGGCATAGTCACGCCCGATGGCAACGCGGATATGGCGTTCGTCGGCCAGGGTATTGTTAGTGGGGTCGAAACCAATCCATCCGAGGCCCGGTAGTAGAGCCTCGACCCAAGCATGGGTTGCCCCACTGGCTGAACGATCCTGACGCTGGTGAAAGAGGTAGCCACTGACATAACGGCAGGGAATACGCAGATCGCGCACAAGCGTAATCATGATGTGGGCAAAATCCTGACATACCCCACTCCTGACACGCAATGCGTCATCGATGGGCGAATCGACGCGGGTTGTCTTCGATGAATAGCCGAGGGCGTGATAGAGCGCGCTATTCAGATCGCGTAACACGGTTAGCGGATCTGCACGTCGTTCAACCTTGAGTTCATGGGCCAGGTCGTAGAGTAGGTTGCTGGGTGTGGCGAAATGGCTGGGCATCAAGCTATCCCAATAATCGTCGCTTTCTATCTGTGTGTCCAGCTCATCCCAGGCCTGTGGACTGAGCGTGTCTGGTAGTGGTGTCAGCTCGGTCACCTCCACAAAAGCCTCGGCGGTAATTGTGAGTTGGCTGTGATAGTTGGGGATGTTGAAGTGATGGACGCGATTGCCAAACTCGCCGCGATACTCTTGAATGCGGGAGCGTGGGCTGGTCGAGAGGCGAAAATCAAAGCAGTGTTGATTGCCTTCGCTGCGTGGTTGAATGCGCACCTCCATAATGCTTTCGCTAATTGGCGCGCTATAGCGGAATTTTGTAATATGACGAACAGTATAATGCATCGTTGCTCCCACACAGATCTCTAGTTAGCGCGCCGCGATAGCCGTTTCAATCGGATAGACAATGTATGCCTGATAGACGGCGTTGTGAATCTGAGCGCACTGGCGTTGAATATTATCCAGGTAAACATGCATATTGCCGCTAATAACCTCTTCAATGGGGTCATAGTCCAGGCCAGCCCGCAGACGGCCCACAAGTCGCTCCGCACGTCCGGGCGAGCGCGTGTTGGTCGATTTTGCAATGGCTTGCAGAGCGTTCTGCATCATTGTCGCTGAGAAACGCAGCGAGCGCGGGAATTCGGCATTGAGCAGCAGAAACTCAGCAATATTGGCAGGGCGAATTGCGGCGGTATAGACCTTACAATACGCTTCGAAGGCCGAACAGGAGCGCAACAGGCCCACCCAACTGAGGTAGTCAAGTGGCTCGTTATAATATTGCCCCTGCTCTTCCAGGAAGGCCGTGAAATGGATATCGAGCAGAGCGGCGGTCGCCACCATGCGTTCGAGGAAGCGTCCGACACGGATGAAATGCCATCCCTCGCTATGCGTCATCGTTGCGTCAGTAATGCCCTGAAAGAGATGCACGCCCTCTTTGACGCTAGAGAGAAACTTATGCGGTTCTGCATACCAGATATCTTCCATCGTGGTTCCGCGTACATGCAGGTAGAGGCGGTTGAGTTGTTCCCACATCTCTGAACTGATCTGCTCGCGCACCTGGCGGGCATTCTCGCGGGCCGCTTCAATGCAGGAGACGATAGAAGAGGTGTGTTCCATATTAAAGGTCAGCGATTGTGTGACGCTATATGCGTCAACCTCTTCTTCGTCAGTCAGGGCAGGCATGCGTAAGCTGCTCAGCAGGCGGTCCCAGCGTTGATTGGCGTCCAGGTTGGTCTGATCGAGCATCTGTGTCAGGTTGACATCGACAAGACGGGCGGTGTGTTCGGCCCGTTCCAGGTAGCGACTCATCCAGTAGAGGCTATCGGCAACTCGTGAAAGCATCGTCTATTTCCTCTCGCTTAGCTGTTCATCAACGGTGGTGGCTCTGCCAAGACCCAGGTATCTTTACTGCCCCCGCCTTGCGACGAGTTGACTACCAGGGAGCCACGCCTGAGGGCTACGCGGGTCAGGCCGCCGGGAATAATTGTCACTTTGTCGCCATAGAGGATAAAGGGGCGCAAATCGACGTGGCGCGGCTCGATCTGGTCACCGACGATGCACGCAGCTCGCGAGAGGGCCAGCGTCGGTTGGGCGATATAGTTGCGTGGGTTCAAGAGAATCAGTTGACGGAATTCTTCGCGTTGTGCTGCTGTGCTATACGGACCAATCAACATGCCATAGCCACCCGACTCGCCCACCGCTTTCACGACCAGTTCGTTTAAATGCTCCAGCACGTAGCTGCGCTGCTTCTCATCGTCTAGCAGATAGGTTTCGATGTTTGGTAGGATGGCCTCTTCACCCAAATAGTAGCGAATGATGGCGGGCACATAGGCATAGACCGCTTTATCGTCGGCAACACCCGTGCCAATCGAGTTGGCGAGGGCAACATTGCCAGCACGATAAGCATTGAGTAGCCCAGGAACACCGAGCGTGGAGTTGGAACGGAAAGCCAGCGGGTCGAGAAAATCGTCGTCGATGCGGCGGTAGATCACATCGACGCGGCGCAGGCCGCCAGTTGTGCGCATGTAGACAATATTATTGTGGACGAGCAAATCGCGTCCTTCGACCAACTCAATGCCCATCTGGCGGGCTAGGTAGGTGTGTTCATAATAGGCCGAGTTGTAAACGCCGGGGGTGAGCAGCACAATGACGGGTTCCGACCGCCCAGCAGGCGACAATGACATCAGCGTGCTGAGCAATGCTTGCCCATAATGATCGATAGGGCGCACGCCATAGCTACCAAAGAGCGAAGGGAAGACACGCTTCATGACCTGGCGATTGGCGAGCATATAGGAGACACCGCTGGGCACGCGCAGATTATCCTCCAGCACGGCAAACTGCCCACTGGGTAAGCGCACGAGGTCTGTGCCGGTGATGGCAACGTAGGTATCGTGTGGAACATGCAGGCCGCGCATCTCGCGTCTGAAATGGCGACAACTGTAGATCAAGGCACGTGGCACAACACCATCGGCGAAAATGCGCCCATCGTGGTAAATATCTTTAAGGAAGAGATTGAGAGCGGTGATGCGTTGTGTTAGGCCGCGCTCGATGGTATCCCATTCCGTATCGGTGATGATGCGTGGCAACAGATCATAGGGCCAGATGCGTTCGGTTCCTTCATCGTTGCCATAGACGGTGAACGTAATGCCCTGGTTCAAGAAGGCCGTATTGGCGGCTTGCTGGCGGGCATGCAGTGACTCGGCAGGCATTTCGAGCAGCCGATGATAGAGTTCTTGATAGGCGGGGCGTGGCCTCCCCTCGGCATCGAACATCTCATCGAAAGGCGCACCGAGTTCGTAAGAAGAGAATGGTGGCGGCAACGTGGGCCGTCCGGTGGTATCTGGTATTAGCACGGGCGGTTTTCCTGTTCGCTCCTTGCAAACGACGAACATGCGTGAGCTATGAGCGTTCTGATGGGCAAACAATCTATGGGTGACAGTAGAAAAAGCACGCACTCATACACTTGCGCGTGCTGGCGACGATGCCGGGGAGTCTGCATTGAACGGAAAATATCTGTTATATGT
>VFSW01003670.1_pt1 | contig 23001 bp, 16 predicted proteins | sample 5358111 | NCBI WGS metagenome assembly VFSW01 (sample SAMN11554181, study PRJNA540505) | mine drainage metagenome | isolation source: sediment from site ElyBrook_90M | place: USA: Ely Copper Mine, Vershire, VT | collected 2017
GGACAGCCGTGGTCCAATCAGGTGGGCGGCACGGTCCGATGTAGGACCTGACGGAAGGAGGCTCAGGTTTGGTCGACCTTCCACCGGGATGATTGCTTCCTTCCAGGATATTTCTCCGCTAAGGACATTGGAAAAGCCGCTCTTCCCATCCGAACCAAACTGCGCCTGAAGCCCGGGACGCCGCAGGTCACCATCGACCAGGAGTGTCTTCTTACCGCGTTCGGCGTTTGCAATGGCAAGATGGGCGGCAATCGTTGTTTTGCCCTCGCCAGGCGCGGCACTGGTAACGACAAGGGAGCGCAAGCGGTTATCGAAATCCGAAAGCAGAATCGTGTTCCTGATCGTCCGAACCGATTCCTCGAAGTCCGACGTGGAGCGATAGTGATCCTTCCGGGTTTTACGCTCAATGGCAGTCGCCGGTTCACCTGCAGAAACCTGCTGTACTTTCGCCGCCACCCGATCGAGGGGAACGGTCCCAATGACATCTGTGCCAAGGAAACGGCTGGACTCCTGAGGATCTCGCAGCGTGGTGTCGAGTCTGTCCTGTGTCAGCACGGCGGCTACACCTAAGCAACTGGAGAGGAGAAACGTAAGGGCCAGATTCAGGGGCATATTTGGAAAAACAGGGTGTAGCGGGGGGCGCGCCAAATCCGCGATCCGGATGTTGTTGTTCTGGAACCCCGCGTTAATGTCGGCTTCGCGAATCTTCCGTACGAGTTCGTCATATAGATTCTTATCCGCGTCGGCTTCCCGTTTCAGCTGCTGATACTCAAAAGATTGTGAATTGATCCGATCCCATTCTGCCTTGGCATCGGCGACTGCCTTCTGGAGCATCTGCTCGCGGTTGCGTGCCTCAGCATATTCGACCTGGATCCTCTTGGAGGTGCTCGCACGCGCGGCTTGCACCTGTCGCTCCACTTCCGCCACTTCGGAAGCCGCCTTGGCATATTCGGGATGGTTGAATCCGTAGGTCGATTTGACGAGGGCAAAGCGCTGATTCGCCTGGTTGAGGGTCACCATCAACTGGGCGAGATTCGTCCCTTGTGGAGATACCTGAGCGGCCGCGAGCGACCCGGATTTCATGGCGTTCCACGCCGCTTCTTTACCGACCCGATCCGCCTGAGCCGCTGTGTACTCTGTGTTCAATTGAATCAATCGTGCCGACAGGATATTGGTCTTCTCATCGGGATTGACGACATCAAGGTCCTTTTCGAACTGCGCGAGCGCCTGGCCTGATTTCTCCATCTTCACCCTCAGTTCGTCCAGTTGCCTTTCCATAAACGCTGCCAGGCCGGCCGATGAACGAATCCGAATATCGTACGTATGGGCCAGATATGAATTCGCAACGGCGTTCGCGATATCGGCGGCGAGCGCAGGATCCGAAGAGCGATAGCTGATCCGCAGCAGGTAAGTGTTGGGTGGCCGAGTCACTTTAAGTTGTTTGAGCGTTACCGGCCCTCGTGCCACTTCCTGCACCTCATGTTCGTTCAACTTCGTCAACTGACCTTCGCGTTGCAGCAGATGATGCTTCTCGGCGACGGGTCGTACCACGGCGTCGGACTGTATAAGGTCGATTTGCGTTGCGAGAAACTGATCGGCGTCTCCAAGGGCGGTTTGCGGACGGGCTGAGCCATCCCCGATCACTTCGGCCGGCGCATCGCGATCGATATCGACGGTCGTTGTCGCCTCGTAAAGCGGATGAAGTCGCGCGGATATGAACCATACGATCACCATGCAGATAGCCACGAAAGCGGCGATCTTCCACGAGTTCCTGCGCAAAATCCAGAAGTAGTGGGAGAGAGGAATCTCCGGGCCTTCCACTTCAGAGTCCTGTATTGGAAACGGGGTATAGTACCCCCCCGTCGACATATTTGCCGATTGTCCGGGTGCAAGCAATTCAACAATGCGCGGTGACTCAGGCATCTGATTCCTCATCGTGTTGCATAGATCGCTGCAGCACCAATAGCGCCGCCAATCCCTAACGTTGCTTCCAGCACGCCCAAGCTGACCCGCGTTCCGGTGGCGCTCGGTACGTACAAAATGTCGTTGGCCATTAACGGCACGTCCGGAGACTTGCGCTTCATGATCTTCTTCAAGTCCACCGGAATTTCATTCCTGCCCCCGGATCCACCCTCCACGCGGTAAATGTAGGCTTCGTGGGAGGGGAATCGGTCCAGTCCCTCCGAAAGCGCCAGCGCTTTCATCACGCTGCTCGTTGAACCGTCTCGAATGAAGAAGGAGCCTGGTTTCTTGACCTCGCCTACAACAAAGATTCGGCCGGCCTCGGGAACACGAATTTCCTCGCCGCCCTGGAGTTCGACATTAAGGGTAGAGCCCCCCACTGCCATGAGGTCGTTTACCGAGATCCTCTGAACGAGGGGCGATGCCTGTCCGCCATCTGTCGATGCATCCCGGCTGAGCAGAATTTCGGATCCGGCATTCTCGGAGAGGCCCCCCGCCCGCGAAATTGCGTCCAACAGTGTAACCGTTCCGGTAGCCTGGAAGGTGAGAGGACTCTTCACCGCCCCGGAAACGGTGATGGGGCGGCTGCGGTACTCGACGACAGAAACCGTTACGACTGGATTGACGAGGACGTTTCCTTTGATCAGGGCGGTCGTGACGGTGCGTTCCAGATCAGACGGGTAGAGGCCGGCGGCCCGAATCGGCTGCTGCAGCATGGGTAGACGGATGTTGCCATCTGAATTGACCCGGACCGTACGCGTCAGTTCAGGGGAATCGTAGACGGTGATCCCAATCAGATCGTCATTGCCAATCTTTTCCACAGGCAGGTTCGAGCTATCGCTGAATGACATCCCCGGAGCCGTATGGTTTGGATTCCCTACTTCCTGGGCCCATAGTGAGCTGCCTACGACGATTGCCAGCAAAAGCGCTGTCAGGTTCTTCATCGAAACCTCCGAGTTTCGTTCCCAAGGGTCCACCGGATTGAACCGATGCCTTCGAAGCAACAGGCTCGCAGATGAGAGCGAAATCATGCGCGATCACAACCCGAAGAGATAACTGCGTGAAGCCAGACCCACCACCTCAGGCCGCTCCTGATCCGCGCAGGACCGCGGGAACCGTCCTTGCCAGGATCTTAATGTCCAGCCAGAGCGACCACTCATCGAGGTATTTCAGGTCCAGCAGCATCCACTGATCAAAAGACACGGCGCTTCGTCCGCCGACCTGCCATAAACACGTGATCCCAGGCTTGACGCTGAACCGACGTCGCTGCCAGTCCTCATTGAAGCCCTCATAGTCACGAACCGGGAGAGGACGCGGACCCACCAAACTCATGTCCCCCTTGAGTACGTTCAGGAGCTGAGGCAACTCGTCAATACTGCTTCGCCGAAGAAACCTGCCGATCATAGTGACTCGTGGATCATTTCTGATTTTGAATACCGGCCCCGTGACCTCATTCCTGGTTTCGAGAGCGCCCATCAGTTTCTCGGCATTCGGCACCATCGTACGGAACTTGTAAATCTCGAAGCGCCGCTTGTTAACGCCGATGCGCTCCTGAAGAAAGAAGATCGGGCCTTGGGACGTGAGTTTGATCGCGGCTGCGACCAGAAGCAGTAGGGGAGACAGCATCACCAAAAGGGTCGCCGAAACGAGGACATCCAGGAGGCGTTTGGCGGCGAGCGGCCAGCCTTCCCCCACACCGGTTTTGGTCGCTATATATTGACTGCCGTCAAAATCTTCTGACCGCCAGCGAGCTTGTCTTAGGCCGAACGTATCAGCATTTAGCCTAAGAATGATTCCATGGTGGGCGCAGAGATTCGCCACATCGAACCACCGGTGATAGAAGGATCCAAAGGGCAGATAGATCACCGCCTCATCGATTACATTCTTGCGGAAGAACTCCCCGAGACCGGCATAGTCACTCACGATTTCGAATCCGCTCCGTTGGAACTCCTGCATACCGGACCACATGTCATCGACGAACCCGAGTAAGCGGTACCCGAGTTCCGGACGCTTGGAGATCGTGTGCGCAAAGGCAACTGCACGAGGATTGGTCCCGAAGATCAGCATGAAACGCAGGTTTCGACCCCGGACCCTCAGACGCGACAGCAGACCCCTCATCAGAACTCGCGAAAGAACTATTGTCACGGTTGCAGTTACCCAGAAGACCGAGAGGAATGGCACAGTCGCCATGCGAATGGTAAATGCCGCGCTGATGATGACAAAGCATGCTGTCGACAGCGTGGTGGCTTTTACTACGTCGCCCAATTCTGATACCCGTCTGGAGAGTCGATAAGAACGGTATAGTCCGACGGCCCTGAAGATGGCGTGATACATAAAAAGCATTAGGGCGAAAATCAGCACGTCGGCGATCTTCGTCCTCATGGTCAGAAAATCTCGTAGCGAAGTTTCGTGCTGGGCCTTTACCATAAGCGCCGTTGTTAGACCGAACGAACCTGTGATGAACACCAGGTCCAGCGCCTTGAGAAGGGCAATGGGGAGTTTGTGCCTGTTGGGAGTCATGCTCTCCGCTCGCAATCGATGAGAACTATGTGAGATCAGCGTGGCGACTGTGGAACGTGTGGAGAACGAATGAATCAGGACGACGCTTCCCCCTGTTAATCCTCAGGGTGTCATGCGCCGAAGTTGGGAAAGATGAGATGCGCTTGTCACGCGCGTTAGTAATGTGCGGTCCGTTTCCGGTCGATCAATTTCCTATTCAAGTTCGCGGGTGGATACAGCTCCGCCCTGTGACTCCCAGGGTACGTCTCCCTTGAAGCCTGCGCCCTTGTTTCTGTTTCCAGCCCTTCTGCCGTTCGCAGAGCTTCTAGAACATGCGCGTCGACGAGGTGATCCTCGGTGGAACCTGCCGAGTGAGTTGTTCGTCGCTGAAGAGTCCGTGAACTCCGAATGACGATGCGCCTCCTTGTGCTTCGCGAACTCGCATCACTTTTCCCACGCATTCGATCCGTATCTCTTCTTCACTTTCATGGGGAGCCGGGATCAGCACTTCGATCCGAACGTCCGCCCCAATGGGTGGGCATCGGCTGCTGACAATCATCGCGCCGTCCAGCGCGACGTCGTTGGTAAAGCCGCCCTCTGTGTGCTCCAAGCCGTCATTCCAGTGGAAAATCACTGGAAGCCGCAGCTTGTATCGCACTGCTGTACGGCGATTGATGTCGCGCACGAGAGTCGTACTCATGGGTAAGTTGGAGCGTAGGGCGACGGCCCTTCTCGAGCAAGCCGCAGAGAGTGTGCAAACATCGCAAGAACGCAGTCAGCGCAAAGACACCTTCTTTGGTAACTCAGGCATGGTTACCCTCGGTATTCGTGAGAAACCGAGGCGAGTCGATCTCTCAGATTCCGACAGAGAAGGAAGTATGTAGATACAGAAATTAGCATTGGATCTTTTCTCAACTGAATTAGAGTTATGGTTCCAGACAATCGCATCTCCCGCGATGAAGAAGAAATCGATCCGCTGCGCCGACTGGCCTCATTCCCGAGCAGGTCGCGCGATTGAAATTCAGGCTGTCACCGTGGTTTCAACGTCGTCAGCCTCGACTGCAAACCTTCCGTCCGCGTTGACGGGGCCATAACGGCCAACCAAGGAGTGTCACTTGCACACCCACTCAGCGCTCCCACACAATCCTTCGGTTCGCACCGGTCACAAGGTCCACGCACCACGACTTTCAGAAGAGGCGGCACAATCTACCGGTCCCACCGAAGTTCCCTACCGTGTCCTCGTCGCGGAGCGGGATCCGATGAGTGCCGACCTCCTGGCGGGCGCACTAAGCCGGGAAACCTGGTGTCATGCCGGCGCAACCAGTCGGATTGATCTGTTGTCATCTCTGACGGCGGGGGCCGCGGATCTCGTCGTTATCAGCGCTGAACTTGACCCCCGGGGCCCCAGCGGTTTCGATCTGGCGCAGAGTGTTCTGCGGGCTCATCCCAGCGTCCCGGTTGTCATGATCCTCACTCGTTCGACGCCGAATTCTGTCCTGAGTGCGTTTCGGGCGGGAGCGCGAGGCGTCGTCTCGCGGGAGCAGCCCATCTCTCTGTTCCTCCAGTGCATTGACCACGTGCGAAAGGGTCTGATCTGGGCCGAGGGGAGGGAGGCCAACTTCCTGCTCGACGTCATCCGCAACCTGCCGGCGCCGAGTCTGATGGGTGCGGACCCTGCGGCGCCGCTAACGATGCGTGAACTGCAGATCGTGCATTGTGCTGCCGCGGGAAAGACGAACAAGATCATCGCCCAGGAACTGAGCTTGAGTGAGCATACGGTGAAGAATTACCTGTTCCGCATCTTCGAGAAGCTCGGCGTATCCAGCCGCATCGAACTGCTTTTCTATCTCACGTTCCGCGGACACGGCCTCGGTGTGGCGAGTTCAGTGGAACCCGATACTGCGATGGAGAGCATCTCGGACGAGCGAAAGCCAGCAGCGGAACTGCCCGATTCGGCGCTTACCCATATCAAATATGGAAATATCGCATGAAGATTCTGTTGGCCTGCCTGGCGATTCTCCTGGGTCAGATGATGACATTGCAGGAGAAGCCGGTCGTCCACCTGCCGCCTATCGTGACGTGATCACCGCCGACTTTGGCGGACAACTGCCGGAGTTGGATCAACGCGCCTGCACCGGTTTATTTGCCCCGGATCCCAACCGAACGGCGAATCGTTGAACGATCTCTGGTCAGTCGATGTCAAGAATATGGGACCGCAGGTGGTCACGGTCACAGGCAAGCGTCGGTTCGAGGTGCGCATCAGCATTGGGCAGACAGTCCATATCATCTCGACGGGCGATGGTTATTCGCGGGATTGACCATCTTCCAAATCGCCAGCCCGGGTCAAGGATTCGTTAGATGCCCACGGATTCCGGTGGCATTTTTCGATTGCTCGACTGGATCAGGCTCGCCAACCAGCCTCGGGCAACTTGAAAACGGCCACGGCAAGCTGTTTCAAAAGGCCAGGACGGGCTATTGCAATCGTCGAACGGCCCTGCGGCCACTCGAGCGTGGAGAAGATCTCCAGAGAGCCGCGCAGGCTCGGCAGTGATTCTGGCTTATACGGCGTTGCCGCTTCCGGCCGATACCAGATCAGGGCAACACGGGTTCGCCGGCGACGACGCCTGTCAGCTTGTGATCCGCCATCGTCCGATTGAATGAGGGCAGATCGGTTTTCAGAAAGTCGTTGAACTTCGCGACGCCAGCCTCATATTGGGGACGCAGCAGTTTCATCTGGTCCAGCATCGCGGCGGTGGGCGCGTCGTCCTCGCCTTCAAAGCCGGCCTCCAGCGCCAGCAGATGTTCATGCACCTGATCCGGGACACGCAGCGTCGATTCAGCCGCGCCAGGATTGCTGCTGATCGCGCCCTCCGCAGCTTTCATCTGCTTCTCCAGCGCATCGATCGCGGTGTTCACGGCTTTCTTATCCGGCGTGCCCTTCGCAACAACGCGCAGTGCACCCAGTTGCGCTTCGATGGCACCGATCCGGTTCAGCGCCACATCCAGCTGCGAAATCTCATGAAGGATCGTTTCGGTATCTTTGTACCGCTCTTCCATCGCCGCAGGGGTCGCCTGAGAATCCGGATCCTTTACGATCGTAAGTTTCTCCTTCATGGTCTTGCTGCCAATCGTAAGGGTGGCCGTGTAATCGCCTGGAGGAACCACCGCCCCCGACCGTGGCCCCTTCAGAAATTCCTTGCCTGCGTCCCAGCGCACGGGTCCGTCCGTGCGCAGATCCCACGTCAATCGCTGCAGCCCTTCTTTCGCGGGAACCCACGGAATCTCTTTGGGAGCCTCAGGGCTCATGGCTGTACCGGAAGCAGGACTCGGCGCCGGCTGCTGTTCCGCCTGCGAGGACGAAGCACCCTGCGCGGGCTTTGCCTCCTGCTGCTCCGCGTTGCTCTTTACCGGTGTCCCGGCGGCCGGCGGTAAATCCTCCTCGTTCGGCGGAGTCTCTCCCTCCTCGAGCGTGTGCGTGCCCTTCAGCGTTCGCACCACATGACCCTGCGCGTCGGTGATGACCAACTCTCCGGGATCCTTCTCATCGTGGGCTACGAAATAACTCAGGGTCGCGCCCGCCGGCGGATTCTTGCCGTAGAAGGCACCGTCGCCGAGCGGCTCAACCTGCGACCACGGCCAGAACCGCACCGCATCCGGCGGAGCAAACAGACGGGCCGTCTCCCGTGCGATTGCCGGTTTGAACTGCTGGAACGGCGTCAGGTCATCGAGAATCCACACCGATCTTCCATGCGTCGCCACCACCAGCGAGTTCTGCTGCGCATCGAGCGCCAGATCGTAAACCGATGCATTCGGCAGCCCGAGTCCGAAGAGATACCAGTGCTGGCCCCCATCCCAGGAGACGTACAGCCCATTCTCGACCCCCGCATAGTACAGCTGCGGATTGTGCAGGTCGCGCCGCACCACGTGGGCGTACACATCCCCGGGAAGGTTGCCGACAATGGAGGTCCACGTCGCGCCGTAGTCGCTTGTGCGAAACAGGTACGGCCTGAAATCGCCGCTGAAATGCCGGTCGACGGCGATGACGGCCTCGCCCGGATTGTCCGGCGCAAGGTCAATGGATTCGACGCGCCCCCACTCCGGCAGATTCGGGAGATTGGCGGTGACATTCTTCCAGGTCGTCCCGCCATCGCGCGTCACCTGCACCACGCCGTCATCGGTGCCCACCCAGATCACCTTGGAATCCTTCTCCGCCGGCGTGATGCTCAGAATCGCGTCGTAGACCTCCGCGCCTGAGTTGTCTTTCATGACCGGTCCACCGGACGATTGCTGTTTCGCCTTGTCGTTTCGCGTCAGATCCGGACTGATCGGCTTCCACGTGCGACCGCGATCCTCGCTTTTGAACAGCACATTGCCGCCCGCGTACAGCACCTGCGGATTCTGCGGCGACACGGCAAACCCGGCATCCCATGCAAAGCGATAGGGGAAGGCAGCGACCCCTCCCCCGGAGATATCCCTGGGATACGGCTCCATATCGTGGACCTGCTGCGCGGTACGATCGAACGTCATCCAGACGCCATTCTGCGTGCTGTTGTAAATAAGGTTGGGATTATCAGCCGCCTGAATCGCAAACATGCCGTCGCCGCCATTCAGCGTGAACCACGCCCGATCCAGAATTCCCGACGGGTCCTTACTGCGTCCGGGACCGCACCACGCGCTGTTATCCTGCAGTCCGCCGCACACGGTGTAGAACGGTCCGCTGCCCACGCTCACGTGATAGAACTGCCCGATTGCGATGTTATGGACAAACGCCCAATGCCCTGCATTGTCCCGCGACATCGCCACGCCGCCGTCGTTGCCCTCGATGATCCGTCCGCTCCCGTCCGGATCGATCCAGATCGCATGATGGTCGCCGTGAATCTGTTTCGCGATCGCGCTGAAGGTGTGGCCTCCGTCCTTCGACTCCATCAGATTGTTCGAGAGCGCCAGCACATGGCTCGGATCCTTCGGATCGACGGCAATGTGCGAAAAGTAGAACGGCCGCACATCGACCTCCTGATCCCTGCTCACCACACTCCAGTGCTCGCCCGCATCGTCGGAGCGCCACAGCACGCCCTCATCCGACCCCATCACTGCATAGACAACGTTGGGCTCACTCGGCGCAATCGCCAGCCCAATCCGCGTCACCGGCTTCTTCGGCAATCCGTGCCCGCTCAGCCGCTGCCACGTCGTACCTCCATCGATCGACTTGTAGATCGCATCTTCCGGGCCGCCGTCGGAATAGCTCCACGGCGTGCGCCGAAACCGATACGCCGCTGCAAACAGCACCTGCGGATTCTCCGGATTCATCGCCAGGTCCGCCATCCCAACGCTCGGCCCGACATACAGCACCTTTTGCCAGGTGCTTCCACCGTCGGTCGTGCGATAGATGCCGCGATCCTCGCTGTCCGTCCAGGGACTGCCCATCGCTGCCACCAGCACCGTATCCGGGTGATGCGGATCGATCACAATGCGCGAGATCTGGAAAGAATGTTCCAGCCCCATTCGCTTCCAGTGGCTGCCACCATCGGTCGACTTATAGATCCCGTTGCCGAAGGACACATCGTTGCGCACGTTGGCTTCACCCGTGCCCGCCCACACTACGCCGGGATTCACCGGATCCGCGGCCAGCGCGCCAATCGACGCCACCGCTTCATGCTGGAACAGCGCCTTCCACGTCGTGCCGCCATCCTCGGTGCGGAAGATTCCGCCATCGGCTGCGCCCACAAAATAAACGCCGGCCTTTCCGGGCACCCCGGCAACAGCTGTGACACGGCCGCCGGATATCGCCGGACCAATCTCGCGGAAGCCGATGCTCCGGCGGACCACCATGGGCAATTCGGTACGCCCCTCGTCGTTCGCCTGCTGCGGACCCGACGGTCCGGCGAACGGCGCTGTGTCAACAGAATCCGTTTGGGCAAGGGAAGTTGCGCTCAAGCCACAAGCAAGCACGGCAATCAGCGCCGCGCGTCCGAAGCGATCAACCATGGGCATAGCTATTCCTGAAATGGCAGACGATGAAAGAAAACAAGGGGCTCAGTCTACCACTCTCACGCCGCCTCCGACGCCTTCAGGAAGAGGGCACACGCAACAATGCGGGGATTGCGAATGCGCTATCGTCATCACCATGCTCACGCTTCAGGAACAATTCGGCGAGATCGATATCTACCTCTTCGACCAGATCCTCAAAGGGCGCATTACGCCTGGCATGCGCATTCTCGATGCCGGATGCGGTTCAGGCCGCAATCTCGTCTACCTGCTGCGCCAGGGGTATGAAGTTTACGCGGCGGACATCGATCCTCAGAGGATCGACTACGTCCGTTGCATGGCTCGCGATTTAGCTCGTTCCCTCCCGCCTGCGAACTTTCGTGCTGAACCCGTGGAGAGTATGTCCTTCGAGGACTCCAGCGCCGATGTCGTCATCAGCAGTGCGGTCCTTCACTTCGCACGCGATGACGAGCACTTCAAGGCGATGCTGCAGGGATCCCTGCGTTGCCTGAAGCCCGGCGGTCTCTTCTTTTGTCGCCTCGCCTCCTCCATCGGGATCGAGACGCGTATCCGACCAATAGAAGGACGCCGGTATCTGTTGCCGGATGGTTCCGAGCGCTATCTGGTCGACCAAGAATTGCTCGCATCGCTCACGGAACGGATGGGCCGTTTGGCCGACCCCCTGAAGACAACGATCGTTCAGAACCAGCGCGCCATGACCACCTGGGTTGTTCGAAAAGAGCTTTGAGCCTGCGCCGGATTTGGCGCGTGAGGCTAACCGGAAAGAAGTTGACGTCCGTGGCGCGGGATCGGCACCACGAAGCGCAGATGCGGGTCTACGGATGCAGTCGAGTGCCAGATCTCCATGGTTCGAAAAGGGTCGGAATTGGAATCAAATCTAAGTCGACATACGCCCGGGTAGGATGGACATTCTCGACCCCCGGGTGCATGTAACATGGAACTTACCCCGAAGTGCATGTGACTCTGACTTGCAGTGCCTGTTCCATCGGACTCGAAGGTCCGATGGGGCGAGCGGTGCATGTTCTGGTGCATGTTGGTTTTTGAATTCCGTGCATCCTGACGCTCTGCCGTGCAAACCTGCTCGATGGGGTAACCAACTGCAAACAGGCCACTTATGCCCGCCCGTGCGCCGCCGTGCAGTTTCGTGCAAAATGGGTAAAATGGGTCTCAAAATCCGCCAGCCCTCGCGGTCGTGGGGGTTCGCCCCCCTCCCGGCACCATAAAATAAACAAGCTATGAAACACGGCCATCTTCGGATGCCTCATTCTATGTCCAACCTATGCCAAAAGTGTATGCGGCTATTCCTCAACAGCATCGACGCTGACCTGTCCAGATACAATTCCTTGCGACGGTTCTGGTGCGATAGATTTATTCCGCCGTCGATGTGCAACGTGACGCGCTACATGTCCTAAAGTGCACAGCCTCGGTCTTTGTCATTCGAGGAGAATAAGACTCCAGGCGCGCTTCGGACTGGTGGTACGAAAATAGCGGTAGAGGTGGCTCATCATGAGCGCAACGACTGTTGTCGCCCCCGTACCATCCAGTCAGCCGGCAAAGCCGGCCCAGGACATCCCCTCGCAAGGCCTCACCAGCGATGAGGCCCGTGCACGTCTCGAGAAAGACGGCCCCAATGCTATGCCGGATACATCCTCTCATCCGCTTCGTAATGCATTGGCCAAATTTTGGGCGCCGGTTCCGTGGTTGCTCGAAGCTTCCATTGTGCTTGAGATCGCGCTGCATAAGTACTACGAGGCTGCGGTCATTGCCGCCCTGCTGGTCTTCAATGCAGCGCTCGCCTACTTCCAGGAGGGTCGCGCCCAGGCTACCCTGGCAGCTCTGAAGTCGCGCCTTGCCCTCAATTCCTCTGTCCAGCGCGATGGCGTCTGGAAAACTGTACCGGCCGCGGAATTGGTATGTGGCGACCTGGTGAAGCTGTCTCTTGGTGGTGTGGTCGCTGCCGACGTGCATCTGACCGGTGGATCGGTCGAACTCGATCAGTCGATGCTCACCGGCGAATCCCTGCCCATTGAGGCCGGTGCAGGTGTGGATACCTACGCCGGCGCTCTCGTCAGGCGTGGTGAAGCAACGGCCGTAGTCACCGCCACGGGAGCACGAACGAAGTTTGGCCGCACGGCGGAACTTGTGCGCACCGCACATGTGGTAAGCACGCAGCAGAAGGCTGTGCTCAAGATCGTGCGCAACCTTGCGATCTTCAACGGGTCCTTGATTCTCGCTATGGGCGCATACGCCTATTTCCGTGCGATGCCGTTGAGTGAGATGGTTCCTCTGTTGCTCACGTCGGTTCTTGCAGCCATCCCAGTGGCGTTGCCCGCAACATTCACCCTTGCCGCCGCGCTCGGAGCTCGTGCCCTGGCCAGGCTGGGTGTGCTGCCGACACGTCTCTCTGCCGTGGACGAGGCCGCGTCGATCGATGTCTTGTGCTCGGATAAAACCGGAACTCTCACCCTCAACGCGCTTTCCGTAACCAGCGTTCGCCCCTTGCCCGGTTTCGATGAAGCCCACGTTCTGGGGCTGGCGGCTCTGGCAAGTTCCGAGGGCGGCCAGGACTCTGTCGATGCGGCGATTCGTTCCGCGGCCTCGAAAAAGCCGGCGCAGGACCTGCCAAAGCTGGTGACATTTGTCCCGTTCGACCCGGCCAAAAAGACATCGGAGGCGACCGCAACAGATGCGAAGGGGACTGCGGAGCGCATTGTCAAGGGCGCCTATACTGCGGTCGTCGCCCTCGCGGCTCCATCGCCCGCTGCGGCTACGATCGTTGACGAACTGGAGAAGCAAGGCTTCAGGGTTCTGGCGGTAGCAGCTGGGTCTACGGCTTCCCTACAGTTTATTGGCATGATCGCCCTCAGTGACCCGCCGCGAGCGGATTCGAGTTCTCTTGTCCTGGAGTTACATACACTCGGTGTGGCCACGGTCATGGTGACGGGAGATGCTCCGGCCACGGCGGCAATCGTTGCTCACGAGGTAGGGTTGACCGGGCCTGTTTGCCCGCCTGGAAAGCTTCCCGAGGGCATCAAGCCGTCGGATTTCGCCGTGTTCGCGAGCATCCTGCCAGAAGGCAAGTACGACCTTGTCAAGGCTTTCCAGAAAGGCGGGCATGCGGTTGGGATGTGCGGCGATGGAGCAAATGACGCACCCGCGCTCCGCCAGGCGCAGATCGGAATTGCCGTCTCAACCGCTACCGATGTAGCGAAATCAGCAGCAGGGGTTGTACTCACCGAGGCCGGGCTGAGCGGCATTGTTGCCGCTGTAAAAGAGGGCAGGATCACCTTTCAACGCATTCTTAGCTACACGCTGAACTCGGTCATGAAAAAGATAGTGCAGGTGCTCCTGCTGGCAGCCGGCCTGGTCATGACCGGCCACGCGGTCCTGACTCCCATGTTGATGGTCATCGTGATGATCACCGGCGACTTCCTCTCTATGTCACTGACGACCGACAGAGTGCGACCGTCGAAGATGCCGAACTCATGGCAAATCGGCAAGATCACGATCGCTGGCGTCATCCTGGGGGTCTGTTTCCTTGTGTTCTCTACAGCAATCCTGGCCGTTGGTAAATTCGAATTGCATCTCGGAATAGAAGCACTCAGAACCCTCTCCGCTGTCGGTATTGTGTTCGGAAGCCAGGCCACAACTTACGTGATACGCGGGCGGCAACATCTGTGGGGATTACGCCCCAGCCTGACCCTCGTACTATCTTCCGTAGCGGATGTTCTCATCATCTCAACCTTGGCGGTTCGCGGTATCGCCATGGCTCCCTTAACCCTCTCGATCGTCACCTGCGAGCTTGCCGCCGCAATCGCATTTGGATTGCTCCTGGACCTGGTAAAGATTCCGGTCTTTGCTCGCCTCCGCATCTCTTGAATATCCAGGCGCACCTGGTACTGACCGACGCTCGGACCTCTGCCCCGGCTGGCAGGCTCCTCGGCCTCAAACCGGATAGACTTGCGGCAGATTCAAGGCGACCAGTCTGCCACGAACAGAATTGCACGAAAAATTCCGCTTCGCCGAAGGGACAGGATGGACATCGATTCGAAAACCTACCGGGTGCCACAAAACAAAAAGGTCAATCTCAGCAAGTGGCCGACGATTGCCGCCCCCTGCTGCGAGTCAAAGAAGGCGTACAAGGAACTTCTCCGCCAGCACATGGAGAAGCTAAGTTCGCTGCAGCAACTTCACTACGCGTCCAATCAACGCGCATTACTGCTGATTTTTCAAGGCATGGACTCTGCCGGCAAAGATGGCGCCATACGGCACGTGATGTCTGGGGTGAATCCGGAAGGGTGCGAGGTCTTCAGCTTCAAACAGCCAAGCGCCGAGGAGCTTGAACATGACTTTCTCTGGCGCACCACTTGCCGACTGCCCGAACGCGGCCGGATCGGCATCTTCAACCGTTCCTATTATGAAGAGGTGCTCATCGTTCGAGTGCACCCGGAGCTTCTCCGCAGCCAGGGTCTGCCGGAGGAGTTGCGTAACGAGAAGAACATCTGGGAGCAGAGGTATAGCTCGATTGTCGATCTGGAGAAGCACCTTCATCGCAACGGAACGCAAATCATCAAGATATTCCTGCACCTCTCTTACGATGAGCAACGAAAGCGATTCCTTGAGCGCATTGAAGAGCCCGACAAGAACTGGAAGTTCAGCACCTCTGATATTCACGAGAGGAAATATTGGAAACACTACATGAAAGCCTACGAGGATTGCCTTCACGCCACAAGCACGCATCATGCGCCGTGGTACGTCGTCCCCGCCGATGATAAGGAGAATGCACGACTAATCGTCTCCCAAATCGTCCTTGATGCGCTGCGAGAACTCAAGATGGCCTACCCCAGAACTACGAAAAAGCGCCGCCTCGAACTTCGCCAGATCGAGAATCTGTTGACGAAATGACATCGGAGGTTAACCGCGAGCACATCGGCAATCACTTTTACGGATTCCAGCAGCTCACCCTCAATCATGAGAACACCGTTAGTCCTAACCTGAGATCGTAACGCCCTGTTCGAGGACGCACTGCGGCTGGCTCCGTATCACCGCGTGGCCGGTGTGATAGATGGCCGTGATTCTCCGCGATTCGGGCTGCGAGAAAGTGATCGCGAGTATCTCTCGGAAGATCGGCGACGCCTCGGATCCGGAGATGCGGTACGGATGGCTTCAAGATTTGCTGCTGGCGTTCGTCGTCGTTAACCGAAGTGTTGGCATGCCGATTGGTCTTCGGAAATATTCGGCAATCCTGAAGTCATTCCGGTTCGCAGCAGGGTTGCCGTTACGCTTCTGCGGTCAGTGATGCAACCTTAAGGCTGGCTTAAGCCAACCGGCGTATGCATAGGCATGTACCCACTGAGCCTGTGCGGCTTGGTTACTCGTCACATAGAGGAGGAAATAAAAATGTTCACCGGAGCGAAATTCTTCACTGCGCTTCTGCTTGCATCGGTGTTCACTGTCAGTGCCGGAGCAGCAGAGAAGCGAACCAGCCGCGCGCAACTGCCAGAAGCCGTCCGCAAGACGGCGGATGAGCAGTCCAAAGGAGCGGCCGTCAGGGACTACACGACAGACATGGAGAACGGCCAGCGCGAGTACGAAGCGGAAATGATCAGCAACGGTCATTCGAAAGACGTAACGATTGCCCCGGGCGGCCGCCTGCTCGAGATTGAGGAACAGGTGGACCTCAATGCGCTTCCTGCGAAGGTCGCATCCGCTCTGCGCGAGAAGGCCGGTCGTGGCGAGATCACGAAGGTGGAATCGATCACCAGGAAGGGAGTCATCGTCGCCTACGAGGCGCAGGTTCGCAGGGCCAGTAAGCATTCGGAGATTCAGGTCGGCGCGAACGGTCAGGCTCTGAACCGCGAAGAGTAGTTCTTCTGTATCCGTCCAAAGCGATTTGAGGGTGCCTGTGGCGACCTCTGCGAAGCGCGCTCCGTGTGCTGTTCCGGATCAGCGCGGGTTGAGCAGGATCTGAACGCGCGTGTCCCTGGGGAAGTCGACCTGGTGGCCGCGCGCGATCCAGCGGTAATAGATCGATTTGGAAACGGCAAAAACCGCAAAGCTGTGGAGCAGGGTGGCGTTGGCGGATGACATCACCAGGACGCGGGCGGCGAAACCGAATCCATTACTGTCCACACCGCTGTGGATGGGGTTCGAGGTAGCATCGCCGTCGAAGGCCGAGGCTGCCATCACGCCCAGTGCCATGGGCGCGAGGTATTTGCCGGGTCCGGAAGAGGATTTGGCCGTGCCTTCCTCACTGAGTTTGACATGGGCGCCGGGGCCGGTTTCGGCGGCTGCAAGCTGCCCGTGGATGACGGAAGCAGCCGCGCCTTCGCACTCGATGCTGCGGAAAGTGAAGCGCAGTTGTCCGTTGCGGGCGAACCAGCGGGCAGGACGCGCGAGGGTGACGAGACCGGTCATCTGCGTGCCTTCGGGGAACACCACCTCTTTGCCGTCCGGCGTGAGCAGCGGGCGGGTGAGCACCGCGGTGACCGGCGCACCATGGCGATCGGTGGCGGAACTGAGGGGGGTGAGCAGGCGAGCTTCGACGATGCCGGTGGGCGTACCAGGGAGAGTGGCTTCGGGCAGAGGCGCAGGTTGCGGGCCGGAAATCGTCACCGGCGCGGTGAGCTCGGCGTCGTACTCGGTGCCGGTCCAGATGGTGGGCGGGCTCCACGGAAGTTGCGCGTAGATCCACTTCTCGATGCGATCGCCGAGTTTGGGGTGATGGAGTGTATCCATGGCCTCGCGTCTGCGAGCCTCAATGATGGCGCGAGCCTGGGCGCGCAGACCGGGCTTCTTACCGGCGCTCATAGTGACAAAGGTGGCATCGCGTTCGGTGACGGCGGTATGGATGGGCAGGGTGGCGCCGCCCGGCAGGCAGAGCGAATCGAAGCGAACAGCGGGCACGGCGGGCGGCGTGAACTGGCCGTCGAGCAGCGCCTGGGCGCGGCTGGGCTGCCGAGTCCGGCGCATGCCGAGGATGGTCCCGATCACACGGGTATTAAGGGGGATAACTACGTGGTCGACGTAGTCGACGGGAGCGATGAGGTGGCCTTCGACGCGGGCACCGGCATGCACGCGGTAACGATGATCGATCTGGACGCGGAGCGGGACACCGGCCGGGATGGTCACGGACTGGGCGGCGAGAGGAAGAGGCGTGACGATAGCGGCGAGAAGCAGAGCGGCAGGAGAAAGAATCTTTGGATTGGACAGCTTCATTAACAGTGTTGACCGGCGTGCCGGAAAAAGGTGATGGGTTCGTGCGACCGGCCGATGGGGCGGCCGAGCACAGGAGGGGACCGTTAGTCGATTGTCGCCGAGACGGATGACAAGTCCGTCATGAAGAGAGACGGGCACGCGCTGGACGTGGGTAGCGCGCACCCGCGAACACCGTTCACTTCTGGCTAACCACCACGATCTCAAACGTGCCCGGTTTGAGTTCGGGACGGTGGCCAGGGGCGGCGGGGAGCATTTCCGCCGTGGGCAGGAAGATTTCCTGAGTCGCGCGATCGATATCCATGGTGCGCGCGCCGTCGGCGGTTTTGACGGTCTGCTCGACTTCGAAGCGACCGCCCTTTTCGCCGATGACGGTGAGCGAGCCGTCGCGGCAACTGGCGAAGGCCTGGCCACGGTCGAAGCGGGTGGCGTCGTCGCCGGACCCGATGGGGAGTGCGGCTTCGACTTTGCCGGTTTCGGTGCTCATCACGATCATCTTTTGCGGATTGCGGCAGCCGATGAAGAGGCGATGAGCGGCGGGATCAATCGCCATGCCGACTGGATGTCCGCCGGGTGCGACCGGCCAGCGATTCAGGACCTTGTTCGTGTGCAGGTCGACGACAGCGACCATGTCCTTGTCTTCAAGATTGATGTAAGCCTTGCCGGAGCCGTCGGCGGCGAGGAATTCGGGCGCACCGCCTAGAGGGATGGTTTCGACCTTGCCGTTCTTCGGGTCGATGTCCGGATGGAAGGTCATGAGGGAGTTGCCGTCACCGGAGACCGCGAGGACGAGATCCGTGGCGGCGTCGTAAATGATGCCGTCGGAGTCGGGCATCGTGGGGATGCGGCCGAGAACCTTATAGGTATCGAGATCGAAAACCAGAATGGCGCCGGATCCACCGCCGTCGGTAATGAATCCGCGATTGAGTTTCGGCACGAGGGCAACGCCATGGGAGCGGACCTGACCGGTAATGTCGGCGAGGAGCTTGCCAGTGCGGGTATCGATGGCCTGGGTGTGGGTGGCCCGGGTGACGAAGAGACGATGGTGGGGCGCATCGACGGTGACGTAATCCCATCCGCCCTCGCCGCCGGGATGGAAGGTCGTGGCGACGTGCCAGGTCTGGGCCTGGAGCGGCGCAAGGATAAGGCCGATGGAGAGAGCGAGAAAGGCAAAGCCGTGGATGCGCATGGGCGTTCTCCTGCAAGGAATCGGGCGCCGAAATCCGGCTTCGAGGCCACGGGGAAACTGTACTCGCTTTGGCTTAAGAGTTCCTGAAGGGAGCAAGCCAGGGTAAGGGCGGTGGTTTCGTCCCGCCATGATTGCCGCGATGAGACTAACTCCGCTCGCGAGAAGAACTGATTTCTTACCTGCCCATAACATTCATCCCCGACGCAGTATTCGTTTCCGTGGCAGTCGCCAGGACCCGGCAGGCGCGCGTGACGGTGAGGCTGGCCGCGGCCGCAGCCAACATGGCGGACTACACTCCCCTGCATGGTTCGCGATCGGAGGTGGTGCTCCGGCAAAGCTGCCTGAACCCCTACACTGGACGTTATGCCTAAGTTTCGTGAGGCCGTCTATGGCAAAGGCCATCTCCATCTCATCGCCTGCACCTGCTTTCAGAAGTCGCCGAAGCTCGCGGAAGCGAAGCATCGGGACGTGTTCGTGCGCCTCCTGGAAGAGCTGCGCGTCAAGTTTCGCTTCGCAATCGTTGGTTATGTGGTGATGCCGGACCATTTCCGGCTGCTGATGCGCGAGCCTGGGATCGACACCGCCGCCAATGCGGTCGAAACACTTCAGGCTCGCTACCGCCGCCGGTACAACAACTCTGCCCGTTCGGATGAGCAGGTTTGGGAGCGCCGCTGCTCGGACACACACATTGTGGGAGCCGAGGCTGTTGCGGCCAGCTTAGCTTCCATGCACGCGGAGCCGGTGAAGGCCGGGCTGGCGTCCAGTCCCGAGGAGTGGGAATGGAGCAGCGCCCGATCTTATGCCGGACTGCCCGAAGGCGTCGTCACTGTCGAACAGGTACCCACAGCATCGATCTGACGCGAGGCAAGGTTGTCGCAGCAGTAACGGTCTGCACACCGGTCGCACCTATACAGATCCAGTCACGCGAAATAATCGTTGAGTGAAGAAATCTCGCCACCATCCCGCTGTCGGCATTGACTTTGGCACTACCAATTGCTCGATAGCGATTGCTGCCGATGATTCATCCGTCCAGTTCGCCTCCTTCCCTGCGATGGATGCCGACAGGTTTTCATTTCGCTCGGTTCTGTACATCGAACAGCTCAGGGAGGCAGGAAAGCCGCGACGAATCCTCTCGCGCAGCGGGCCAGCGGCGATCGAGAGCTACCTTGCAGCGACGGAGAAAGGCCGGTTGATCCAGTCCCTGAAATCCTGGCTTGCCAGTCGAATGTTCACCGGGACGGAGATTTTTGGACGGCACTACACGATTGAGGATCTGACCGCGCGCATCCTGGCGGATCTTCGGCAGCACGCGGAACGGCAATTTGGAACGCCAATCCGCTATGCAATGGCGGGCAGGCCGGTGCGCTTTGTCGGCGCAGATACAGAGCAGGATGATGCCTTTGCCTTGTCGCGACTGCGCGGGGCATTTCTGGCGGCAGGTTTTGAGGACGTAGATTTTGAGATGGAGCCGGTCGCAGCCGCCTATGCTTATGAGTCCAGCCTCGATCATGACGAACTGATTTTGATTGGCGATTTTGGCGGTGGTACGAGCGACTTCTCGCTGATCCGGGTTGGCCCCGGCGTACGCCGGCGGGGGCGGACCTCACAGGACTTGCTGGGAAACCAGGGAGTCGCGTTGGCCGGCGACGCGTTCGACGCGCGGATTGTTCGCAAACTGGTATCGCCGGCGCTAGGGGCAGGCTCGGAGGCGCGTTCGCTGAATAAGTTGCTGCCCGCGGTTCCGGCGTGGATTTATGCCAACCTCGAACGGTGGCACTACCTGTCTTTCCTGCGCACGCGCAACGTAGCGGAGATCCTGAAGAGCGCGCGAGCCCGGGCTCTGGAACCGCAGAAGATCGAGGCTCTGACGCACCTTATTGAGGAAGACCTGGGATATCAGCTGCACCAGGCCGTTCAGCAAGCGAAGGTTGAACTGTCGCGGTCGGAAGTCGCAGAGTTTCGCTTTTGTCAGGGCAGCCTTGACCTTCGTATTCCGCTGGCACGCACGGATTTCGAGCGATGGATTGAAGAGGAACTAAGCAGGATTGACGCCGCTGTCGAATCTCTTCTGCAGACTTGTGGCGTCAGATCCGAAGACGTCGATCGGGTCTTCCTGACCGGCGGGACCTCGTTTGTGCCCTCGGTTCGGCGAATATTCCAGACTCGGTTCGGCCAAGAGCGCATTCGAAGTGGAAACGAGTTCACTTCGGTGGCCCATGGACTCGCACTCAGCGTTCTCCGCAAATCAACAGGCAACTGAAGGGCTTTTGCCTGGAGGCACACCAGGTACATGCTGAAACTCGAAATAGCGGAACGTGTTGGCGCCGACACGCTTTTAGCGCAAATCGTAAAGATGGTCAGCGATGCGCAGCGGTCCAGGGCGCCGATTCAGCGCCTGGCGGATCGCGTCGCCGCGTACTTCGTCCCTGCTGTAATCGGCTCAGCCATTATCACCTTCGCTGTCTGGTACTTTGCTGGGCCGCAGCCGCGCTTCGCACACGCGCTCGTGAACGCTGTGGCCGTTCTGATCGTTGCCTGCCCATGCGCCCTCGGACTCGCCACTCCAATGGCCATCATGGTGGGCACCGGTCGCGGAGCTCGCGCCGGCATTCTTATCCGCAATGCGGAGGCTCTGGAAATATTTGGCAAGGTAGACACGCTCATCATCGACAAGACGGGAACCCTGACCGAAGGTAAACCAACCTTGAGTTCCGTTATCCCACAGCCGGGCTTCGATGAATCCGGCCTGCTGCAGCTCGTCGCCAGTCTTGAGCGCGCGAGCGAACATCCGTTGGCGGCAGCCATCGTGATGGGAGCTGAGGCAAAGAAGCTAACTCAGTCCGTTGTCGATGGATTCAACTCCACGACCGGCAAAGGCGTGAAGGGAACCGTCGCAGGGAAACAAGTCGCAGTCGGAAATGCAGAGTTGTTCCACGACTTGTCCGTCGATCCCGGCCCTCTGCTTGATCGTGCTGAAGCTCTGCGTAAGGAAGGCCAGACGGTGATGCTGGTTGCAGTGGATGGGAGAGCGGCCGGCATCGTGGGCGTGGCCGATCCAATCAAGGAATCCACGCCGGACGCCATCCGCGAACTACGTGCGGCTGGTCTGACAATCATCATGGTCACCGGAGACAATGCGACGACGGCTAAGGCAGTAGCCGATAAGCTTGGCATCGAGTTTGAGGCCGATGTACTGCCACAAAAGAAGGCAGATGTCGTCAGGGAGCGTCAGCAAAAGGGCTCTGTGGTCGCGATGGCCGGCGACGGAGTGAACGATGCGCCCGCGCTGGCGCAGGCTGACGTTGGCATTGCCATGGGGACCGGCACAGACGTGGCGATGGAGGCTGGCGGCATCACGCTCTTGAAAGGCGATCTGCGCGGCATTCTCCGCGCTCGGCATCTCAGCAAATCAACCGTGCGCAACATCCGCGAAAACCTGTTCTTCGCGTTTGTCTACAACGTCGTTGGGGTGCCGCTTGCCGCGGGTGTGCTCTTCCCTGCATTCGTCTTGCTTCTCAACCCGATGATTGCTGCGGCTGCCATGAGCTTCAGCTCCGTCTCGGTGATCGGCAATGCCCTGAGACTGCGGACGACGAAACTTTGAGTCGCTGCCGGCAGGTGACCTTCTTCCCGTAAGTCTGGATACGATTCAATCCGCCGTCCTGAGCAATAATGATCGGACTTGTTCATCTTTAAAGTGAGAACCTTTCGGTTGGAGCTGATTGTGAGCGAAACGAATGCTTGGGTGGCAAATCCCTACCGAGGCAGCCAATCAACCGCTGCGTCACAATTGATCCAGATTCACGACCAGGGAGATTCCTGTGAGCAGCACTACCGCTGTGAAAGATCCCGTTTGCGGCATGGAAATTGAGACGGCTGACGCCGCGGGGCACACCGGGCACGCTGGACAGACATATCTCTTTTGCAGTTCCAGATGCAAAGACAAGTTCGACAAGAATTCAATGCAATACCAGAACAACCATCCGGGAAAGCCGAACAGTTCCACGGTGGCTGCATCTAAATTCCTAAGTGGATCAAGGCTTTGTGCAGCAGCACGGATGCGCTCAGTCGGATCGTCGCAACGGCACGGAAGGGGATCCTATGATGAACGGCAGTTACGGATGGATGGG
>VFSW01003671.1_pt1 | contig 22998 bp, 22 predicted proteins | sample 5358111 | NCBI WGS metagenome assembly VFSW01 (sample SAMN11554181, study PRJNA540505) | mine drainage metagenome | isolation source: sediment from site ElyBrook_90M | place: USA: Ely Copper Mine, Vershire, VT | collected 2017
GAATACAGAATAAGATCAAGTAAATACTTCAAACACCATCATCTACGATAAATCTCCATCACGTACGACAAGATCGAAAAAGTGATTTTTCTTTCAGAATTTTCATTTGATTTGCTTGAACTGCGTGCGAGAGCATGAGGTTCTCTTGATTTTATTTACTATAACGTGAAAGGAGAATGTATGAGGAATTGGTTGAACACTGCAGCGTTGTTGTTGTTCACCCTCGTTCTTGTTCCGGCAGCCAGCGCTGCGCCAGATGCGGCGGCATGTCTTGGCTGCCACGGATCGATGGAAGGGGCCGTCAATGTAAACCAGGAAAAGTTTTCTAAATCCGTCCACGGCTCGTTCGACTGCGTCACGTGCCATATGACGCTGAAGGGCGCCCAGCACCAGGGCTTATCAGGTGCAAAGCCTGACAAGGCCATACAGGAGTTGGCAACAGCAATCTCATCCAAGAGCAAGATCGACCCTGTGGCGCAAGCCGCATGCGCTACCTGTCATCCCGATGTCTATGAAGCGTACAAAGCGAGCGTGCATGGTCAGAACGTCATGGTAAAGAAGTCTTCCGACGGGCCCGTCTGCACCAGTTGCCATGGCTCCCCGCATTATATCCAGCCGAAAGCCAGTAAAGAGTCCGCGGTCAACCATTTCAATGTCGTACAGACCTGCGGAGTTTGCCATGAAGAGAAAATAATGTCGGAAAAATACGGGTTCAGTCCCCAGGTCATGGAGCGCTACAAAGAGAGCTTTCACGGCAGAAAACTGAGGCTGGGCCAAAGCGGAGCACCCGCCTGTCCGGACTGCCACGGGGCCCATGACATCAAGAGCCCCAAGGACCCTGCTTCCCCCGTTGCCGGTCTGAACAAGATTGCCACTTGCGGTAAATGCCACAGCGGGGCCACTCCCAAGTTTGTAGCGGCGATTACGCACCAGGCGCCTGATCCGGTGGCGCACTTCACCGAGATCGCCTTGATCATCCTTACGGTGAGCGTATTCCTGTTTATCTGCCTTCACGTGTTGTTGGACATCTATGCGGACATCCGCGACCGGTTGCTGAGAAAGGGAGGGAAACATGAGTAATAATACTATTCCTGCGGAGATCGAGCGGTTCGATCTTTCGGCGAGGATCCAGCATGTCATTATGTTTACAACGTTCCTGCTCTTGGCCTTTACGGGGTGGGGACTGAAATACGCCTATCAGGACCCGGCGAGTGCGTGGATCCGCTTCTGGGGCGGCGCAAAATCGGCGGGGATCATCCACCGAGTAGCAGGCATCACGATGCTGCTCGACTTCATCTACCATCAGTTCTACCTTATCAATCAGGCGCGCAAGGGAGGGATGCGGCTCTCTCTCGTGCCAATGCCGAAGGACGTTGTTGACGCTTTCCATAATTTCATGTACTTTTTCGGCTTCAGGAAGGAGAAACCCTATTTCGGCAAATTCAACTACATGCAGAAATTCGACTACTGGGCGGTCTACTGGGGCATGTTCATCATCGGGGCCTCCGGTTTCTTCCTGGCGTTCCCGGTGACGGTATCGTCGCTTTTCCCGGTCTCGACGCTTCAGTGGATCTGGGACGTGATCTTCATCATGCACAGTGATGAAGCCCTTTTGGCCATTGTGTTCATCCTGATCTTCCATTTTTATAATGAACACTTGCGGTCCGAGGTGTTCCCCATGAACTGGATGTGGCTTACGGGGAAGATGACGACAGAAGAGTTGAAACGCCATCACCCGGCGGAATACGATTATCTGTTCGGCGAAAAGAAGAACAAATAAACGAGGGATCGGGATACGATCTCGTTATGACAAAATAAAAAACGGCGGCCCTGGAGGTCGCCGTTTTTTATTAATGCCGTTGGCATGTATACGCGATCAAATCAATTCAACTGTTCGATAACTCCCTGCTTCATGCGGAACCGCGACGGAGCGCGAAGCGCTATCTCGGAACTGTGAGTCACCATGATCATCGTGACCTTCTTCTCACGGTTGATTTTTTCGAAGAAGGTCATAATTTCCGCTTCGGTCTCTTCATCCAGGTCGCCGGTGGGCTCGTCGGCAAGGATGATCTCAGGATTGTGAATAAAGGCCCGGGCAATTGCCACCCGCTGCTGCTCGCCGCCGCTTAGTTCCGAGGGATAGCGGTCTTTTTTGTCGCCGAGTCCCACGAGGTCAAGCAGATTTGCCGCATCGGCAGCCTTTCTTCCGCCGCCAAAGACCGTCGGGAGGAGCACATTTTCCGTGGCGTTCAAGGTCGGGATCAGGCTGGCAAATTGATACACAAAACCGAATTTTTCATTTCTGAGCTTCGAGAGCATTTTATCCTTGTATTCCCATATGTTCGTGCCGTCGATGTTGACTGTCCCGGTGTCCGGGCGTGCAATGCCTCCAATAAGGCTTAAAAAGGTGCTTTTCCCGCTTCCCGAATGGCCGACGATGGAAACAAACTCTCCTTGTTGAATGGTAAGGTCCAGCGGCTGGACCGCTTTAATGATCTTACCTGAAACGTCATAGGTTTTTGACAGTCCCTTCAATTCAATCATGGATTCCTCTTCTTCTGTGATGTTCTCACAAGATTAATGACCGCAACAATCAGAATAAGCGCCCCAACCGTATCTATGAACCTGATGCCGGGCACCATCCCGTAATTACACGGCATTCTGCTGCTCATGCAATAACCGATTTTATCGGGGAGCCAAAACGACACTCCGTACACGATAATCGCCGTAACCGCGCTGGCGATGAGCAAGAGACGCCGCTCTAAAAAAAACGTCGTTATGCCGATCGCCATGAGCACGGCCCCGGCCATGAATTCCGCACGTGCCGTGTCTCCGCAGTGCATATGAGCGTAACCCTCGTATTCGCAGGCAGGGAGAATGTAGCGGGGAAGGAGGACCAAAAGAATCCCTCCTGTTAAGGCGCAAAGGGCTATCAGTTTCTTCATTTTAATGTCTTTGCCGTGGAATCGAAGTCCAGCACGGCCCCTGCTGCGGCAGCCGATGTTTTGTCTTTAAACGCGGCGATGCCCCAGCCCATGGGTGTTTTGAACTTCTTATCGTCTTGGACGTAAAAAGCCTTGTTGGCGGGGAACCATTCCCCGGTCATGTAGTCTTTGACCCCGGCCCCGGCAGCCGTCGCGCCCGTCCGTTTCAGGTAGGAAAAAAGGTCGCCGATATCGCAGAAATAACCGGTCGTATTGCCTGTGACGATCCTTGCGGTAAACTTCGAATTCATGTCAACCATCATGCCGCATTCCGTGCATTGAATGGTTTCCGCAAGCACCGATGAAACAGCCGAGGAAATTAAAATAATAAAAAAAACAACACGAAAGGTGGAAAGTACCTTTTTCATATTATTGCATCTCCCGCCTTGATCTTTTTCCCTTTGCGTCGATTTTTTGTTTGAGGGCCTGTGCAGTCCCTTCGTCGAACTTGTTCAGTTCCTGATACTGTTTCAACGCCCCGGCCCGTTTCCCTTTTTTGAGGAACACGATGCCAAGATTGTAGCGGGCAATTGCATAGTGCGGACGCAGGGTGATAGCTTTTTCGAGCGCAGAAATTTGCTCGTTTGTCTTTCCAATCATGCCGTAAGAAGCCGCAAGGTTGTTATAGATCACCGGGTTCTTCGGGGAATATCCTTTTGCCTTCAAAAAAGATCGGACCGCCTCCCGGTACTTGCCCATCCTGTTATAGGCTGTGCCGAGCTGCTCGTAGGCGTAACCGATTTCTTTCGGCTTGAGGGCGATAACTTTTTTGAGGGCGTCGATCTCCTCGGGGTACATACCGGCCCCGTCGTAGAGGTCCGCGAGGTGAAACCATGCATCTGCGTCTCGGGGATTGCTTGCGACCTGTTCCATGCGCACTTGGATGTCGGATTTTTGCGGGGAGACCTGAACGGAGGGCCGTTCGTTATCCTGGGAGCATGCGGTGAGCAGCGCCACGATGATCAATAGTAGGGACCTTCTCCTCGGCATTATTCTTCCCTCCTGATGGCTTCATAGGGCTCCATTTTTAAAATGGCAAGGGACGGCAAGAGGGCGGACAACAGACCGGTGGCAAGGGAGAAAACAATTGCTCCGGAGATCAGAATGGCCAGCTCCGCAGCCGACGGAAACAAATAGGGTAATTTTAAATAATGCAGCATGAGGTCCTTGAAGCTCATGAGCAGCCCGAAACCAAGGACGACGCCGCTCGCGCCGCCGCCGGCAGACAGCAGTGACGCCTCGATCAGGAGAATCGCCGAAATCTGGCTTTTATTCGCCCCCATAGCCCGTAAAAGGCCGATTTCTCGACGTCGTTCATTTACAATCATATAAAACGCGAATGCCATGATCAGGAGGACGATAAACCAGAGGACGATGCTGATGATGATGATCGCCCGAATAAGACCGGAGAGCTGATTTCTGACGGTGCTGATGACTTTGTCGGACACCAGGGCCTTTACGCCGCTGATGGCATACTCTATCCTGATTGCGACCCGGTCCGGAGTAATATCGTCGTTGACCTGCACGAGGACCGTTGATATCTTGTCCCTCCCGATCTCAATGGGTTTGATTGCCTTGGCCTTGGAATCTTCCGCCATTTTGTAGGCCGCGTCGAGGCTCATAAAGACCGCCCGGTCGAAAAAGTCCATACCCGTGGGGTCCATGGTCCCCGCGACCCTAAAATTGGTCCCGAAAAAGGGGATCACGTCCCCGATGATGACGGGGACGGACCTGCCGGTGATGACCTCATTGATGCCGAGGTTTCGTTTGAGGTTTTTCTCGAGCCAGGGCTTTACCGTAAAATCCGTGTCGGGATCAAAGGCAACGAGAAACACATCGACGTTGAAGCAGCAGGTAAAGCTCGTCGGTTTGATAAAAAGCTGGGGAGTGGCGGCCTTTACTCCCTCGACTTTTCTGACGCGATCGAGGACTGACCGGTCCATCAGAAACTGGGTCGGCTCCCCGGACAGGAGCGCGGCCTGTGCCTTGGCTGCTGCGCTTTCGGGCACCACGAGAATATCGGCGCCGAGTCGATAGGTGCCGATCTTCAGTGCGTTGTTTATGCTCTTCAGGAAGAGGGTCGCAGTGAACAGGGTGCACGAGACGACGGCAACGATGGCGAATAAAAGCCATGTCCTTGTAAGCTTTCTCTTCAGGTTCTTAATTGCAACATAGGCGATATTCATAATGACGATTAGTCTTCCTTCAAAGTTAAGAATTTAAATTTAGGTTATTATACCAGAAGGGAGGGAGAAAATAAAGAGCCGGAGGGCGAAGCAGCCCTCCGGCGAATTTGGTGGAGATTATTACATTGTCTTTTTCTTCTTTGCTTTCTTTGCCGCAGCTTTATGCCAATCTACGGTAATGCCGCAGAGCAGAGGAGACCCTGAATCGATCGAAACCTTTATTCCGTTAGCATTATGGCACGATGCGCACAGTGACACTTCTTCGACGATGTTGTCATTTTTCATATTCATGACTGCCAACAGGGAGTCATCACTGCCGTACGATCTGGATGCAAGAAGGGCATAACCGTTATCGGTGAACGCAAAGTCATGAGGACTGAGGTTGTTCGGGAGCACAATGCGTTTCACGATGGAGTCCGTCTTTGTGCTGATGATGATCACCTGGTGCGCCTTGGTGCCGCCCTTCAGCACGCTGGCGGTACCAGCCGTACCGGCAGGATTCGGCTCGAATTCATTCGGAGCGCTCACCCAGAGGTATTTGCCGTCCGGCGTCATGCGATCCTGGTGGATGAAGGTCATCTCGGGGCTCGAGATCGTTTTAATCTTCTTCTTGGTCTTCCAGTCGTACACGTATACCTTGCCTGCCGGCATGTCGGTGATGTATGCTTTTTTATCGTTCTTGGTCCACTGAATGCCACAAACGGCCATACCTGCCGGCATTTTGTCCACGAGCTTGAGCTTTTCCGGGTTCCACACATAAACGTTTCCGTCGGTCATGTCTTCGAAATAAACGTTGCCGTCCGGACCGGTGATGGCGCCGCAGAACTTCTCGCCGACCTTAAAGGGGCCTTCCTTTTTAGCGGCCCTGCCGTTCGCATCGAGCCAGACCTTGTACACGTTTCCGGCCAGCGTGCCGGCGATCAAAACTTTCTGTCCCTTTTCCATCATGAGGGTCTGGCCGTGGGAACCGCCTGACTTTTTTGCTTGTTCAAAGCTGATGCCCGCAACCTTGCCTTCCATCTCGGAGCCGGCTTCGGTGAGGACGATCCTGTCATTTTCAACGTCTGTCGGCGACTTCATGGTCCTCAGATCAAGGATCGCCAGGTGCCCGCCGTGGCCGGCAATGTACGCTGTTCCGTTGAAAGTCACGGGTTTTGCCTCTTTCACCACTTTCGCCTCGACAACCTGGATATCCGCGGCTTCCGCCACGGTACGACTAGCGATGGCCACAAACAGAGCAAAAAAAGCAAGAACAACCAGACCGGTTACAACATTTTTCTTGAAACTCATAGTTCCTCCCCTTATGAATAAAATTGAGCGCGATGCGCGCTCCCTGAGTCCGAAGTTTCCACTGGCAGGTGACTGCTGAAAATGTCTCTTGACTTAAGTGCTGTCCACCTCCTTCTCCGCCTGACGCGGGGAACAATGAACATCCATGGCTGTATTATTAAAAAAGCCTTACACTCAAGAATAGTTGTGTAAATATAGTATAGGGACAAGAGGGTGTCAACGTAAAATTATAACTTTACACTTTCAATGCAATACCTTAGTTCCCAATAATACTGTCTTTTTTGCAACAAAGTGCATTAGGTGCATTGATACAAAAAAGGGCTGTGACCGTCAGGTGCAGCCTAATTGAAAAACAGGTTGACCGCAAAGACGATCGGGGAAATTGCATCAGGAAAAGGGTGTAAAGCTGTTCTCTGTGAGAAGACTTTGAGGAAAGGAAAATGCATCTCCGCCAGTGGGCAGGCGGAGATGGCGTATCGACAGTTTAGCTGACTTTTTTGACCTTGCCCGACCGGATGCACCGCGTGCAGGCATGTATGCGCACATGTGCTCCGTGCGCACTGACCGCCTTTACTGATTGTAAATTCGGTTTGGACATTTTTTTAGACTTATTGTTCGAATGGCTCACTTTGTTGCCGCTCAGTTTGCCCTTCCCGCATATTTGACACGTGCCCGCCACTGTAAAAACCTCCGTGATTGTAAGATGGTATAAAGTCAAGCACGCGGAGAATACCATAGATAGTGCCCTCCATGCAAGGGAAAAGTGCTGGAACGCATATTTACTTGACTTCATGGCGCTTCTAATGTAATGTAAGTGCATACTTACAATTCATTTACCCTGGAAGCTGTCAGATGACACGTAAAACGACTACAAAACAGCAACTGTTGGAAGCTACGCTCAAATTGATTTCCGAGAAGGGCTATCTGGGAGCAACGACCCGGGAGATCTCGCGTGAGGCGGGCGTGACAGAGCTCACTCTGTTCCGACACTTCGGCACCAAAGAACGGTTATTTGAAGAACTGCTGAAGAGTTATACCTTTCTGCCGAAGCTCAAGGAGATCCTCCCCGAACTGGACCAGCTTGCCTACGAAGATGCACTCACGCTTGTTGCGACGAATTTTCTTCTGACGATGAAAGAGCGGAAAGCGATGATGAAAATTTTGCTGACGGAAGTTCATCTGTATCCTGAAAAGATACGGAATACCTACGCCTCTTTCGTTAATGAGAGCAGGGCAATGCTCGCAAGCTATTTTGTATCACGGCAAAAAAAGGGATTGCTGAAGAATGTTTCTCCTGAAATCGCGGTCCGGGCCTTCATGGGAATGCTCTTCAACTATTTCCGGACGGAAGAAATTATGAAAGAGAACGGTATGACCAAAAAACGGATGGAACAGCATATTCAGGAATTCGTGTATATTTTCGTGCATGGCACCATGAACGGCAATTAAATGGATGCGAGGTAAACCATACAATGAATCGGATTGACGGCTTTAAAGCTGCCTTGAGTGTGCTGTTTTTTGTTGCTCTTCTTGGAGCGCCAGGGTGGGCTGCAACGGTGTCAGCGGCCGGGGAGGGCTCGGTCGTTGTTTCGGCCGCGCAGGAACAGCCGGTGTCTCAGGCAACGACAACGGTCCAGAACACGCCCGTTCCTCCTGCTTCTGAAACCACGGCCAGCCAGGTACAGCCGGTATCCCAGGAATCTACTACGGTCCAGAGCGCCCCTGTTCCTCCTGTTCAGGAAGCGCCGGCAGAACAGACGCAGACGGTCCCTGCTGCAGTTGAGAGCGCACCCACATCCACGGTCAGGGTGCTGACACTTAACCAGTGTATCGAAATAGCACTCAGGAAAAATCCAAGTCTCCTGGCCACACTGTACAACGTTGACGTATCGAGGAGCAAGGTGGGAGAAGCGCGTTCTTACTACTACCCGCAGCTCAGCGCGTCAGGTGAATACGACCGGAAAGGTCGGACGCCCGGGACGGCGGCGGCGATTGCTTTACCTGCGGGAACTACGCAATATAACCAGTACTTGGGCAGTGTTTCGCTGAACCAGACTCTCTATGATTTCGGAAGAACATCTTCAAACGTCGATGTTTCCAAGTATAATCTCGCTTCTTCCCGCTTTAACCTTAATGCATCGCAAGATACGATAATCTTGAACGTGAAACAAGCATATTACGGTGTGCTAAAGGCCATGAGAAACCGTGATGTGGCTGTGGATGTCATAAAACAGATGCAACTCCATCTGGACCAGGCAAAAGGTTTTTATGAGGTCGGCACGAATGCGAGAATCGACGTTATCAATGCGGAAGTCAATCTGAGTACCGCGCAATTGAACCTCATCAATGCCGAGAACGCCCTCAAAATAGCTTATGTGACGCTCGACAACTTCATGGGGACCCCTGATGCGCCGGAGTATACGATCGAAGATAATCTTTCCTTTCAGAAATACCCGATTACGCTGGAGGAGGCGACAGCGCGAGCTTTTGAAAACAGGCCCGATCTCAAATCGATCATTGCGCAGAGGCAATCAGCCGAGTCAAGTATCAGTGCCGCCCGTTCGGATTATTTCCCGAATCTGTCGGGGATTGCAAGCTATAACTGGGTAGGTGAGACGACGACTTCGCTTGACCACAACTGGAGCGCAGGCGTCGTGCTGACGGTGCCCTTATTCAGTGGATTTTTAACGCAGCAGAAGGTTGCGGAGGCAAAATCAAATCTCTACGTCTTTAGGGCAAATGAAGAAGCATTGCGACAGCAGGTGATTCTTGACGTCCGGCAGGCATACCTGAACCTGCAGGCGGCGGAGGCCAGTATCGCGACAGCGAAACTGGCGACTAAGCAGGCCAAGGAGAACCTGGACCTGGCGAATGGCCGGTATGCCGCGGGTGTGGGAAGCCCGATCGAGGTTTCCGATGCCTTTGCCACCTATGTTACGGCCGAGTCGAACTACATCAATGCGTTGGCTACTTATAAAACTTCCCAAGCCAGCATTGAAAAGGCAATGGGCGCAAGATAACAGTGACAGTGCAGGCGGGAAGGGAAAAGTGTTAAAATGAGAGTTGTCCTAGGTAGTTTTTTTGTTTTGCAAAAGTGCGAGCCTTCCACATTTTTTTAAAGAGAGGTTGCTGGAAAGTTATGAGACATGGACCGATATTCAGGGGCATGACGATATTTACCATCTCCCTGGCCTTTGCTTTCATCACCGCCTGCGGTACGAACGGCAAGGCGAAGCAGGCACCGCAGCAGGTTGTGCCCGTAAAAGCAGGAGAGGTTACTCAGCAGAACGTTCCTGTGCAACTCAAAGCCATCGGGAACGTCGAAGCCTACAACACCGTCTCCGTGAAGGCGCTGGTCGGAGGCGAGATCATCGATGTGCATTTTAGAGAGGGGCAGGACGTTCATCAGGGGGATTTGCTCTTTCAGATTGATCCTCGTCCTTATGAAGCTGCTCTGAAGCAGGCAGAGGCAGCCCTGGCGCGGGACATCGCCCAGTCAAAGAACGCCGAAGAACAGGCCAAGCGGTATGAAATTCTGGTCCAGAAGGAGTACGTGTCCAAAGATCAGTATGACCAACTGCGCGCCAATGCCGACGCCCTTGCAGCTGCAGTGCAGGCGGACAGGGCGAATGTGGAGAGCGCGAGACTCCAGTTGGCGTATTGTACCATCAAATCCCCGATCGACGGCCGCGTGGGGAGCGTCCTTATCAACAAGGGCAATGTCGTAAAAGCAAATGATGTGGCCATGGTCACCATCAATAAGATAACCCCGATTTATGTGACCATTCCCGTGCCTGAACAGAATCTTTCCGAGATCAAAAAGTATATGGCTCATGGTGCGTTGAAGGTAGAAGCCATTATCCCCGGAGACGAGAAACATCCGGCCCAGGGAGTGCTCACCTTTATTAATAACGCGGTGGACACCACAACAGGCACCATACAACTTAAGGCTACGTTCGAGAACAAGGACAAGAGGCTTTGGCCGGGACAGTTTGTGAACGTAGTGCTCACGCTCTCGACACAGCGGAACGCCGTGGTTATGCCGGCTGCAGCGCTTCAGGCCGGACAACAAGGTCAGTATGTTTTTGTGATCAAACCTGATTCCACCGTCGAGTCCCGATCAATAGTGATCGCACGGTCGTTTGACGACCTGGCGGTTGTCGCTCAAGGGCTGACGCCGGGAGAAAAAGTTGTTACCGACGGCCAACTCCTGCTGATCCCGGGCACCCGGGTTGAAGTAAAGGGGGAACAGGCGCAGAACGGGGAAAATTCCAAGTCCGCGGTTCCACAACCGGGCAAGTAACAACGCGTACTCTTCCGGCATCATGGAATTTTCTGATTGAATTCGAAATCTATTGGATGGCATCCCCGAGTTTTGGAGATTTTAGCTGACTTATGAATATCGCTGAACCTTTTATACGCCGCCCGGTGATGACGACGCTGATCATGTCGGCGATTCTCTTGTTTGGCATTATGGCTTACCGCCTGCTGCCGGTGAGCGATCTGCCGAACGTGGATTTTCCGACCATCCTGGTGAACGCGAGCCTCCCCGGAGCAAGTCCCGAGACCATGGCCTCGGCCGTGGCCACGCCGCTGGAAAAACAGTTCTCGACCATCGCAGGTCTTGACAACATGACGTCGGTGAGCGCGGTCGGTTCGGCCCAGATCACGCTCCAGTTCAATCTGAGCAGGGACATCGATGGCGCGGCCCAGGACGTGCAGGCCATGATCGCCAAGGCCGCGCGCCTGCTCCCGCCGGACATGCCGACCCCGCCGACCTATCAGAAAGTGAATCCTGCGGACCAGCCGATCATCTATGTCTCCCTCAATTCTCCCACGCAGCCGCTCTCGGTGGTGGACGAGTATGCCGAGACGACGATGGCCCAGCGCATATCGATGGTCAGCGGCGTGGCCCAGGTGCAGGTCTTCGGCTCACAAAAGTACGCGGTCCGGGCACAGCTCGATCCGCGCGCTCTTGCTTCCCGCGGGATAGGAATCGATGAAGTGGCCAATGCCGTGGCGAACGGGAACGTGAACCTGCCGACGGGCACGCTGCAAGGGGCTACAAAATCATATACCATTCAGGCGAGCGGACAACTCATGGATGCCGCGGCGTACCAGCCGCTGATCGTCGCCTACCGCAACGGCAACCCGGTGCGGCTCCAGGAACTGGGCCGCGTCATTGACAGCGTGGAGAACAACAAGATCGCCAGCTGGTTCGTGACAGCCACCGGGCAGCACCGGTCCGTCATCCTGGCCATCCAGCGCCAGCCGGGCACGAACACGGTCGAGGTTGTGGACTCCATCAAGGCGCTTCTTCCCACATTCCGCGCGGAAATACCGGCGTCGGTCAACCTGGACATTCTTTTCGACCGTTCCCAATCCATCCGCGATTCGGTGGGCGACGTGAAATTGACGTTGCTTCTATCCATTGTCCTGGTGGTCCTGGTCATTTTCCTGTTTCTGCGCAACCTATCGGCAACGATCATTCCGAGCCTGGCCCTTCCCATGTCGATCATCGGCACCTTCACTGCCATGTATATCCTGGGCTACAGCGTGGACAACCTGTCGCTCATGGCGATGATCCTTGCAGTCGGTTTTGTGGTGGATGACGCCATCGTAATGCTTGAGAACATTGTCCGTCATATGGAACAGGGCGAACCCGTGCTCGAAGCGGCCCTGAACGGCTCGAAAGAGATCGGGTTCACGATCCTTTCGATGACCTTCTCGCTCGTGGCTGTTTTTATCCCCGTGCTGTTCATGGGCGGCATCCTGGGCCGTCTGCTCCACGAATTTGCCGTTGTGATCAGTGTCGCCATCCTCGTTTCCGGTTTGGTGTCGCTCACGCTTACGCCCATGCTTGCGAGCCGGTTCCTCCGCCCTCATGGGAAAGAACGGCACGGCAGGGTGTATATGGCCCTGGAAAAGTTCTTCGACGGCATGCTCGCGGCCTATGAAAAAAGTTTGCAATGGGTCCTCGAACACCGCGGCGTGGCGCTCATTACGACCATATTCCTTTTTGTCCTGACGGTCGTCCTCTTTGTAATCATACCGAAGGGCTTTTTGCCTACGGAAGACACGGGACAAATCTTCGGCATAACCGAGGCCCAGCAGGGGATCTCTTTTGACGATATGAAGAAGCACCAGCAGGAGGTGGCTGCGATCATTGCGCAGGACCCCAACGTGGAGGCGTTCATGTCCGGCATCGGCGCCGGCGGTCCGAATGCAGCGGCCAATGCGGGCCGCATTTTCATGCGGCTCAAACCGCGATCTCAGCGCAAGCTCTCCGCCGACGAAATCATCCAGGAGCTCAGAAAGAAGCTGGCCGGAGTCATCGGCATCAGGGTTTTCATGCAGAACCTGCCTCCCATTCGCATCGGCGGGACCCTTACCAAGAGCCAGTATCAGTACACGCTCCAGGGCTCGGACACCAATGAATTATACAAAGCTGCCCCGGCACTCGAAGCGAAACTGAGGGCGATCCCGCAGCTCCAGGATGTCACGAGCGACTTGCTCATCAAGAACCCCCAGGTGAACCTCGACCTTGACCGTGACAAGGCTGCGGCACTTGGCGTCTCGGCCCAACAAATCGAGAGCGCTCTCAGCATGGCCTACAGCGCGCAGCAGGTGTCCACGATCCTGGCGCCGACGAACCAGTATCAGGTGATCATGGAGCTTCTTCCCCGGTTTCAGGCTGATCCGGCTTCGCTCTCCATGCTGTACATACGTTCATCGTCCGGAAAGCTTGTGCCGCTCAATGCGGTCACGAAACGATCGGTTGCCACGGGCCCGCTCCTCGTGAACCATCTGGGCCAGTTGCCTGCCGTGACGATATCCTTCAATCTCAGGCCGGGAACATCGCTGAGCGAAGCCGTGGCCCTCGTGGACAAGGCGGCGAAGGCGGCGCTGCCCGCCTCGATCACGACGAGCTTCCAGGGCACAGCGCAGGCGTTCGAGTCGTCCACGCAGGGACTGTTCCTGCTCCTGATCCTGGCGGTCCTGGTGATCTATATCGTGCTGGGCATCCTGTATGAAAGTTTCATCCATCCGTTTACCATCCTATCCGGCCTGCCCGCAGCAGGCGTGGGAGCGCTTTTGACCCTGCTGCTTTTCGGCATGGAGTTGAATATTTACGGATACGTCGGCGTCATCATGCTTATCGGGATCGTGAAGAAAAACGCCATCATGATGATCGACTTCGCGCTTGAAGCGGAGCGCAAGGAAGGAAAGAAAGCGCAGGACGCAATCTATGAAGGAGCGGTGATCAGGTTCCGTCCGATCATGATGACAACCATGGCTGCTCTCATGGGCACGCTTCCCATTGCGCTCGGCCTGGGCGCAGGCGCCGAGGCGCGAAGGCCGCTGGGCCTGGCTGTGGTCGGCGGCCTCGTTTTCTCGCAGTTCCTCACCCTCTACATAACGCCCGTCATCTATACGTACCTGGATTCATTCCAGCAGCGGTTCGGCAAGCTGGCTATCTTTCGGACACGAGAGGAACGACCTGAAATCGGATAAGGTGATACTATGAAAAAAAGACGCATGACAACTTGTCGCGGTATTGTTACCATGACCATCCTGACAGTGCTGATCTTCGGCTGTAAAGCAGATGCTCCGTCGTATCGCACCGACCCCGTGACAAGGGGCGAAATCCAACAGACCGTAACGGCAACGGGCACGGTCAACGCCGTGACGACGGTCCAGGTGGGCACCCAGGTATCGGGAACGATAAAAATCCTCTATGTTGACTTTAACTCCCGGGTAAAAAAGGGGCAGATCATCGCACAAATCGATCCTTCCACATTTGAATCACAGGTCCAGCAGGCGCAGGCGAATCTCCTCTCGGCCCAGGCGAACCTTGAAAAGGCTCAGACTGCGCTCGCTAATGATAAAAAGACTTTTGAGCGGAACAAGGCGCTGCTCGCTAAGAATCTCGTCGCGCAAAGCGACCTGGATACGGCGGAGACGAACTACCAGACCGACAAAGCCATGGTTGCCTCGGCCAATGCGCAGATCGAACAGACAAGGGCTTCGCTTAATTACGCAAAGCAGAACCTGTCCTACACAAAGATCGTCTCCCCGGTCGATGGTGTGGTAATATCGAGAAACGTCGATGTGGGCCAGACCGTTGCCGCAAGTTTTCAGACACCGACGCTGTTCACCATTGCCCAGGACCTCACGAAGATGCAGATTGATACGAACGTGGCGGAGTCGGACATCGGGGTCGTGAAACTCGGGCAGGAAGTGGATTTCACCGTTGACGCTTATCCCGATACCACGTTCGAGGGAAAGGTGTGGCAGATCAGGCAGGCGCCCATAACCGTCCAGAACGTGGTTACCTACGACGTGGTGATCCAGGTGAACAACAAGGACCTCAGGCTCATGCCCGGAATGACCGCCAATGTCTCGATCATTATTCAGACGAGGAACAACGCGCTCAGGATTACGAACGCTGCTCTGCGGTTCCGGATGTCCGAACGTCCGCAAGGTGCGGGAACGGGAGCGCCGGGAGCCGGTGAAAAGAAAGGGATGTCAATCTGGGTGCTGGAAAACGGAAAACCCAAACGCGTTGCGATCGTACCGGGCATTAGCGACGGCGTCTACACCGAAATTGTTTCGGGCGACCTGAAAGAGGGGCAGAACGTTATCGTCGAAGCCTTGAAAAATAATAAACCGCAGCGGCCGTCAGGGCCGAGGATGTTCTAGATGGCGCTTATCGAAGCACAAAAACTAAGCAAGGTCTACAGCCTTGGCGACGTCGAGGTGCGGGCACTCGACGGCATCTCGACGACCATCGAAAAAGGGGAGTTCGTGGCCATTATGGGCCAGTCGGGTTCCGGTAAATCCACGTTCATGAACGTGCTCGGCTGTCTCGATACGCCTACGCAGGGACACTACCTTCTCGACGGCGTCGATACGGGCGAACTTTCCCGGGATGAGCTTGCCGAGATTCGGAACAAGAAGCTTGGTTTCGTGTTCCAGGGGTTCAACCTCCTCTCGCGGACGTCGGCGCTCGAAAATGTCGAGTTGCCCATGCTGTACAACGGCGTGTCGGCCCATGATCGGCACGAACAGGCTCGAAGAGCGCTGAAGAACGTCGGCCTCGAGGGAAGGGAAGGCCACCATCCGAACCAGCTCTCCGGCGGCCAGCAGCAGCGCGTCGCCATTGCGCGCGCGCTCGTGAATGATGCGCCGATCATCCTCGCCGACGAACCCACGGGCAATCTTGATACCAGGACGAGCGTCGAGATCATGGAACTCTTCGTAAAGTTGAACCGGGATTCCGGCATCACCGTCATCCTGGTGACCCATGAACCCGATATTGCCGCATTCAGCAAAAGGATCATCCGGTTTTTGGACGGCCATATTGTGAGCGATGAAGCAGTCAAGAAATGAGATTTTGAAATGCAGGATAAAAGCGAAAGGCGCAGACATCCGGATTTTCATTCCGCAATCGGCAATCCGAAATCCGAAATGAATTTATCATGATCAACATTCCTTCAACTTTTAAAATATCTTTTCGCGCTTTGCGGGTGAATAAGATGCGCTCGGCCCTCACCATGCTCGGCATCATCATCGGTGTGGGCGCCGTGATCACCATGGTCGCCGTGGGCACCGGAGCGAGCCAGCAGATTGCCGCGCAGATATCAAGCATGGGAAGCAATCTTCTTATTATTCTGCCCGGATCGACGTCGTCCGGCGGCGTCCGGATGGGTGCGGGCTCACAGCCCACGCTGTCCCTGTCCGACGCGGAAGCCATTCTCAACGAATGCCCTTCCGTGGCCGATGACGCCCCCATGCTGGGCGGCGTGGCCCAGATCGTGGCCGGCCACCTGAACTGGTCCACCGGTGTGAACGGCACGACGCCGGGTTATTTGAACGTGAGGGATTGGGACCTCACTTCCGGCAGGTCGTTCACCCAACAAGATGTAAGGGGTGCGACCAAGGTCGCCTTGCTCGGCCAGACCGTTGCGTCTAATCTCTTCGGGGACCAGAACCCCGTGGGCCAGAGCATCAGGATCAAGAATGTGCCCTTTACCGTGATCGGGCTGCTGGCTCCCAAGGGCCAGTCAGCGCAGGGACAGGACCAGGACGATACGGTCCTCATCCCCGTGACCACGGCCCAGAAGAAGCTTTTCGGGACCCAGTTCCCGGGCATGGTGCGGATCATCCTGGTCAAGGCCAGGAGCAGCGAGGACCTCGCCCCAGCGGAGCAGCAGATAGACGAGCTTTTACGGCAGCGCCACCACATCGGCCAGAAACAGGACAACGACTTCACGGTCCGGAACCTCACCCAGATCATGCAGGCGGCTGAACAGTCGACAAAAGTGATGACCCTGCTGCTTGGGGCAATTGCGTCCGTATCGCTCCTCGTGGGCGGCATCGGGATCATGAATATCATGCTCGTGTCCGTAACGGAACGAACACGCGAGATCGGGATTCGCATGGCCATTGGGGCCAAGACCTGGGACATCCGGCTCCAGTTCATCATCGAAGCGCTCACGCTGTCCCTGATCGGAGGCATCCTCGGCATCATCATAGGGGTGTCCACAGCGGTGATCCTCTCATCGGTATCGGGCTGGCCTACTGTTGTGTCGGTCCTGTCCATTTTATCGGCCTTCGGTTTTTCGGGATTTATCGGCATCTTCTTCGGTTTTTATCCCGCCTACAAGGCGTCGCTCCTGAACCCGATCGATGCGCTGCGGTACGAATAGCCCGCAAAGAAATAACAATATCAGCGGCGTGTCGCGAAACTCACAACGTGCCCGTACGGAGATGGGGAAAAGCGGATCATGCCGGACATTCAATAAAAAGCAGGAGGAGTACAATCAGTATGGAAAGCCGCATTGCTGTGGAAAACGAATCCGCACAGGGGTACCAGGCCTGGGCGAAAACATGGGGGATCCGGGCAGCTGTCGTCGTGGTCCTGGCAGTATGCTCGGTATATGCATTTCATAAGATATCCTATGCCCTGTCCCACGAAAGCACGGACGATGCGTTCGTTGATGGCGTGGTCGTGCCGATCAGTTCGGAAGTGAAGGGCCAGGTCACGAAGGTCTTCGTCGCGGACAACCAGCAGGTGAAGAAGGGGGACATACTGCTCGAAATCTTCCCGGAGGATTTTTCGCGCGTGGTCCAGACAAGGGAGAGTTCGCTCGCCAAGCTCGCTGCCGAGAAGCAGGAGCTTCGCGCTACGATCAAGGAAAAGACCATGTCCCTTGCACGGGCAAAGGCCGACCTGGACGCGGCCGAGAACGATGCCGCCCTGGCGAATAAAGACCTGAAGCGGGCAACGGATTTGCTGAAGGAAGAGGTCATTTCCCAGAGCCAGTTCGATCAGGCCGAGTCGCGGGCCAGGTCCATGGCGTCACGAAGCGAGGCGGCCCGTGCGGCAATGGCCGAAGCCGGGGCGGCGATCGAGGCGTTGAACGCGCAGCTTTTGACCCAGACCTACCGGATCAAGGAAGCGGATGCCTCGGCCGGACTTGCCAAGCTCGACCTCAGCAGGACCGTGGTGACGGCGCCGATCAGCGGCAGGGTCGCCAAGAAGAACGTGGACCCGGGAAAGTATGTCCAGCAGGGCCAGCCGCTTCTGGCGGTCGTGGATGACAACGATCTTTGGATCGTCGCAAATTACAAGGAAACCCAGATCGCTCACATGAAGCCGGGCCAGGCCGTGGACATCACCGTCGATGCCTATCCCGGCGTTATCTTCAAAGGCCACGTCGACAGTTTCCAGCCCGGCACGGGAGCGGCGTTCAGCCTTCTTCCTCCGGAGAACGCAACGGGCAATTTCGTCAAGGTGGTCCAGCGGGTGCCGGTCAAGATACTGATAGATTCGAAGCCCGACCCCGCCCATCCGTTGTGGCCAGGGCTGTCCGTGTATCCTTCCGTGGCCACGTCCGGGAATAAGGGTTAGGCCGGATCGTCGTCATGGGACCTTTAAAATCCGATAAGTGGATCATCACCGTCACGGTGATGATGGGCACGATCATGAGCGCCCTCGATTCAAGCATCGTGAACGTGGCGCTGCCGTACATGCGCGGCAGCCTGAGCGCGACCATTGAGGAGATCACCTGGGTCGCCACGGGATACATCCTCTCGAACGTAATCATCATGCCGATCGTCGGCATGCTCTCCGCGCGCTACGGCAGGAAGAAATTCTACCTCTTCAGCATCGTCGGCTTCACGATCAGCTCCATGCTCTGCGGCATGGCGTGGAACCTGACGTCCATGGTCGTCTTCCGCGTGTTCCAGGGCATGGGCGGCGGCGCAATGATCCCCGTGTCCCAGGCGATCCTTCGCGAGACGTTTCCCCCGGAAGAGCAGGGCATGGCCATGGGGCTGTACGGCTTCGGCGTGGTCCTGGGACCTGCCTTCGGCCCGACCATCGGCGGATGGCTCACGGACCATTACTCATGGCCCTGGATCTTCTACATCAATGTCCCGATCGGGATCATCGACGTGCTCATGGTCATGCGCTATATCAAGGACCCGTCCTACCTTGTGCGCGAAAAAGGCAAGATCGATTTTATCGGCCTTTCTTATATGATGATCGGACTCGGCGCGCTCCAGGTCCTGCTGGAAAAAGGAGAGCAGGAGGCGTGGTTTGAATCGGCCATGATCCGCTACCTCATGATCGCTTCAATAGCAGGTATTATTCTCTTTATCTGGCGTGAACTCACCTGCGACAGGCCCGCCGTCGACCTCAGGATACTGAAAGACGTGAACTTCGCCTCGGGCTCTCTCATCGGCGGGTTCCTTGGCATGGGGCTCATGGGAAGTCTCTTTCTTTTGCCCATGTTTTTGCAGCAGCTTCTGGGATACCCGGCATTGGATTCGGGGTTCATCCAGATGCCGAGGAGCATTGCCATGGCCATTGCCATGCCTTTGGGCGGGAAGTTATATAATCGGCTGGGGCCGCGGGCGCTGATCGGGAGCGGGCTCATCGTAACGGCGGTGTCTTTTTACCAGTTGTCGCGTTTGTCCCTCAACATGGGATATTTCGACGTCTTCTTCCCGCAGTTGCTGCAGGGGGCGGGCTTCGGACTGATCTTTGTGGCTTTGAGCACCGCTGCGCTCTCAACAATTGAAAAAAGCAGGCTCACGTCGGCTGCCGGTCTTTATAATGTTGTCCGGCAGGTCTTCGGCAGCATCGGCATCGCCGTTGCCGCATCCCAACTCACGAGATACATGACCACCTACCATGCGCTTCTTGCAGACAAGGTGACCGATTACAGCAATGCCACTTCAGCGTGGATGTCGTCCGTGTCCGGAGGCATGCAGGCGCAAGGCGCTGATCCGGCAACGGCCAAACAAATGGCCCTGACGCTCCTGGACGGGGAACTGATGCGCCAGGCGGGCATGATGGCGTACAATCATATGTTTCTGCTCGTGACTGTTCTGTTCATTATCTGCATGCCCTTTATCTTTCTGTTGAAATCGAACAAAAAGCCGGAGGGAATGGACGAGATCATTGCGGAGTAGAGGGGGGCTTATGCCGGAGAAACAGACAACGATCGTCACCATCTCACGCCAGATGGCGAGCGGCGGCGCGTACATCGGCCATTTGCTCGCCCGGCAGCTCGGCTATAAATACGTCGAGCGTGAAGTCCTGCACGAAGCGGCCAGGGAACTCGGCGTCGATATTTCCGAGCTCTCCAGGCACGAGGAGCGCCGCACCGGCTTCATCGAAAGTCTCATGAAGAGCTTTGTCTACGGAACTCCTGAGGCGTCCTATGTCCCTCCCGCCCGCAGGCCTATTTACGATCAGGAACTGTTCGAAACGGAATCGAAGATCATTGCCGCTATTGCGGAGAAATACAATGCCGTCATTGTGGGCCGCGGCGGATATTTCATGCTCCGCGGACAAGCGAACGTGGTGAACGTGCTTATTCATGCGCCAATGGATTTCCGCGTCAAGCGGCTCCGGAAATTTCAGGAGATCTCGGCTGAACAGGCGAGGGAAGAAATCGAGGAGTCGGACCGCCAGCGGGAGAAGTTCCTCAAGACCATGACCGGTACCGACCGGTACGATGCGAGGAACTATCATCTCTGCATCGATTCGGCAGCTGCCGGCTTTGAAACGGTCCAAAAGATGATCATCAGTCTCGTGGAAAGAATACAGCAGGAGCGGGGAGCAGCACGCTAAAAGCAGGAGAGCAAACCGTTACGTGGACCGTTTTTACGCGGTTTCGAGTTGTGAAGAAATTGGAAGATGAAATGAATATTATAAAAAGAAAAACAATGAGCCCGAGGACGGTTTTATATTTCACGAGCGCGGTGATCCTGCTGGTCGGCTTGGCAAGCGCTGTGCTGATATATCTCGCAGCCATGAACGATACGAGCGACTCGACGTATGATATCGTCGGCGGGTTCGTGTACCCCGGCGGAGGCGCCTACAACAAAAAGTACGTTCATGATTTGCAGCTCTATGGCGGCAACGCGGCGATGCTTGGGGACCAGTTTACGCGCTGGTTTGCGGGCCTCTGGCGCGGGACTTCACTCGCTTACACCGTGGCCTGCATAGCCTTCGTGCTTGCATTTGTATTTTATGTCGCCGGCAATAACGCGTCGGGTTGTCCGAAATCCGATCAAACCCATTAAGAATGACACAGAAACGTTGGTGCTCTCTAATCCGACAATTTAAAGACTCAAACTCAACGTGGGCGTCGCGCGGCCATTTGGCGCGTCGTTGAAGAGGGCGGGTCATGTTGAGAGCGTAGCATAGCTGTTTCAGAATGCCAACACAAAAGACCCTATAGGTTGCTATAGGCACCTTGTTGCCGACTCGGATGTTGTGTCAGCAGCTCTTCAAGTTGCCGCCGCCGAGTCTCCATAACCGATCTGTCCGACGAACCGTCGTAGAACCGTCCAGGTGGAAACAGCGAATATACCTTGCCGTTCTTAAGGTGAAGATTGATGTAGTAAAAAATTACAAAGTTGGATTTTTTCCCAAGGTAACCGAGGCCGGTATCCAAAATGTCATGAAAGGGGATGATCCGCTTTTTAATACCGAATGGTGTCGTATCTTCAACGACAATCTGATGTGTCTGCAAATCGACAACAACAGTTTGTCTTCCCTGGATTAGTAGCGTCGTTGAGCCAAGGAGAAGAAGGAACACACCAAGCAAAAATCCCGCCAGGCTGTTTGTCATGCCTGAGGCATCGAAATGACGAAAGGCAACCATTAACGCGACGCCCATGCCAATGGAAGCCAGCCCGAGCGCAACCTGCTTGCCATGATTACTTTTGAATTTCCACGAGTCTATATGCGCCATATTCATCTCAATAAGCATGTACAACAAGTCTGTAGAATAAGCACCTTTTGCACATGCCCCCTGTGACTAACATAAAGTACTTACATTAACTCTTCAGGATCATTGAGTTTTGCCCGCCATGGCTTGTTCGTTTTGTATGATTCAAGATATCTAGTATAATGTGAAGATAAAGCTTGATACCCGTTCTCTTGCAGGAGTGATATGGCTTTTGACTGAATATTTACTGCCTCTGAAAAATTACCTATTTCAGCATTTGCTGCCGCGAGTACTTTGAATGATAGCGCACAAACGGGGGAGCGTGAATCATGTGACGGGAGGGAGTAGCATTCGTGGATACTTAAAGCTCTTTTGGCTAGAATCATTGCGCGATGTTTATCTCTAAATTTCTGATTCGGACAAGTTGATAAAAGCCATGACAAATTCTGGTAGCTGCTCACATAAGAGGGATCTGCATTTATGGATTTGGAGTAATCCGAAATAGCTTCTTCGTATTTACCCCGAAGAAATCGGACATATCCCTCATGGTCGTACGAGGCGGCGAATCTAGGATTTGTTAATAAATTTGAATCAACTTTATTTTCGTCAAACCCATAATATCTTAGCCATTCAAGATAGTCCATCGGGCTTTTGTCAGCTACTTGATTTAGAAGCTTCGTATTGACAAACGACCGTGTAAGAGGACCGGCTATACTAGATTCAAATAGCGTCAAAATTCCTATTGACGCGAAGAAGCACAATAAGAAATGAGTAGCCAGGCGAGTTGTTCTTGAGAGGGATAATATCCAGCAATTGATCTTATAAAAGACAATAAGTATGAAAATGAAAAATAAGACCAGCCTAGAGGTATAGAAAAACCACTGGCTAGAAATTACAGCTGCCCATAATCCATTACCATAAGTAGACTGGCAAACACCTCTCCCCCAAAACCATAAAGTAAAAGAACTAAAGACTACTATTATGCTATCTATAACCGATCTTATAACAACTCTGACGGCCGAGATTTTATTGGACCAATGAAGTACGAACCATGTACATAAAAGTATTGCTTGTAATAAGTTCATTACAGCAGCAAATATGATCATCTCTGCTATTGGCTGATAACCATGAGAGAGTGCCGATGAACTCAAGGATACAATTAAGAGCAAGCTAAATATTAAAATAAGTCCACTTCTTATTATTCCGTAAAGGGCTGGTGAGCGGGATAATCCCATGAACCCCATCCTTCACCTCCTTCGTATTGTTAGATTGAGATAACGCGCG
>VFSW01003672.1_pt1 | contig 22993 bp, 19 predicted proteins | sample 5358111 | NCBI WGS metagenome assembly VFSW01 (sample SAMN11554181, study PRJNA540505) | mine drainage metagenome | isolation source: sediment from site ElyBrook_90M | place: USA: Ely Copper Mine, Vershire, VT | collected 2017
TCGGCGAGGGTGTTGTCGTGACGGTCGTTGTGGAGGACCTCGCCGTGCACGGTGCTGTCCGGGTCGGCGTCGAGGGCTGCCCCGAGGAGGAACTTGGTGTAGGGATGGGCGGGCGCCTCGTAGAGCGTGTCGGATGGACCGATCTCGCAGATCGTGCCCAGGTACATGACCGCCACCCGGTCACTGACGTTCTTGACGACGGCGAGGTCGTGCGCGATGAAGAGGAGCGTCAAGCCGTACTCGGCCTTGAGGTCCTCTAGAAGGTTGAGGATCTGGGCCTGGACCGAGACGTCGAGAGCGGAGACGACCTCATCGCAGATGAGGAGTTTCGGGCGCATGGCCAGTGAGCGGGCGATGGATATCCGCTGACACTGTCCGCCCGAGAACTCCCGGGCGTAGCGGTCGCCGTAGACGTCGGGGTCGATGCCCACCTCGTTGAGCAGGTTGCGAACGATGGCCTCTCGTTCAGACCCTTTGGCCGACTTCCAGGCGTCGAGCGGTTCGGCGACGATGTCTCGTACGCGCCGTCGCGGGTTGAGGGAGCTGATGGGGTCCTGGAAGATCATCTGCATCCGCGTTCTCGCGTTGCGCAGCGCTCGACCCCGAAGGCGGGTGATGTCGGTCCCGTCGACTTCGATGGTGCCGCCCGACGGGACAATGATCTTCATCAGCGCCTTGCCGGTGGTGGACTTGCCGCAGCCGGATTCCCCGACGAGGCCGAGGGTCTCCCCCTCAAAGATGTCGAAACTGACCCCCGCGACGGCCGAGACGGTGTGGGCCCCCCGACCGAAGGTGACGGTGAGGCCCCGAACCTGCAAGAGCGGAGTGCGCGGGTCCGTCACGGTCTCAACACCCCGCGGTACTCGGTGGCCGGTAGTGGGTTCCAACAGGCGAACGCGTGGCCGGGCTCGGCCGAGTCTTGGAGGTTCGGTCGTTCGCGACGACACTGATCCGTCGCGAACGTGCATCGGGGCGCGAAGGCGCAGCCGGCCGGGAGGGTCGAGAGGTTGGGTGGACGGCCGGGGATCACGCGAAGTCGGGTGTGCGACGGGTTGGACACCTTCGGAGAGCTCTCGAGGAGCGCCCGCGTGTAGGGCATGCGGTGGTGATGGAAGATATCGCGGGTGTCGCCGATCTCGACGATCCGACCGGCGTACATGACCACGATGCGCGACGTCCGCGTGGCCACGACACCCAGGTCGTGGGTGATGAGGATCACCGACATATGCAGTCGCTCTTTCAAGTCGTCGAGCAGGTTCAGTATTTGGGCCTGGATCGTGACGTCGAGGCCGGTGGTCGGCTCATCGGCGATGAGCAGCTTGGGAGAGCAGGCCAAGGCGGTCGCGATCACGACGCGCTGGCGCATCCCACCGGAGAGCTGGGTTGGAAAGGCTCGGTACCGGTGCTCGGCCGACGGCATCCCGACCATGGCGAGCAGTTCGATGGCCCGGGCGCGCGCCGCGCGCCGGTCCATGCCGAGTCGAACGCGCAACGTCTCATCGATCTGCCGTCCGATTCGCATAACGGGGTTGAGCGACGTCATCGGGTCCTGGAAGACCATGGCCACCTCGGTCGCCCAGAGCTCACGCATCTCACGCTCTGACGCACCGACGACCTGGTGCCCGTTGAGTAGCACCGATCCCGTGACCTCGACGTTCGAACGCGGCTGTAGCCCCATCACCGTGCGGGCGAGGACGGTCTTGCCGGAACCCGACTCGCCCACGATGCCCAGCGTCTGGTCGGGGCCGAGCTCGAAACTCACGCCACCGACCGCCGGCACGAGTCCCGTGCCCGTGCGAAAGGTCGTGTGCAGGTCGTCCACCACCAGCAGGCTCTCACTCATAGTTTGACCTCGGTGACGTCAAAGTACGACCGCAGTCGGTCGCCGATGAAGTTCAGGCACAGCAGAAAGAGGCAGAGGGCGAGCGACGGAAACAGCACGAGCCACGGATTCTGGGCCATCACCGTGCGCGACTCGTTGATCATGTTGCCCCAGGACGGGGTCGGCGGGTTCACCGAGAGCCCCAGGAAGGCGAGCACGCCCTCCAGCGTCACGACGGTGGCGATGCCGATGAGGAGGAACGAGACGGCGATAGGGGCGATGTTGGGCAGGAGCTCTTTCATGAGGATGCGTCCATCGGTCGCTCCCTGCACCTTCGCCGCGGTGACGAAGTCTCGGGTGGCGACGGCCAGGGTCGCGGTGCGGATCACCCGGTAGACGAGCGGCACGGAGGCCAGCCCGATGACGACGATGATCTTGAAGAGGCTCCGTGGTGTCCAGAAGGAGAGCACCGCGATGACCGCGATGATGGCGGGAAAGGCGAGCAGCACGTACATGAACGCCGTCAGGACCGAGTCGAGCCGCCCGCGCCGATAGGCGGCCAACATGCCCAGCGGCAGTCCGAAGCCGAAACCGATCACCATCGTCCCGATGCCGACGGTGATGGAGACCCGTGACCCGTAGACGATCCGAGACAGGATGTCGCGCCCGAGGTCGTCGGTGCCGAGCCAGTGGTGCAGTGACGGTGCCACGTTGATGGCGTTGTAGTTCTGGTACAGGGGGTTGACCAGGGGCAGCACGTTGGCGAAGATGGAGCCGAGCACATTGAGCGCGAGCCAGCCGACGCAGATCCAGAAGAGGACGCCCAGGCGTTTGGGCGCGAGCGTCTCGCCCACCGGCAATCCGTCGAGGAGGTCACTCACGGCTGATCCTCGGATCCACCATGCTCACCATGAAGTCGAAGATGAAGTTGATCAGCACGACGCCAACCGAAACCACGAGGACGATGCCCTGAACGAGGAGGTAGTCACTGCTGGTGATGCCCGCGATGAGGGTATAACCCAGGCCGGGGATGCCGAGCAGGTATTCGACGACGAACCCGCCGGCGAGCAGACCCCCGATGTTGACACCGGCGGCGCCCAGAAGTGCGACCGACGACGGTCGAAAGGCGTGACGCCACATGATGCGCCGTTGTCGCAGCCCCTTGGATCGGGCCATCGTGATGAACTCCTCCTGCAGGGTCGCGATGAGGTCGCTGCGCAGCACTCGGAAGTAGATGACGAAGCTGCCGATGGCGAGCGTGAACGCGGGTAATGCGAGGCTCTCGAGGTTGACGACCCAGTCCGTGCCGAGCGACACGTAGGACGATGGGCCGGTGTTGGCCACTCCGAGTTTGATGGAGACCACGAGAACCAGCAACACGATGATGATGAACGAGGGGATGGACAGGAGCGTGAAGCTGCCAGCGCTGAGAATGCGGTCGAGGACACCGTTGGGTCGACGAGCCGACCGCATGGCCAGTGGGATCGCCACCGCGAAGGCGAGGATCTGACTCAAGACGATCAGTTCTACGTCAATCGGCAGAGCGGACCGGATCGTCGAGGCCACCGAGTTCTGGGTGATAAACGACGTGCCGAGGTTCCCGTGGATGACGTTGCCGATCCACACGAAGTACTGCTCAACAATCGGCTTGTTGAGGCCGAGCTGGCGGTAGAGGATGGCCCGATTGGCCGGACTGGCGCCGGTTCCCAGGATGACGGTGGCCGGGTCGCCGGGCAGGAGGTGGATGAGGTAGAAGCTACCGACGGAGATGACGAAGACGATGCCGACGAGCAGAATCAGGCGTCGCAGGACGTACCGCAGCAAACTTCCCCCTTCCGGCTTGGTAGGAGAATAGCCAACGGTGCTGAGTGGTTGGTGCCACGCCCGGCGCCTCGATCGCGGTCGCTACCGTGGAACAGTGGAAATCATTGGCATCGCCGGCGGGATTGGCGCGGGCAAGAGCGCGGTCACGTTCTACCTCGAGGGACGGGGATGGCCGGTCGTCGACGCCGACGTCGTCGCGCGAAGGGTGACCGAACCTGGGCAACCGGCCTGGCGAGCACTGCGCGACGCCTTCGGCGATGCCGTGTTGGACGATGATGGGACGCTCGACCGAGCATTCCTCGCCGACGTCGTCTTCCACGATCGGTCAGCGTTGCGGCGCCTCAACGCGATCACCCACGGCTATATCGGTCAGGACATCCGAGAGCGGCTGCTCGAGGTCACGGGGCCAGCGGCGTTCGTGGCGCTGCCGCTGTTTCGCCCCGAGCACCGGGCGGCATTCGGGCTGACCCGCGTGTGGGCGGTGTTAGCGAGCCCGGAAACGGCCCTGGGCCGGCTCACGCGCTACCGGGGACTTGACGAGTCCGACGCTCGCGGACGACTCGCCGCACAGATGACCAATGAGGAGTGCGCCGCCATCGTGGACGACGTCATATGGAATGAGGGATCGGTCGCCGACCTCCATCGCCACGTGGAAGAACTGCTGTTGAAGGCCGGCCTGTCGTGACGGAATTCCGCGTTGAATCACCGTTCCAGCCCTCGGGCGACCAACCCCAGGCCATCGAGCTGCTCGCTCGCGGGGTGACGGACGGACTGCGTTACCAGACCCTCGAGGGCATCACGGGGAGCGGCAAGACCGCCACTATCGCGTGGCTGGTGGAACGGGTCCAACGGCCGACATTGATCCTCGAGCCGAACAAGTCGTTGGCCGCCCAGCTGGCGTCTGAGTTGCGAGACATGCTGCCGCACAATCGGGTCGAGTTCTTCGTCTCCTATTACGACTACTACCAGCCCGAGGCGTACATCCCCAGGACGGATACCTTCATCGAGAAGGACAGCTCGATCAACGAGGAGATTGACCGCTTACGCCACGCGGCGACATCGTCGCTCTTGACGCATCGAGATACCATCGTGGTGGCGTCGGTCTCGTGCATCTACGGGTTGGGCAATCCACTCGAGTATCGGGACCGGATGCTGGCGCTCGCTCGCGGTGACACCGTGGAACAACGCCAGCTGCTGCGCCGCCTGGTCGAGATGCAGTACCAACGCAATGAGATGGTGCTCGAACGAGGGACGTTCCGTCTGAAGGGCGATACCCTGGAGATACAGCCGGCGTACAGCAACGAGGCGGTGCGCGTCTCGTTCTTCTTTGACGAGATCGAGAGCATCACGTTCTTCAATCCGGTGACCCAAGAGCTTCGCGGTACGGTCGACGACGTGACCCTCTTCGCCGCGACGCACTACGCGACCAGCTCCGAGACCCTTCACCGGGCCGCTCGATCGATCGAGGTAGAGCTACAGGAGCAGTTGGCCCGGTTCGATCGCGACGGCAAGTTGCTGGAGGCTCAACGCCTCCGATCGCGGACGGAACACGACCTCGAGATGTTGGAGCAGACCGGGGTGTGCGCGGGCATCGAGAACTACTCCGCCCACCTCGACGGCCGGCGCCCCGGCGAGCGGCCGTATACGTTGCTGGACTATTTCCCGGACGACTATCTGGTGGTCGTCGACGAGTCCCACGTGGCGATACCTCAGGTGCGTGGTCAGTACGCGGGCGACCGCTCGCGCAAGGAGACCTTGGTGGAGCACGGGTTTCGACTCCCGAGCGCCATGGACAACCGTCCGTTGAACTTCGAGGAGTTCATCGACCTCGTTCCACAGATGGTGTTCGTCTCGGCGACCCCCGGCCCCTTCGAGTACGAGGTGAGCGATCAGATCGCCGAACAGGTGATCCGGCCCACCGGCCTGGTCGATCCCATGGTGCACGTGGTGCCCACCCGGAGTCAGATCGACGACCTTCGCGCACGCCTGGACACGGTGATCGCTCGTGGCGAGCGAACCCTGGTGACGACCTTGACCAAGCGAATGGCCGAGGACCTCACCACCTTTCTCACCAAGGCCGGCTATCGCGTGCAGTACCTTCACAGCGACATCGACACGATTCAGCGAATCGAAATCCTGCGGTCGCTTCGATTGGGGGAGTTCGACGTGCTCGTGGGGATAAACCTGCTGCGCGAGGGGCTCGATCTTCCCGAGGTGTCGCTCGTGGCAATTCTCGACGCCGACAAGGAGGGGTTCCTCCGGTCGAGGAGTGCTCTCATCCAGACGATCGGCCGTGCGGCTCGCAACGCGAACGGTACGGCGGTGCTGTACGCCGACCGGATCACGGACTCCATGCGCGAGGCCATCTCACTGACCGAGCGTCGTCGACAACGCCAGATCGCGTACAACCTCGAACACGGCATCGAACCTCAAACGGTGTCAAAGAACGTGGCGGACATCCTCAACCGGTTGCGCAGCGACGCCGGCCCCAGCCGAGAGCGAACCGTCACTGCGGAACGTCTGGAGGGATCGTTACCCGACGACCTGTCGCGGGAGATCGCCCGCGTGGAGGGCGCGATGTTGGAGGCGGCTCGCGAACTTCGATTCGAGGAGGCGGCGTCGCTTCGGGACCTTCTGCACAGTCTGGAGCGTCAAGGCATCGACCTCGGGATCCTTGAGCGGACGACCGACGTCTGACCGGTAGATTCGCCACATGTCGCAGTCAATCCGCGTCCAGGGCGCGCGAGTACACAATCTGAAGAATCTAGCGGTCGAGATACCGCGCGACCGTTTGGTCGTGTTCACCGGGTTGTCCGGATCGGGCAAGTCGTCATTGGCCTTCGACACGATCTACGCCGAGGGACAGCGCCGATACGTCGAGAGTCTCTCGGCCTACGCGAGACAGTTCCTCGGTCAGATGGATAAGCCCGACGTCGATTTCATCGAGGGTCTCTCCCCGGCGATTTCGATCGATCAGAAGACGGCTTCACGTAATCCCCGATCCACTGTCGGGACGATTACCGAGATCCACGACTACCTGCGACTGCTGTTCGCACGGATCGGCGTTCCGCACTGTCCGAACTGCGGGCGGCCGGTCTCTCGCCAGACCCCCCAGCAGATCGTGGACCTGATTCTCGAAGGACCGCCGAATGAGCGGTTCATGGTTCTCGCCACCGTGGTGGATGGGCGCAAGGGTGAGTACAGCGCCCTGCTCGACGATCTGGCCACGCAGGGGTTCTCGCGGGTGCGCGTCGACGGGGAGGTGATCGACCTGGAGAAGCGCGAGACCCTGACGCTGGCTCGTTACGAGCAACACACGATCGACGTGGTGCTGGACCGCTTGACGGTCAAGGCCACGAACCGTCAACGGCTGACCGAGTCGGTGGAGACGGCCCTCTCCCTGACCAAAGGCGTTGTTTCGGTGCTGTTCCTCTCCGACGAGGAGCTCGTTCACTTCTCCGAGAAGCTCGCGTGCGCCGAATGCGGCATCAGCTTCGCGGAACTCGCGCCACGGGACTTCTCGTTCAACTCCCCGTACGGCGCCTGTCCCGTCTGCACCGGACTCGGAACGCGATTCGAGGTCGATCCGGAGCTGGTCGTGCCGGATCCGACCCGGTCACTGGCCGACGGTGCGCTGGCCCCTTGGGCGGGCCAGCGTTTCAAGTACTTCGAACGTCTGATCGAGGGCATCGCCCAACTCGGCGGGTTCGACATGTCGACGCCGTGGAACAAGTTGCGGGCGAAGGACCGCAAGCTCATCCTGTTCGGCGTCGACCAGAAGGCCGTGCCAGTCCGTTTCCGCAACCGGTACGGGCGGGTACGGACGTACGAAACGACCTACAACGGAATCGTCGAGTGGCTCGAACGAAAACGCAACGAGGCGGACGGCGACTGGTCGCGTGAACAGGCCGAGCAGTTCATGCGCGAGGTCGAATGCACGGCGTGCCGGGGTCAACGGCTCAAGGCGGAGGTGCTGGCCGTGCGGGTCGCCGGTGACAGCATCGCGGACGTCAGCGCGATGACCATTGACGAGGCGGTCGAGTTCTTCGCCGCGCTGCACCTGTCGGCGCGCGACGAGACGATCGCCCGCCAGGTGGTCAAGGAGATCAGTCAGCGCCTGACCTTCCTGATGGACGTGGGCCTGGACTACCTCACCCTCAGTCGAGCGTCGGCCACGCTGTCCGGCGGCGAGGCGCAGCGGATCAGGCTCGCGTCGCAGATCGGGAGTTACCTGGTCGGCGTGCTGTACGTACTCGACGAGCCGTCGATCGGTCTCCATCAGCGCGATAACCGACGGCTCATCGCGACCCTGGAACGATTACGTGACCTCGGGAACTCCGTCATCGTCGTCGAGCACGACGAGGAGACCATCCGGTCGGCCGACTTCATCGTCGACATCGGACCCGGGGCGGGGGAGTTCGGCGGACGGGTCGTCCACGCGGGAACCTATGAGGACCTACTCGACAACGAGGCGTCCATCACCGGGCAGTACCTCTCGGGTCGCCGTTCGATAGCGGTGCCCGCCGTCCGACGGCGAGGCGACGGTCATCGGGTCGTCGTGGAGGGCGCACGGGCCAACAACCTGCGCGATGTCACGGTGGGGGTGCCGCTCGGCACGTTCGTGGCGGTGACCGGCGTCTCGGGTTCGGGTAAGTCGACGCTCGTCAACGCGATCCTGCTCAACGCGCTCGAACGCTCCATCAACGGCTCCAAGGTGACCGCGGCGGCGCACGACGCCATCGTCGGCATCGAGTTCCTGGACAAGGTCGTCGCCGTGAACCAGCAGCCGATCGGCAGAACGCCGCGTTCCAATCCGGCGACGTACACGGGGGTCTTCGACAAGATTCGCAAGCTGTTCGCCGAGACGTCCGAGGCCAAGGTCCGGGGGTACCTACCGGGAAGGTTCTCCTTCAACGTCAAGGGTGGACGGTGCGAGACGTGCGCCGGCGACGGGACCATCAAGATCGAGATGCACTTCCTCCCCGACGTCTACGTCAACTGCGAGGACTGTGGCGGCGCTCGGTACAACCGTGAGACCCTCGAGATCCAGTATCGCGGCAAGTCGATTAGCGACGTCTTGAACATGCCAGTCGAGGAGGCCTGCTCCTTCTTCGAGCGCCAGCCGTCGATCATGCGTCACGTTCAGAGCCTCGCCGACGTGGGGCTCGGGTACGTCCGTCTCGGCCAACCCGCCCCGACGCTCTCCGGCGGCGAGGCGCAGCGGGTCAAACTCGCGGCCGAACTGGCCCGCCGGCCGACCGGTCACACGTTCTACGTGCTCGACGAACCAACGACCGGCCTGCACTTCGACGACGTGCACCGGCTTCTCGAGGTCCTCCACCGCCTCGTCGATCAAGGCAATACGGTGGTGGTCATCGAGCACAATCTGGATGTCATCAAGACGGCCGACTGGATCATCGACCTCGGTCCCGAGGGGGGGCGACGGGGAGGTCTCGTGGTGGGCGAGGGGACCCCCGAAACGATCGCGACGCTGGACACCGCGACGGGCACCGTCCTTCGAGTGGTGCTGACCACCTCAGCGGCTCGACGGTGCTGACCAAGCCTGAATCGATCCCGCGGTCGAGCGGTTGCTACCTCTTTCGAAACGACCGGGGCGCGGTGATCTACGTGGGCAAAGCGCGATCCCTCGCTCAGCGGTTGGGCAACTACTTCCAACGGCGAGAAGCAATGGACCCCAAGACGCAGGCGCTGATGGATGAGGCGACGGCCGTCGAGTGGATCGTCACCCCGTCCGAAGTCGACGCCTTGATCCTCGAGAACGAGTTGATCAAGGAGAATCAACCGCGTTACAACCTCCGGTTGAAGGACGACAAGACGTACCCCTACGTAGCGCTCGACGCGCGCACGCCGTTCCCGGTGCCCTACGTCACCCGAGGACAGCACGTGCGCGGCGTGCGCTACTTCGGCCCGGTCGCCGACGTAGGCGCTCTTCGAGCAACCATGGACGAGCTGTTGCAGGTGTACCCACTGCGAACCTGCTCGCGCCACAAGTTCGACTACCAGCAGCGGATAGGACGCCCCTGTTTGCTCTTCGACATCGGCAAGTGCTCGGGACCCTGCGTCGGCGCTATCGATGCGGAGGGGTACGCCGGGCTCGTGGAGTCGTGGGCGCGGTTCTTCGAGGGCAACGTGCTACCACTTCGGCGTGCGTTGGAGGCGCAGATGGCCGAGGCGGCGCGGCGTCAACATTACGAAGCGGCGGCCCGCCTGCGTGACGGCATCGACGCACTCACCAGGGCGGCACACGGCCAAGCCGTGGTGCTGGACGACCACTCGAACCTGGACGTCGTGGCGATACGGGTCGGCGGTGGTCGGGCCGGCGTCGTCCGTTTCCGCATCCGCCAGGGACGGATCATCGGGCGCCAGGTCACCTTCGTCGACCGCTCCCTCGACGAGTCGCCGGCCGAGGTCTTCGAGGCGGCGGCACCCTCACTGTTCGCGGACCCCCGGGACGTCCCACGCGAGGTCATGGTCAGTGCAGGAGCGGCGTCACCGCTCGTGACGGCGTTCCTGACGGAGCGTCGCGGCGGACCGGTGAAGGTGTCGGTGCCCCAGCGGGGGCGCCGGAGACGGGTGCTCGAGCTCGCCGACGCCGACGCCGACGCCGTGATGGAGCGTGACAGCCACCGTCGCGAGCATGATCTCAACGTTCGCTCCAGGGCGCTCCAGGAGATTGGGAGCGCCCTGGGGTTGGCTCAGCCGCCGTTTCGCATCGAGTGCTTCGACATGAGCCACCTGCAGGGCACCAGCTACGTCGGATCGATGGTCGTCTTCGAAGACGCCCTCCCTAAGAAGGCGGGCTACCGCCGGTTTCACGTACGAGAGACGGTGGGCAACGACGACGTCGGCGCGATGTTCGAGGTCGTTCGGCGGCGCCTGAGCCGCTGGGGCGTCGATGACGTGGGTGAGACGTTTCGCCGCCCCGATCTCATCATCATCGACGGCGGGTTACCACAGCTTCACGCGGCGCAACGTGCGGCGGCCGACCTCGGGCTCGAAACCGAGGTGGAGTTCACGGCCCTCGCCAAGCGCGAGGAGTTGCTCTACCGACCGGGTAGCTCCTCACCCGTCGTGTTGGAGCGCGGATCCGAATCACTCTACCTCGTGCAACGAATACGTGACGAGGCCCACCGGTTCGCCATCGCGTTCCACCGCTCGAAACGGGGTCGCGCTATGGTGGCGTCATCCCTCGACGGCGTGGTGGGGCTCGGACCTCGGCGGCGCGAACGGCTGCTGGCGGAGTTCGGCTCCCTGGAGGCCATTCGCTACCAGACGCTTGATCAGTTACTCGCCCTCGCGTGGCTCCCCGACGACGTGGCCCGCAGCCTCTACGATCACTTACGTGCGCCTAGGGTTCGGCGGCCGTCCAAGGAGACAACGGACGATGGGTGAGATTCTGCTGGTGACCGGCATGTCGGGTGCGGGCCGGTCCACGGTCTCGGCCGCGTTAGAGGACCTCGGCTGGTTCGTCATCGACAACCTGCCGTTGGAACTCGTTGTTCGGGTGGGCGAGCTCGCCACAGCCGGCAACCTCGACTACGCGGGCGTCGCATTCGTGGTGGGGCGCAGTGGTCGGGTACAGCCCGACGCCCTGCTGCAGATCAAGCAGCAGCTGCAGCTGCGTTACGGCGGCGCCAAGATACTCTTCCTCGACGCGCCCGACGATGTCCTCATCCACCGCTACGAGGGCAACCGCCGCCGTCACCCCTATCCGGCGCCCACCCTGGCTGACTCGATCGCGAGCGAGCGCGCGTTGCTCCAGGCGATACGCGACGCCGCGGACCTGGTGATCGACACCGGCTCGATCAATACGAACCAGTTGCGGTCGCGCATCGTCGAGACGTTCGCCACCTTGGGCCACGATTCCTTGCGGGTGTCGCTGGTCACCTTCGGCTACGCCAACGGCATTCCGCGCGACGTCGACCTCGTCTTCGACTGCCGCTTCCTTCCGAACCCGCATTGGATCGAGGAGCTTCGGCCGTTGAGCGGTCTGGACGAGCCGGTCGCGCGATACGTCCTCGATCAGGAGCCGGCGCAGCACTTTCTCCAGGACGTCGTCAATCTGTTGGAGTGGCAGATCCCGGCCTTCGCGAAGGAGGGCAAGTCGTACCTGTCGGTCGCCATTGGTTGCACCGGGGGTCGGCATCGCTCGGTCGCGATCGCGGAGGAGATCCGGCGGCGTTTGCACATCACGAACCCCGTCTACCATCGCGACATCGCTCGATGAAGGCGGTCGCCATCGGCGGGGGCCACGGCACGGCGGTGTCGTTGCGGGCGCTGCGCATCCTCACCCCTGACGTCACTGGGGTGGTCTCGGTGGCCGACGATGGCGGGTCGACGGGACGGCTGCGCGCAATGCTCCACGTCGCCGCCGTCGGCGACCTGCGCAAGTGCCTGGGCGCGTTGGCTGATCCCGACAACCCGCTGACGCGGTCATTCGAACACCGGTTCGTCCACGGGGAACTCGCCGGACACGCCGTCGGCAACCTTCTGTTGGTAGGGCTCGTCGACGCGACCGGGGACCTCGAGGAGTCGGTGTTGGCCCTGGCCGAGGTCATGGGGGTCACCGGGACGATTATTCCGGCGAGCACGGACGGCGTCGTGTTGTGCGCCTCCACCGAAGAAGGCGACACCCGTGGTCAGAGCGCGATCGCCGGATCGGCCACCATTCGCCGCATTCGAATCGATCCGGCGAATGCGGCGGCCCCGATCCGTGCCGTGGAGGCGATCGAGCGAGCCGACGTCGTGGTGATCGGTCCCGGGTCGCTCTACACCAGTGTGCTCGCTGCGGCCGTCGTACCGGGCATTACGCAGGCGATCGCCGGGAGCACCGCTCGAGTCGTCTACGTGGCGAACCTTCACCCCCAGATTCCGGAGACCAGCGGGTATCGGCTACAGGATCACGTTGATGCCCTGACGCGCCACGGCGTCGTTCCCGGCGTGGTACTGGTGGACCGAGAAGGGCCGTACGCCGGGGACGTCTGTTCCCTGCCCACGATGATCACCACCTTGGCGGGGCCAAATGGCCTCGTACACGATGTGCAACACTTGTCTGACGCCATCAGTGCTGCACTCGACTGACCCCGAGGCGTCAGAGAAGGAGCATGGCATGCCGATTCGTGTGGCAATTAACGGCTTTGGACGCATTGGACGAGGCTTCGTGCGCGCATCACTCACCAGCCCGGACATTGAGGTGGTCGCGATCAACGACCTGACCTCTCCCGAGACGAACGCTCACCTCCTCAAGTACGACTCGACCCAGGGTCGCCTCGGTGAGGACGTGACCGTGAGCGAGGGTGGCATGACCGTCGGTGGTCGGTTCATCCGGGTGTTGGCCGAGCGTGATCCCGCCCAGCTGCCGTGGCGTGAGCTCAGCGTCGATGTCGTCATCGAGTCGACCGGGCGATTCACGACGAGAGAAGCGGCGTCAGTTCACCTCGCTACGGGAGCGCGTAAGGTGATCATTTCGGCACCCGCGAACGATGCCGACGCTACCTTCGTCATGGGCGTCAACGATGGGACCTACGACGCTGCCAATCACCACGTTGTGTCGAACGCCTCGTGCACGACGAACTGCTTCGTGCCGATGGTGAAGGTGCTCGACGACGCGGTGGGTGTGCGAAGCGGGCTGATGACGACGGTGCACGCGTACACCAATGACCAGAACCTGCTCGACGTGGCGCACAAGGATCTACGTCGAGCGCGCGCGGCGGCGGTGAACATCGTGCCGTCATCGACGGGGGCAGCCCGCGCCACCAGCCTGGTACTCGCCGCGATGAAGGGTCGCCTCGATGGCACGTCACTGCGAGTTCCCGTTCAAGATGGCAGCATCACCGACTTCACCGCCGTGGTCCGGTCGACGACGGTCGACGAGATTAACGGGGCATTTCGAGCGGCGGCCGACGGGCCGCTCAAGGGGATCCTCGTCTACACGGACGAGCATTTGGTCTCGTCGGACGTCGTCGGCTCGCCGGCGTCGTGCACCTTCGACTCACTGATGACCATGGTTCAGCGCATCGATGATACGTCGAGCCTGGTCAAGGTGTTCGGGTGGTACGACAACGAATGGGGCTACTCCAACCGGTTGGTCGACCTCACGGTGTTGGTCGGGCGATAGCCGTGCGTTACGACCTGCCGACGTCCGACGACTGGGACGTGCGCGGTCGGCGGGTCCTCGTGCGCGTCGATTTCAACACGCCGGTCGCTGCGATCGACGGACGGCTCACGGTGACCGACGACTTCCGCATTCGTTCGGCCCTACCCCTGTTCACCTCGCTGCTGGATCGTGGAGCATCGGTTGTCGCCTGTACCCACTTCGGTCGACCGAAGGGGCGTGTCGACGACCGTTTCACGGTTGAGCCGATCCGACGCCGACTCAACGAACTCTGTCCTGGTGTTGAACTGATGGAGAACCTCCGCTTCCACCCCGGTGAGGAGTCCAACGACCACGCCTTCGGCGCATCGTTGGTGGAAGGCGTCGATTTCTACATCAACGAGGCCTTCAGCGCGTCGCACCGCGAACACGCCTCGATCATGGTGCCACCGATGCTCGTTCCCAGCGCGGCGGGGCCGAACCTGCGCAGGGAGGTATCGTTCCTGCTCGACGTCCTCAACGACCCGAAACGCCCCTTCGTAGCGATTGTCGGCGGCGCCAAGGTGGCCGACAAGCTCGGTTTCGTGAGGGTCCTCGTGGACAGGGCCGACGTCGTCCTCGTCGGCGGTGGCATGGCGTACACCTTCGAAGCGTCCCAGGGGCGCACCATCGGGTCGTCGCTGTTCGACGCGACCCACCTCGACGAGTGCGGCGCGCTGCTGGGGACCGGCAAGGTGCGCGTGCCGGTTGATACGAGGGGGCTCCCCGACGGTGCCGCGGTCGGTCCCCAGGGAGGGGACGACCCCGTCATCGACTTCGGTGCGAACGTACCCGACGATCACGAGGGCTTTGATATCGGACCGCGGACGGTCGAGTTGTTCGTCGACGAGATCGCGGCTGCTCGCACCATTCTGTGGAACGGTCCGATGGGGATGTTCGAGGATCCGCGCTTCGGTGTCGGCACGGAAGCCGTGGCTAGGGCGGTTGCCGCGTCGCCGGCGCTGGTGGTGGTGGGCGGAGGGGACTCCGTGGCGGCCCTGCAGCAATTCAATCTGGTGTCTCAGGTGAGCTTCGTCTCCACCGGTGGAGGGGCTTCGCTAGAACTCATTGAGTACGGTGACCTGCCGGGGCTGCGGGCGCTTCGCGAAGGGATGGTCGCGGCGTGACCCGGGGACTCGTGATCGGCAATTGGAAGATGAACCTGGACCACGTTGAAGCGGTCCATCTCACCCAACAGCTAGTGAGCGTCCTGGCGAACCGTCCCGCGGATCGGGTCGATGTAGCGGTGGCTCCTCCGTTCGTCGACCTGCGAAGCGTCACGTCGGTCGTGGAGGCGGAGCGCTCGGTCGTGGGCGTCGCCGCCCAACACGTGAGCGACCACGACCACGGGGCCTTTACGGGCGAGGTGAGTGTGGCGATGCTGAAACGTCTCGGCGTGACGTCGGTGCTGGTCGGCCACTCGGAGCGTCGCACGATGTTCCACATGGACAGCGACGTCGTCGCCCGGACTGTTCGTGCCGTGTTGGCGGGCGGTCTTCACGTCATCCTGTGTGTGGGGGAGAACCTGGACGTTCGTGGGGCCCAGTCGCAGGATGAGTACGTGCGAGACCAACTGGCCTCCGCGCTGAGGGACCAACACGGCAGCGAGGGCCATATCACCGTGGCGTACGAGCCGATCTGGGCCATCGGAACCGGACAGACCGCCACCACCGACCAGATCGGCGAGATGATGGCCACCATCCGTGGCGAGATGGGGCGGTGGGGTGCCGGTACCGGCCGCGTCCTCTACGGTGGCTCGGTGAGCGCGGAGAACGCCTCGGAACTGGCCACCGACGGGGGCGTGGACGGCTTCCTGGTCGGAGGCGCCAGCCTGAAGGCGGAGTCGTTCGCCGCCATCGTGACAGCGCTCAACGACTGCTACGCTGAAGTGCGCTAATCGGAGGTCGCGGTGTTCACCTGGTCGTTCATAGTTGTCGAAGTGATATCGGCGGTGGCGCTGATTTTCTTGGTGCTGCTCCACTCGGGTCGGGGCGGTGGCATCTCGGATCTGATGGGCGGGAGCCTGGGTGCTGCGGCCTCGGGATCGACGGTCGTCGAGAAGAACCTTGACCGGATTACGGTGGCGGTGGCGCTCATCTTCACCTTTGCAACGCTGACCCTCGACCTACGCTTGCAGTAACGCAATGTCCGAGAGCGGTTCGCGGTGGCGTGCCGTTGCGGCGGGCGGGCTCGCGCTGGTGTTCGTGCTCTGTGGTGGTCTGCCGGCGACCGGGTCGGCAGTCGGTGACAACGCTCGAACGCTGACTGTCTCGTTGCCCGGTCCATTCAACGGTTGCACGTACCTCGACAGCGGCGCCACGCCGACCTCGAACGCCATATTGGACCTGGTCCGTCCATCGGCCTTTCTCACCGCGGTCAACGGCTCGCCGGTGGGCGCACCGGGGGCGATCGCGTCGGCGGAGCTGACATCACTCACTCCGGAGACGGTGGTCTACACGATCAGCCCGAAGGAGCGCTGGAGTAACGGGCAGCCATTCGACGGACGCGACCTGGTGGCGTGGTGGCGGCGCGCGCGGGTGCTGGCGAGCGTCGTCAGCGACGGGTATCGCGCGATCGGATCGATGACGTTGAGCAATGGGGCACTCACCGTGACCGCGGTCTTCACCCAGCCGTACGCAGACTGGGACCTCTTGTTTCGCGACGTTGAGAGCCGTACCGCCACCAGTGGTTGCGCTATCACCAACTTGGTGAAGCGGCCATCGCTCGGCCCCTATCGAGTCGTAAGTGCGAGCTCGAACGCCGTCGTCTTGGCGATGAACCCTACGTGGCCGACTGATGTGACGCGCTTCGGACGCGTGGTCATACGGTCGAACGCGTCATTACCTCAGAACTCCGCGGTCCCCTTCGCTTCGTATTCACTAACGGTGAACCGCGCCCAGATCCAGGCACTGAGCGCTCATCCCGCGACTTTGAGCCACATCGGCGCGTCGAGCGCCATCGAGGAACTGACGTTCGACACCCGACGACCGCTGACCAGTGCACTGGCATTGCGCGAGGCCTTGAGTTGGTCCCTCAATCGTCAAGCGATGATCACGGCACTGTGGGGTCTGGTAACGTTCTCGCCCTCGGTGGCCGCCTCGGCACTATACGCCCAGGGCGAGGCCAACTATCCCGGGAGCTCCGGCGTCGTTCCGAGTGAGTCCACAACGACGACCACGATTCCACCCCCATCGTCGAGCACGGTCAACCTCGCCGACTGTTTGGTGTGTGCAGTGCGAGTTCTTCGGGCGGCTGGCTACGTCAAGACGGGTCTCGGCTGGGCGACACCCACGGGGCAGGTAGTCGCGATTCGGCTGGTGACCGGCCCCAGCGATTTGGACCGCGCGACTGCGGCATTGATCGTGCGTCAGTGGGCTGCGTTCGGAATCGCGACGTACGTGGTGAACGTGAAGAGTGAAGCCCTCGCCGCGTCCGCCGTCGCCTTTGATAACACTGACGTCGCTCTATTCTCACGACCAACTCTTGGTGTGCCTTCGTACTCCGCACGATCGTGGGCTGGTCCACCCTTCCTCGACTCCTATCCGAGTGGACTGAGGTCACCGCTGTTAGACAGGCTGTTTGCGACGGCGATGAACACCTTCAATCCAGTTACCGCTAGCGCAACGTGGAGCACGTATGACGACACACTGTTGAGCACGTTCGTAGTCCGACCACTCTTCACCCCTCCATCCTTGGTTGAGTGGTCGCCGTCGTTACCTGGGGTCGTGCCGAGCGAATCGATTCCCGGTTTTCTAGACCAGGTGCCTTCGTGGATCAGTGTCGCGTTAACGGCGAATCCTGCTTCGTGACCTTTCGCGTTTTGGGTTAAACTGGGCCGCTGCGTCGGAGTGGCGGAATAGGCAGACGCGCCAGCTTGAGGGGCTGGTGCCCTTTGGGGCGTGCGGGTTCAAGTCCCGCCTCCGACACCAACAATCTCCGGTACCTTGAGACCGACCTCGCTGAGAAGGACGTTTAGCGTGGGCATCCCCGATACCTTTACTTCCAGATGATCCGGGAAGACCGTTACCCATTCGATTAGTTCGTGAATGAGTACGCGACGTTCGTCGTCGGTCGCCGCCGCCCAAAAGGCGTCGACGTCTAAGTGTTGCAGCAAGGTCGCGACTTCTTCGAACCGACGCTCCAGCTCGTTTACGGCCTCACTTTCCCGTTGCTCCTCTGTCGCCTGGTCTCGTGCTGCTTCAGTCGCTGACAGCAGACGCTGCTCCTCGTCGCGGAATTCCTCTGGCGAGATCAAGTCGGCGTAGTAGAGCGTCAAGAGCTTTCGCCGTTCGTTCGTCAGCGTCTCCAGGGTGTCCGCCGCTGTCGGCCGGCGTGCCCCGGCGAGCCCTCGCGGGCTCCCGCCGTGGACCCCCGCCCAGACTACGACGGATCGCCGCCTGGAGTTGCTCGTCTCGTCCGATCAGCGAGAGGCCGAGTACCGCTCCACGAGTCAGACCCTTGGTGCTGCGCGCCGGTTGTGCGCAGCCCTCACCACGATGGCGGCATTTGTAGGTGACGTTGCCCTTGCCATTCTGGGCGATCGCCATGCGCCGCCCACAGAGGCCACACTTGACACGGCCCGAGAGGAGGTCTTTGGACGGCTGGACGCCCTTGGCCAAGCCCCGTTGTGCGGCGTGCCACTCCGCCTCGGTGATGATGGGCTCGTGGTGGCCGGGATACCAGCGGCCGTTGTGTAACACCTCGCCGAGGTAGATGCGGGACTCCAAGATGGCCTTGATGGTGGAGTACTTGAGTCCGGTGTGCTCTTCGATAGCGCGGTAGCTCAGGTTGCCCGCACGAAGACGGAAGCACTCTTGGACGCGCGTGGCGTCGGCGTTGGGGACGAGTTCCCGGTCGATGAGGTCGTAACCGGTCTTTGGGCGATTGATCCACTGACCATCGCGCACGGCGCGATCGTTGCCCATGCGGACGTTGTCCGAGAGCTGCTCACGGAAGTATTGCGCGAAGGTGCCCAGGATGTTGTAGAACATCCGGCCCGAAGCCGACGAAAGGTCGAGATTCTCAGAGACCGAGTGCAGTGCAACGCCCGCGTTGCCGAACGTGTCGGCGAGCAGAATGAGGTCCCCGAGATTCCGTGACAGCCGATCGAGACGCCAGACCAGGATGTGGGACACGTGGCCCGCTTGCACCGCCGCGAGAAGTTGTTGGAGCCCCGGTCGCTTCATGTTCTTTCCGGAGAGCCCAGGATCGCTTACGACCATGACCTCGCCGAGATCACGAAGCGCCGAGTACGCCCGGAGTTTGTCCGCCTGGCCATCGATCGAGTAGCCCTCCTCGGCCTGCTCGTCGGTTGAGACGCGACAGTACGCCAGTGTTAGCACCGAGTCCTCCTTCGGTATGTTCGTCATCTTGACTCAAGATTCGAAGCGCCACGCGCACCAGCACGTTCGCGACGCGATCAAAGTCGGGGCCTGCGTTCATACCAGGGCCAACTCTCGCCACTTCTGAAAGACGCGCCAGCCGAACGACACATCACAATCGGCCGAGTATTGGGCGACGTGGCGTCGAAGTTCGGGTACCAGTTCATCGAAGCTTCCCGCGTTAACGAGTGCGCCGAAACTGGCGAGGTAGCCGACGAGACCGGGCATGAGATTAGCCAACGTCCCCAGACGCTTGCCCGCGTAGATTCGATCGATGCCGTAGTCATCGTTCCCCACTTTCGCATGACGTACCACTTCCCACTCGGGGGCAACTGGCCACCGCGATTTCGTCGCGTCAAGCGACGGCGTTCGAAGGCTCAGCCACTGACCCGTCAAGTAGGCCCACAACGAGCCGGTTGCCTCGAGCACCTCATCGGGGCTGTTCACACCGAACTCGCGAAGCGCCCCACGCTCGACCTCAAACTCGACACGCACGACTGGCGCTGAGGGGTTGAAGGTTTCGCCCCAAATGCCGGGCCAGTATCCCGAACCCGACTTAGCCATCTCGATTGTCTTGTCATAGAGTCGCGCGCTGATGGTGCCCGAATCACGCTTGCCGAATGTCAGACCGTTGAGAACTTCGTCCTCTTCGTAGACGGCCGTACTTCTCGCCCGACAGACGAAGTTCTTCCGATCGTCACCTGTGAGCGTCCACCCCTGGAAATCGGCGAAGAGGTCGAGGCGACTGACGGTCAGGCGCACCGGACCCACGACTTGTTCCAAGAGATCCTGGAAGGCGTCCGCGGTGCCATCGGGGCCAACGCCGTGAAGGAATTCCGCGCGGGGTTGGACGCGGATTGCCGGGAGTTTCGCGCTCGGAGTAATCCCGATGCGGCCGTAGGGGTGTTCGAGGGAGTAGCGGTACTTGCCAAAGGCGTGCGGCGCGAGGGTCATCTCTAGTGACCCGAACTGGAAGGGGAGTCGGGCATCGAGCTCGATGGCATCGCAACGAATCTTCTCTAGTCGCTCCAGGAGTTCACCCGGTAGGGCAGCGCGGCCGGACAGGTAGAGAGCATCCACACCGGAGGCCAGTTCTGTCGCAACTTCTACTCGCATAGTCGCAAGTATAACAACGACTCGCAATATCGCAAGTACTATTTCTTCGGCGGCCGTCCCACTTTTGTGTTCGCCGATGCCCAGTAGGCCTTGGGGTCGATCGTGATACCGGGCATGACGAAGACGTCCGGGTGCTCCCCGGTGATCTTGCGGAACCGGGCGACCTTTCGCCAGATCGTTGATTTGTGCATGCCGAACTCTTCGAGTCCGTCGAAGCCACCGTAGAGGTGCCACATAACCCAGAAGCCGATCAGATCCTCGACGACTTGGCTACTCATTGGCTCCAAAGCGGAAACCACACGCGCCTTAACAAATGGGGGAGTGCGTCGATCGACCGCGTTGACATAGGCCTTCCAAGCCTTCATGGCGCGCCCTTCACCTTCGGGCGTCTCCATCGGATCGGAACGGAAGTCAGGCGTCATAGTCGCAGTATAGCGAGTAGTTTCTTAGACAAGGCCAACGTTTATCGAAACGTAACTCCGCCTACGACCCCTGTCACCAAGGCTTTCAACTCAGCGTGCGGCAAACGGCCACTTTCTCAGTTACGCTGCGAAGTGTCGCAATTTCCGTCGATGAAGGTTGCTGAGGTACTGAGAGTCTTGAAGCGGCGTCCCCTGAACTATGAAATCGTTAGACAAGGCGGTTCGCACCGAATAATGAGGTCAGGGTCCAGCTATCCGCAGTTGATGTTTTCTGGGCATGAGGGTGATGAGGTCGGTTCAACGCGAGTCAAGAAGCTATTTGTCGATCAAGTTGGCCTGAGCGAAGCCGAGGCCTTAAGATTGCTACGAGAGGGAAAAACCATATGACGCAAGTCCAAGTAATTCTCCACATGGATGCCAACGCAAGCGATTCTCGCCGAATCTCCTGGTGGGCCGACTCTCCAGACGTTGACGGTTGGACAGCTGGGGCAGAGACTCTCGTCGAGTTGACCGATCAAGTCGAGAAGGGTCTCGCTTTTTACTTAGAAACAGCAGACATCAACGTCGTATACATGATGGCGCAACCTGTTCCTGGCACCGAGGGGCCAAAGGTCCAAGTTACTGATTCCAACGATGGAGAACAAGTGCCGCCTTCGCGAGGCGTGAGCGTTTCTCAACTGGTGTCTGCGTAGTGCCTGCGGAGATTGACTCCGTAATTATCTGTGATGCGGCCACTGTCCGTGAGGGACTCCTGCACGTCTTGGGAGGCGGTGTAACCCGACTCTGGAGGCCAGAACTGCCAGCCGTACTCGCGTTTCAAGTTGCGATTTTCGTTCGGTATACAGAGCAAGATTTTGGCGTACCGCACGATATCTCGCTTCAACTGTTCGATCCCGCAGGAGCAGATTTCGCTGGAGCCCGCGGAGGGTTTATTCCGGCTGACCCGGACCGATCTGAGATTGGCGAAACGATGCTCTTTCCGATGGTTTTCGATTTCCGGAATTATCCGGTCCTGACTTACGGAAAGCACAGCCTCAAAGTGAGCGTCAGTAGGTCCGAATCTGTCATGAATCGGGACTTCTGGGTGCTTCATCCGGACGAGCTGCTGATTCCACCTATGCCCGGCCTAGCCTAGTTTCTGTCTTGAACTGAGTGTTGCAGTTTACGGGTGCTGTGATACAGGGAACGCACCCGATTGAATCGCGCCGTGACCATTCCCCTTCTAACGTGGACTGACTCAATCTGATTGACTATGTGAGTGACAGACGTCGAGACGAATGATCTACTCCGTGATCTTGTCGATTACGTCGTGCCGACAATGTCGTCTTACGATCTTTGCCTTTATCTAGTGCTGTTGAGGCGCAGCTACCTGCAGTCCACTTCTTCGCAAGTTCGAATTGGCAAACGGACCTTGATGTCAGCATTGGGCCGCTCCGAAGGAAAGTTCGGCCATCTCTCTGAGCGCCTAAAAGTGTTGATGGAGGCTGGGTTCATCGAGATCGGCGACACCGACCGTGCGGGCACCTTGTACACCGTGCGCTTGCCCTCCCAAGTTCTTTCGGTGCAAGCGATTATTACTAGCGCTAAGCCTCCATTAATTGACAATCGAGACCACTACAACGATCCCGAACTTCGACACGAGATTTTCGTTCGAGACAACTGGAAGTGCCATTACTGCGGAGAGACCCTTTCGCCTACGACCTCAACCCTCGACCATGTCATCCCGGTTTCTAAAGGTGGGACGAATATTGATTCAAACCTCGTTGCTGCTTGCCTGGTTTGCAATTCGATCAAGTCGGGGCGATCGTACGACGAGGCCGCACCACAACTTCTGGCCAGAATTGTCGAAAAGCGTACAGAGAATTAACTGTTCGTTGATGTTCTACTCATCCCAGCAGATTCCATGAACGTAGCCTCCAGTCGGAGAATGTGCACGTCGGACCACTGACCGATTCGTGATCAGATTCACAGTCCCGGCAGGACCAGTGATTCTGTCGGCCTAATAAGTGTTCTGAAATCCTTGGCAGTCGGATGACGGTTAAAAGCCGTGAGAGTTGCCGAACTTGAATAGTGGAAGTTGTGGTACTTCCAGAGTACAACGTAGCCCGATCGGTCCAAACATGTGGTTTGGATTATCGAAGGGGAGTTTTGCGTCAGACATGTCAGACGACCGAAGTGATTGGAGACGCTCGTCGTCAGTTTCGATGACTTACCCGGCCAGTTCGACGTGAGAATTGATTGCATTACGTACGTCGGCACGAACCCGATATCTGCA
>VFSW01003673.1_pt1 | contig 22991 bp, 15 predicted proteins | sample 5358111 | NCBI WGS metagenome assembly VFSW01 (sample SAMN11554181, study PRJNA540505) | mine drainage metagenome | isolation source: sediment from site ElyBrook_90M | place: USA: Ely Copper Mine, Vershire, VT | collected 2017
GGTATTGGGCCGTCGCCAGCCTGGCACTCTCGCGACTGGTGGGCATTGTGGTTATGGCGGGGTTAGGCCGCTGGGTAGGCCCCGGGCTTTCGCTTTCGGCTGGCGTCACGTTATATGTGGCCGCCTCGGACCTGATTCCGGAGGTCAACAAGACTCGAGGCGTGCGCATTGCCGGCACCGTGGCGGCCGGCGTGGTTATGGTGATGGTGCTCAGTTGGATTTCCCAGTCGTTGGGATTGCGGTAGTGTTAGGAAAGGCCCGGCTTGCGCGCATCTGCAAATCGACTTTGTGTTTGGGGTAAGGTGCATGGAAGAGACTAGCAGTTCATCAGCTAAAACCAGGCAGGAGCCGGCCAGGTCCAACGAAATGGCGGGCGGCGAACCAGCAGAGCGTTATGCCCAGAGCGAGTCGCTTCACCAGCGCGCCTTGCAGGTGATCCCGGGTGGCGTAAATAGCTCCGTGCGCAACATCGTGCCGCATCTGGTTTTTAAACAGGCGCAGGGCGCCAATCTGGTGGATGCCGATGGCAACACCTATCTGGATTATCACGCTGCCTTTGGTCCCGTAGTGCTGGGCCACAATCATCCAGCCGTCAACCGTGCTGTGATTGAGGCTCTCGAAGGCTGCGCACTGCCGGGCGCCGGCGTAACGGAGCTGGAAATTCTGCTGGCAGAGCGTTTATGCCGCCTCATTCCCAGCGCCGGGCGAGTCCTGTTCTGCAATAGCGGCTCGGAGGCGACCCTGCACGCCCTGCGCGTGGCTCGCGCCTTTACAGTCCGCAGCAAATTCATCAAGTTTCAAGGCTGCTACCACGGCGTGCACGACGCGGTGCTGCGCAATGCGCAAAGCTCTCCGGGCACAGTGGGACGATTGGACGCCGCGTCCGCCGGAATTCCGCTCGAATCGCTGCAAAACACCCTGGTAGTAGCCTACAACCGCCTGGACGAAGTTGAGGCCGCTTTCGCCGCCAATCGCGGCGAGGTTGCCGCCGTTATTGTAGAGCCCATCGCCCATAACATGGGCTGTGTGCTTCCGAAGCCCGGATTTTTGCAGGGTTTGAAGTCGCTATGCGAGCAGCACGGGGCGCTTCTGATTTTTGATGAAGTCATCACGGGCTTTCGCCATCATCTGGGCGGCTATCAAGCCATGTGCGGAGTTACCCCGCACCTGACTGCGTTCGGCAAAGCCCTGGCCAACGGATTTCCCATTGCCGCGGTGTGCGGCCAGGCGGAAGTGATGGAGCTGTTCAACACCCGGCCCGGCGGCACGGTGTATTACGGTGGCACCTACAATGGCAATGCGGTGGGATGCGCCGCCGCGCTCGCCACGCTCGACATCCTGGAGCGCGAACCCGTGCACGGCCACATCTTCCGGCTGGGCGAGCGCATGCGCAAAGGCCTGAGCGAAATCGTCAAACGGCTTGGGCTGCGCGCCAACGTGACCGGCTACGGCTCAATTTTCCTTACTTACTTTCTGGATGGCTCTATTGAAAACTATTCGGACCTGCTGCGAAACGACGCTGCCAAATTTGTGGAATACCGCCGCCGCCTGATTGAACGGGGCATTTTTAAAATACCCGTCAATCTGAAACGTAACCACATTGGTTATTTCCATACGGAAGCGGATATTGACCGCACGCTGGACATCTGTGAAAGAGTGCTGAAGACCATGGCATAAGCGCAATGGAGTGCTCGGGTGCGGGTTGGAAGAGCTGATCACCGATGCCGGGCTACTGCTCCGCCGGTATGCCGCCGCCGACTATCACCGCTTCTGGCGCCACACTGCGGAGAACATTTGCTCAAGGGTTCGCAAACCGTTTCAGGTCTCTTTCTCGACCTCCGCCTCAAGCGTCTGACGGTAATGGTTCGCGGCGCTTTCCAGGTGGAGCGTAAAGTCCTTTAATCGCAGACCGGCGTTGGAATTGCCCTGGCGGGCGGAGTCGTACATAGTATCCACGGCGTGGCGGGCCGTCTGCCACAAGTCTTCCAGTTCATGAAGCGTTGGGGGTGTTTGAACCCGGGCCGTCAGCTCACGGGACGGGCGCGGCGCGGCGCGGCGTTCAGTGCGAATGCGAAAGGCGTTGCGCGTCTCTTCGTCCGGGCAAAGTTGCAGCATTCGCACCAGCCACTCGCCGCCCGGCGTCACCGTCCCCAATTCCCACTTCTGGTAAGCGGGCAGGCTGCACCCCAGCAATCGCGCCATCACTTCCGGCGAACGGCCCAACGCCTCGCGCAGGCCACGCACGGCGGCGGGCAGATCAATTTCACTGAAGGTAAATTCCTGGCCGCTCATGCGCCACAGTTTCCACAGCAAAAACTTGGAATGGAGAGCAGAGCGCAGGTTCCGACCAACCCGCGCCCTCTCAGAGGAATCAACGGTTGAATTGGGTCCGAACATGAAGGCGGTTTCAAAGCCCGGCCTCGCGCAGGCTAAATTTGCGGTTGCAGCTAACCTTCGCGGCCAGTCTTACGTCATACTGGGTGGCGCGCAATTACCGTACGGGGCGCGGACGTGTAAGTTTGCCTGAATGACCCTGGAGGTATATGGTGAAGTTCGGAGGGGGCAGTCTGCATTCGCGTGTAGCCACGGAAATCCATCCGCCGGTATCGCCTGAAGTTCAGCCCAAACTCGAATCCACTCCGCCTTCCCGACACAAATCTCATTTGCCGGTTTACCTTGCCTTGGCCGCGCCGGTCATAGCCTCCCTTGCAGGGTGGGTGCTGATTCGCCACATGCGCCAGGCCAAGCAGACTGCCTTCGGCCCTTCCAGCAGCACAACCGTTGCCGTGATCCAAGGCGACTTCATAAAAACCGTGCGCCTCACGGGATCAATCCAGGCGGTCGAGGCTTACAACATCCTGGCTCCGGAAATTTCCGGCGAGCATCTCAGTTCTCTGGTCATTACCCATCTTGCACCCTCCGGGTCGCATGTGAAGAAAGGCGACCTGCTGGTGGAGTTTGATCGCCAGAACCAGCAGAGAGCGCTGCTGGATAAGCAGGCCGAATATCAGGGACTGGTTGACCAGATCGATAAGACAGCAGCCCAGCAGGCGCTGACCAGGGCCAAAGACGATACGGAGCTGAAGGAGGCAGAGGACGCCCTGGCTAAAGCCCGCCTTGAGATGCGCAAAAATGAGATACTTTCGCGCATCGATGCAGAGAAGAATCGCGAATCGCTGGAAGAAGCCAGTGCCAATCTGGCGCAATTGCGCGAAACCTACGACCTGAAGCGCAGAGCCGCGGCTGCGGAATTGCGCATCCTTGAAATCAAGCGTGACCGCTCTCGCCGCGCGATGGAATACGCCCGGCAAAATTCCCAGAAGATGGCTGTGCATTCCCCTTTAGCAGGGCTGGTGGTGCTGACTTCGATCTGGAAAAGCGGCCGCATGGGCCAGGTGCAGGAAGGCGACGAGGTACGGCCCGGCCAGCCGTTCATGCAGGTTGTGGACCCGGGGGTGATGGAAGTAAGGCTTAAGGTAAACCAGGATGACGCAGCGCTTCTGCAGGTTGGCCAGCCTGTCACTGTGCATCTGGACGCCTATCCGGAGCTAAGCCTTCCGGGCAAGCTGGAGCGTCTTTCAACCATCGCCATGACCAGCGATCTTTCGGACCGTGTGCGCAGGTTTACGGCCATCGTAGCGATTAAAGGCTCAAATCCCCGCCTGCTGCCTGACCTTTCCGCTGCCGCTGATGTCATGGTTGATCAAAAGCCCGGCAGCCTTTTGCTGCCGCGCGAAGCGATAAGCCGGAAAGGCAACAGCTATTTTGTTGAGGTCAGGGAGGGACTGAGGTTTGCCCGGCGGGCCGTGCAAGTAGGCCCCATGAACGACATGGATGCTGTAATCCTTTCCGGCTTGCAGCGCGGCGATGTGGTTGAGCAGCGGGCTGCTGCCTTGCCATAGCGTCGGGCGCACCAACCGGGTCTTTCGCGGCCTCGTTTGAATTGACTTATGCAGACATCTTCCAAACATCATGGAGCGTGGAAGCCCCTGTTTATTGGCGTTGCGGGAGCAGTCCTGCTGGCTGCGTCCATCATCATCGTTCACCAGCGCTACTCGCGCCCCACCATTCCCACCGCTAAAGTGCAAAAAGGAGAATTTGTTGAATCCATCCCCATTCGAGGCCGCATCAAGGCCCTGAAATCGGAGGCGATCTACGCTCCCATGCGGGCCGGAGACGTGCAAATCATCAAGATTCTGGCTTCAGGCACCAACGTAAAGCGCGGGGATGTGGTAGTGCAATTTGATGTGTCGAAGGTGCGCCGAAGCATTGAAGAGCACCAGGCGGAGTTGAAGGAGGCCGACGCCGAAATCGCCCAGGCTCGCGCGCAGGGCAGCATCACTTCTGAAAAAGACCAGACTGAGCTTCTAAAAGCCGGCTATGACGTGGAGCGCGCCAGACTGGAAGCCAGCAAACAGGAAATTCTTTCCGCCATCGAGGGCGCCGAGAACAAACTGAAGGTTGCGGATGCCGAAGCGCTGCTTAACCAAACGCGGACGCAAGCCAGTTCCGACAAGCAGACTGCCGCTTCCGATGTGCTCGACAACCAGCAGAAGCGGGCCAAAGCGTTGATGGATTTGCAGGAGGCTCGCCGCCAAATGAAAGCGCTGACGGTGCGCGCGCCGGCGGACGGCATGCTGACTATAATGCCAAATTTTCGTGCTGGAGGCTTTTTTTCAGAAAGCGCTCCGGCCTATAAAGCGGGCGATCGGGCCTGGCCTGGAGCCACGCTGGCGGAGCTGCCTGACCTGAGCCACGTGGCGGTCAGCGCCCGCGTCGATGAGGCTGACCGCGGCCGCCTGCACCTTGGCCAGGCGTCAGTTGTGACCGTCGATGCCCTACCGGGCCGCCAATTCAAAGGTCATCTGCACTTTATCAGCCCCATGGCCCAGATCGATTTTAGCAATTGGCCGCCGGTAATGAATTTTGATCTTCTGGTTGACCTGGACCAAAGCGACCCGAATCTGCGCCCGGGCATGAGTGCGACGGCGCGCGTGGAAAGCGACCGCGTGCCGGATGCCGTGTGGATTCCGACCCAGGCCGCCTTCAGCGAAAATGGCCAAACGGTGGCCTACGTACTGCACGGTTCAAACTTTGAGCGCCGTGTGATACAGGCCGGCAAACGCAACGAGACGCAATTGCAAGTACTGCGTGGCTTGCAACCGGGCGAAACCGTGGCCTTGCAGAATCCACAGGCGGGAAAGAAGCCCGCCGGCGGGGTTTAAGATGAATAAGCTTTACTCCAAATCAGGGTGGTGGCTGCTGGCGGCTTTACTGGTGGCGCTGGGCGCAGGCCTGGCGCGCAGACTGCCCAGGCTGGGCGCCGCCAAACCTGAAGTTCCCACAGCCCGTGTCAGGCGGGGAAATCTTACGGTGCGCGTTTACGTTCTGGGCGAACTCCAGGCGGCGAAAACCGCCATGCTCACTGCGCCTTCCGTCAATGGCACGCTGCAGATTATCCGCCTGCTGCCCACAGGCAGCAGCGTGAAGTCCGGAGAAACCGTAATTGAGTTTGATCCCGCCGAGCAGGAATTCAATCTGGAACAGAGCCGCTCCGAAGTGGATGAGGAATACCAGGACATCGCCAAGGCCGAGGCCGACGCGGCCGTGCAAACGGCGAAAGACAAGGTGGATTTACTCAAGGCGCGCTATGCTCTGCGTCAAGCGCAATTGGAAGTGACCAAGAACGAGCTGTTGAGCGCCATCGACGCCAAAAAAAATCTGCTGGCGCTGGACGAAGCCCAGCGGGCCCTGGAGCAGACGGAGCAGGACGTAAAGTCTCACACCGCCTCCAATCAGGCGGGAATCGAGCTGGCGCGCGAAAAGCGCGAAAAGGCCCGGCAGGCCATGGAAAGGGCTGCGCAGAATCTGAAGAGCATGAAAGTGACCTCGCCCATAGACGGCCTGGTGTCGGTACACTCCAATCCCCAGGCCTTCGGTGGAATCATCTTTTCCGGCGTCCCCATGCCAGACTACCGTGAGGGCGATCAGGTTTATGCCGGCAGCATGATCGCGCAAGTGCTTGATCCGGCCCACATGGAAATCCGCGCCAGGGTTGACGAGGCCGATCGCGCCCTGGTGAGTCCCGGCCAATCCGTTCGCGTTCGCCTGGACGCGCTGGCGGGGCAAATTTTTACGGGCAAGGTGAAGACAGTAGCGGGAGCCGCTGTGCAGAATTTCTGGAGTTCATCGGGCGTTCAGAAGTTCGACGTGACGTTTGAACTGAACCAGCCGGACGACCGCCTGCGGCCGGGTTTGACGGCTCAAGTGGTGGTTCGGGGTAATGACGCGCACAACGTACTGCTTATCCCTCGCCAGGCTTTGTTTGACGAAAACGGAAAGTCGGTTGTTTACGTGCGTGACGGCGACGGCTTTAAATCTCAACCGGTCAAGGTGACCCGGGCCACTGAAAGCCAGGTGGCCATTGAAGGCGCGCGTGAAGGCGCGGAGGTGGCGCTGGTAAACCCGAAAAACACAATTGCCGGCAGGGCTAGCGCTTCAAGGTCTCCCATGCTGCCAGGAGCGGGAGGAGGGTTGTGACTCGCCGCGCCGCCGCCTCGTTCGTTAAAGAGCGCCCTTTCTTTTACTGGGCGGACCTGCGGCTGGGGCTTGAAAACGTCATCTCCCACAAGCTGCGATCCTTGCTCACCATGCTGGGAATGATTTTTGGCGTGGCCGCAGTGGTCTCCATGCTTTCCATTGGGGCCGGCGCGCAGCGTCTGATGCTCACCTGGATTGAACAGCTTGGCGTTCGCAACTTGATTGTGGAGGCTAAAGAGGCGGTCAATGACGATTCGCTGCAAAAAGTACGGCAGCTTTCCGCCGGGCTTAGCCTGCAGGACCTGCGGGTGATTCGGGCCAACGTCGCCCAGATCAGCCTGGCATCACCCCGCAAGCGCTTTTCGCCCTCCAAGATGCTGCCCAAACCGACGGCGCAAATGCCGGTGATCTACGGTGTGGACCCCGCTTACCAGCAGATTGAAAATCTGGGAATCGTGGAGGGCCGCTTTTTCGGCGCGGCGGAAGACCGAAGCGCGGCGCCGGTTTGCGTGCTGGGCACGGAGGCAAGAGACAGCCTGTTCGGCTCAAAGCCGGCGTTGGGTAAGTATGTGAAAGTCAACGACCAGTGGTTCCGCGTTATTGGCGTGGCCGCGCCACAGGTAACCCTTACTACCGAAACCCCCGGCCTGCCTCAGGTGGACCAGAACAATCTGATTTATGTTCCCCTGTATGCCGCGCTGGATCGTCTGGAAGATACCAACAGCTACCTGAAAGACGAAATCGACGGCATCTATATGCGCCTGCAATCCGGGGCGGAAAGCGCCACGGTTGCCGGCATGGTGCGCGGCATTCTTGACGCCGCCCACCGTCACGCCGGGGATTTCAACCTGATTGTGCCGGCGGAATTGCTGGCGCAGCAGCGGCGCACCCAGCAATTGTTTGAAATTGTGATGGTGGCCATCGCCTCCATTTCCCTGCTGGTGGGCGGAATCGGAATCATGAACATCATGCTGGCCAGCGTGCTGGAACGCACGCGCGAAATTGGCATTCGCCGCGCCGTGGGCGCCCGGCAATCCGACATTGTGCGCCAGTTTCTGATTGAGGCCACGCTGATTTCCCTGGCGGGCGGCGTGATCGGCATTCTTTTCGGCTTCGGCATGTCGCGCCTGATCGCGCTGCTGGCCGGGTGGTCAACGATTGTGACCACCTCGTCCATTCTGCTGGCGTTTCTGGTTTCGGTTTCGGTGGGACTGATTTTTGGCACCTATCCGGCTCGCAAGGCTTCAAGGCTGGATCCGGTCGAGGCGATTCGCTATGAATAAGTTCGGTTGGATGCGCAGGCGCCAGGGAAAATTATTTGCAGGCCGGCCGCACCGCCGGTCCAACCCGGCCGAGGTGGCGGCTATACTTCAGAGGGTCCTTAATGGCGGCCTGCCCGTTGCGCCGTGGCCGCGACACCGTGGGAAGACGCCCCTCACGCGCCCTCGTTCCCTGGGCGCCCTCTCCCTATGGGCCGGGGCTTTAACCAGCCCATTGACCCACGTCTTCTCGCGGGCGGCGTTCAGCGTGCTGGCGGCGTTGGCGGTGTTCGCTGGCTTTGTGGCGGCGCCGCGCGCCCGGGCGCAAACGTTTCCAACCCCCGGCTATTTCCGTCACCTTGCTTCGCCGCCTTCCGGCGAATCGCATCTTTCCGCGGTGAAAGCGCTGTCGGAATACGCGGTGGCCGGCAAGCTGCGCCTTTCGCTGCGCGACGCCATCCACCTGACGCTTCTCAACAACACAGGCGTGGCCATCAACGAATTGCAGGTGCAAACGGCGCGCTACACCCTGATGAACGCCTACTCACCCTTTGATCCGGTCGCAACCTCCAGCTTTAATGCGGAGCACTCGCTTTCGCCGGCCTTTACCCAGCTTTCGGGCGCGCCCACCGTCTCATCGCTCAGTCAGGCTACGTCACTTGGCTATACGCAGACGTTCCAGACCGGCGCCAACTATAATGCGCAGTTCAGCGCCAATAAGATCTCCACCAACAGCGTTTTCAACTTTTTTAACCCTTCCCTGTTCTCCACCTTTACCCTCACTCTCACCCAGCCGTTGTTGCGCGGCCGCGGTCTGTTTGCCAACCGCGCGCCCATTCTGATTGCCCAGCGCGGTCTGAAGCAGTCGCAGGCTGCCTTCCAGGCTTCCGTCAACACCTCCATCCAACAGGCCGTAACCGCCTATTGGGGCGTGGTGCAGGCACGGGAAACCCTGAAGGTGCTGCGCAAGTCGCTGGAGCTGGCGCAGGCCACCCACAAGCGCAATCAGCGCGCGCTGCAACTGGGCGCGCTTGCGCCGCTGGATATTTACCGCTCGGAATCGGAGGTGGCCACGCGGCGGGTGAGCGTGATCCAGCAGGAATACACCTTGAAGCAGGCCGAGGATCTGCTGCGCCAGACCATCGGCGCCGATCTGGACCCTTACTACGAAGCGCTTGATCTGGATCTGACCGAAAACCCCGACCCCGGAAGCGCGCTGGAGAGCATTGACATTGAAACGGCCCTGAAAACGGCGCTGGAAAACCGTCCGGAAGAAGAACAGCAGCGCCAGGCGCTCGTTGCCGACGGCTATAGCGTGCGCTTGGCCCAGAACAGCCTGCTACCCAACCTCAGCCTGGGGGGCATCTACGCCTCAAATTCACTGGCTGGAAACGAGCTGATCCAAAATGGAGCCACCCTGCCGCTGCTATCCCAAACCAGCTTTGCCACTTCATTGGGCCAGTTGCTGGATTTCAAGTACCCCACCTACGGCTTTACGGTTACCCTGAACCTGCCGGTAAGGAACCACGCCGGCGAGGCGGCGCTGGGCACCGCCCTGGTGCAGAAGCGCCACGACCTTTATGCCACCCGCCAATTGGACGAACAGATCACCCTGGAGGTCCGGAACGCCGTGCACCAGTTGGAGCAGGCAAAACTTGCCCTGGCCGCCTCCAACATTGAGCTCGAAACCGTGCAGAAAACCCTGCAGGCCGAACAGCGCCGCTACGACCTGGGGTCCGAGACCATTTTCATTCTGCTGGCCACGCAAACCGAGCTGGCCAATGCGGAGCTTAACCTGCTTCAATCCCAAGTGGGCTACCAGCTTGCCGTCACCGCCGTAGACTACGCCACTGGCCGCCTGCCAGACCGCTACCAGGTCCACACGCTGAGCCACCTTCCCTAGCAGCCACCACGCAGTATTGGTACAGTTTCACCATTGGCACGAGCGTCCCGCCCGTGATCACGGCAGGGATGGCCATGCCACGCGAGCGCACGGTTCAAACTGTACAACTGCCCACCATGCAACTAGGGTCAACGATAGATTACTTCGCAAGCTCAGAGCGGTTTTTTGCAGCCCACTTGCCGTGGCGCGCGACGGCCTTCATATCGTCCCCGCACGGGCACTTGCCGGCCTTATTGGCCATGCTAGCGCACGGGCAGGACGAAGTTTTCATGCAGGCGCACACGTAAACATCGCTCGACTTCTTGGATGCAGTCTGCGCCGGTGCATACATGCCCAAAGCCAAAAACAGCGCACAGGCCGCGGTTAGCAAGCCGGCACGAACCAAAGGCCTTATCCTGTTCATTTCCGATCCTCCTTTGAAGCGGCGTGGTTCCACCCTCCAAACACGAATTTTCTGGATGGAGTTTAGTAGGTGGAGCCCAGTTTACTTGCACCTGCCCCACAATGCAAGGCCAGTTGGGAAACGGTGTCAAGAAACGGACGTGGTGCAGTTTGAACCACGCGCTCGCGTGGCACGGCCATCCTGGCCGTAATCACGGGCGGGACGCCCGTGCCACAAGTGAACCTGTACCACTACTTAAGGAACATCGCTTTTCTGCGGCTGGAACCGCCCTGTGATCGGCCAATCCCTGGATCAAGTTGCCCGCCGCACCAGCTTTCGCTGCCGTACCAGCTCTTCTTATTTTTTGCAGAATTCCGGAAAGATGATAAAAATACAGAGATTGCCCTGCAGGCAATACGGCAACGCCGTTCGGCGAGAGGAGTGACACCGGTATGAATCCGCAAACCCGGGGCGACGCGCGGGATTATCTGGCGGCGGAAAGAACTTTTCTGGCGTGGATTCGCACCGGCCTGGCCCTGATGGGCTTTGGGTTTGTTGTGGCGCGTTTCGGGTTGTTTCTACAGGCGCTGCATATCACCGAGCCCCGCTTGCAAACGGGCGCCAATGGGCCCTCGGTATGGTTTGGCACAGCGCTGATCGTGCTGGGCGTGCTGGTGAACCTGCTCTCGGCGCGACGCCACTTGCGCCTGATCAAAAGCCTGAATCAAGGCGAACTGCGGCCCCAGGGTCACACCGCGCTGGGCATTGCGGTGGCGCTGGTGCTGGCATTGGTGGGATTGGCCATGGCGGCTTATCTCATCTCCGTCCGCACGCCGCCGCCACTGCTGCACTAGCGGCTGGCGCGTGCATCGCGACGCTGACGATGTATACGGGGAAAAGAAAGGCGCGAAGCTCAAAGGCGGAGAACAGCCGCGGACCTCAACCACGGAGGTTTGCGCAACCCGCTTACATTTCTGATGACATCCAAACGGCACTTAGTGCGCAGATCCATGGTGGTAGGGTTCTTTGGGCTGCTGGGTAGCCTGACCGGAATTCTGGTTGAAACCACCATTGCCGCCAAGCTGGGCCTTTCGCGCAATTCAGACACTTTTTACGCCGGTTACACCCTGCCCTACATCATTACCAACATGCTGTCGGCCACGGGACAATTCTCTCTGGTTCCCTTCTTTTCTTCGTTTGATACGGGCGAGGATTCTGACCAGCTATGGCACGCGCTGAGCTATGCCTTCAACATTGTCGCGGTGGGGATGGCCGCACTGGCGCTGGCGGGCTTCGCGCTGGCCCCCTGGGCTGTGCACCTGATTGCTCCAGGGTTCACCGCGGGACAAACGCTGCTGGCCTCGCGCCTGGCGCGCCGGCTTTTCCTGCTGGTGGTCCCGGCCGGCATGGTGGAGTGCTTTCGTTCATTCCTTTACGCGCGCCGGCATTTCGCCCTGCCTTCAGCCACCAACTTCTTTCGCAATTCGTGCGTTATTTTGAGCACTCTTCTCACCTTTCATCGCTATGGAATGTTCAGCATTGTCCTGGGCTACTTTGTGGGTTATCTGGTGCAATTGATGGTTCTCGCCCTGCATCTCACGCTCTCGTTCCGGGTTCGCTACTATGCTTCGCTGAAAGGCGCCGGCGAAGCCTTCCAGCGCCTGCACGGAGCCGGCGCCGCCCAGCTTGGCGCCGCTCTGGGCTGGCAAGGCGTGGTCGTGGTGGAGCGGATTATCGCCTCTTTCCTGATGCCGGGCTCCTTAACGGCGCTGAACTACGGCCTTAAGATCATGTCCACGATTTCCGAGCTGCTTTCGGGCAGCGTGGGCACCGGTGCGCTGCCGGCTCTATCGCGCGCCACCGCAAAAGGCGAACACGCCGAGGAGCGTAAAATCTTTCGTGACGCCCTGGAAATCAGCCTGGCGCTGGTTTCTCCCGCCATGGTTTTTTGCCTGCTGCTGCCGCGCCCCATCATCCGTTTGGTCTTCCAGCGTGGCAGCTTTACCGCCGCCTCCACTCACTTAATGGCGCAGGTGCTGTTCTATTACTGCCTTAGCCTTCTGCTTTTTTCCGCCGTCAGGCTGCTCACCTTCTATATGTTCGCCCGCCGCGAATCCGCTTTGTTTATGCGGCTTACGCTGGGCTATTATTCCATCACGATTTTGTTCGACCTGTTTTACACGGGCATTCTGGGCATGGGCCCCAAAGGCATTCCGGCCGCCCTTCTTACCAGTTTGGCGCTTACCTGCGGCGTTGCCTACTTGCGGAACGTGGGCGGTCTTAGAGACGCCGTAGACCGGCAACTGGTGCGCTTCGCCCTGAAGGACGCGGCGGCCATGGCCGCTGCCGGCGCCGTAATTCTGCTGCTGCAGCATCACCTGGCTGAACCTGCCCATGCCAGGGCTACTTTTATCTATTTGACCCTGGTCTGTGGATTGGGTGGCATCGCCTTCGCCGCTGTCATGGCCATAACGCGCGCCATTCCTCTGGCACAGTTGGCGGAACTGCGCTCCCGGTCATGAACCAACAAAAAAAGGCCCTCAGAGCCGGGGATGCTTTGAGGGCCATGCCGGGGAATAGTTGGAATTAAAAGCCAGGCGGCCTTTAATTCCATCAGGCAGAAAACCCGTAGAAGAAAGGGTCAGGCAATGGAGAATCAGCAAAGCTGCAATTCAGCGAAGCCAGATTCCGCGGGAACCGCAAAGGGGACACGCCCGCAACACAGGACAGCGCGGCATGGAGGCTTAGGGCCGCAGCCACAATGCAGCGCCGGCCAAACGTGAACCCCTCCGTCTTGCCGCCTCACTGCCTGAGGATCAACGATCCAAATTTACTCGCGGGACGTTAAGGGTTGTTCAAAGCAGGGTTAAGACTCAGTTAAATGTGGACGGGCGAAGCGAAGCATCGGGCCGCCTCGGATGGCAGAGTCTGGCAGGTTGATGATAAACGATTCTCCGGCGTGTCGTTCCGGGCGTTCACAGCCGTTTGGTTGCTCATGATAGGCAGAAACTCGACCCCACCGGGGCGGCGGGGAATCCCGCTTTGGTGTTATTCCGCCCCTGCGAGGCTGGGGTTAGGAGGGAGGTCAAAAGTGGATGAATCCGGTATGGGTGGAGAGCTTCAAAAAACCTGAAGCCGGAAGGAGTAGCGTCCCTTGGCGAAAATCGATGGGCAATCGTGAAGGCATCCAAATAGAAAAAGGGGAGGAATTACTTCCTCCCCCCTCAAACTGGAGCAGTGAGGTCATCGCACGGCCCTAACTAGGCTCTACCTCGTTTTGTAAAGTTGGATAGCAGGGTGCTCGGCTCTCTCACTGCATAAACTATTTGTCACAATCAAATCTCTTGAGTCCGCTCCAGGCAATCATCCGGGCGGCGCCGCAATGATTTGCCTGTCACTATGCAGGCTCTGTAGAGCAACTACCTTACCATCCGTCCCGGATGGCTTTTACTTAGCCCCTAAAAAGTCAGTCAATTACTACAAAATTCTCCTTCAAGGCTGGTTGTGCTCACGTTTCCTTGTGGATCCATTCGGTATTCAGGCGTAGCTAACCACCACCCCAATCTTGCAAGTGCTAGAAAAAGCCCCCCGTAGCGCCGGAAACTCATGCTTGGGAAGGGGTGCTGCGAGGATGGTTACGCAGCAATTACAATTTTCTAATCATGCAGTGTCGCTGTACATGTATGTAATAACGCCACCCCCTCAATAACGCAAGCGGGTATTAATTACATCTTAAGAAGCCCTCCTCTCGCTGCTGCCGCATTTTCCATTGCGGGAATGTAAAATGTCCACTTGATGTAAATATTTTCATCCCACGGTCAGCCCGCGCATTGCCGGGTTCAGTAAGGCCACACCCAGCCGCGGATTTCCGGCATGTCGTCCCCGTGCTCCACAATGTATTGCTTGTGTTGCACCAACCTGTTCCTCAGCATCTGCTTGAAGTGCGCGCCCACCTTTGCCAGGCGCGGCACCCGATCCACCACGTCGCCTGCCAGGTGGAAGCGATCCAAGTCATTCATCACCGTCATATCAAACGGAGTGGTTGTGGTGCCTTCTTCCTTGTACCCCCGCACATGCAGATTGTGATGGTTGTTGCGGCGGTAGGTAAGGCGGTGGATCAGCCACGGATAGCCGTGGTAGGCAAAAATGATGGGCTTATCCGCCGTGAACATGGAGTCAAAGTCGCGGTCTGTAAGGCCGTGCGGATGCTCACTGGAAGGCTGGATCGTCATCAGGTCAATCACGTTGACCACGCGAATGCGCAGGTCGGGGAAGTGCCGCCGCAGCAGGTCAACGGCAGCCAGGGTCTCAAGGGTTGGAATGTCCCCCGCGCAGGCCATCACCACCTCGGGCTCAGCGCCCTGGTCTGTGCTGGCCCAGTCCCAAATGCCGATGCCCGCCGTGCAGTGCTCAATGGCGGACTCCATATCCAGCCACTGCAGGGCGGGCTGCTTGCCGGCCACAATCACGTTAACGTAGTGGCGGCTGCGCAGGCAATGGTCCATTACGGAAAGCAGCGTGTTGGCATCCGGCGGCAGATATACGCGCACAATATCCGCCTTCTTGTTCACCACATGGTCGATAAAACCCGGATCCTGATGGCTGAAGCCGTTGTGGTCCTGCCGCCACACGTGCGAAGTAAGCAGATAATTCAGCGACGCAATCGGCCTGCGCCATGGAATGCCGCGGGTCACCTTCAGCCATTTGGCGTGCTGGTTGAACATGGAATCGATGATGTGGATAAAGGCCTCATAACAACTGAACAGACCGTGCCTTCCGGTCAGTAGGTAGCCTTCCAGCCACCCCTGGCACAAGTGTTCGCTCAGCACCTCCATCACGCGGCCGTCGGTTCCCAGGTGGTCGTCGGTAGGCAGAATCGGCTCCATAAAGGTTTTGTCGGTAACCTCAAAAAGCGCTCCCAGGCGGTTGGAGGCGGTTTCGTCAGGCCCCATCACGCGAAAGTTGCGGGTGGCTGCGTTCTGCCGCATCACATCGCGCAGGAATGTGCCCAACACTCGGGTCGCCTCGGCCGTGGAGGTCCCCGGCTTGGCAAACTTCACCGCATAGCTGCGAAAATCCGGCATCACCAGGTCGCGCAGCAGCAGGCCGCCGTTGGCATGAGGATTAGCTCCCATGCGGCGTTCGCCTTCCGGCGCAAGCGCGGCCAGTTCAGCAATCAGCCGTCCGTCGGCGTCAAACAACTCTTCAGCATGGTAGCTCTTCATCCAGGCTTCCAGCATCTTCAGGTGCTCCGGGTTGTCGCGCGTTTCGGCCAGCGGAACCTGATGAGCGCGGTACGTGCCCTCCACCTGTACGCCGTCCACCTGTTTCGGGCCCGTCCAGCCTTTCCATGTGCGCATCACCAGCATGGGCCATGCGGGGAGAAACGCCTTGCCCTCTTTTCGCGCCTTGGATTGAATACCCGCGATCTCGTCCGCCATCACATCCAGCGTGGCAGCCATGGCCTGATGCATGGCATCGGGCTCCGAGCCCTCCACAAAGTACGGGTGATAACCGTAGCCCCGGAACAGATTCGCCAGCTCGTCGTCGCCCATGCGGCCCAGCACCGTGGGATTGTTAATCTTGTAGCCGTTCAGGTGCAGAATGGGCAGCACGGCTCCGTCGCGCACCGGGTTCAGAAACTTGTTGGAGTGCCAACTGGCGGCCAGCGGTCCGGTTTCCGCCTCGCCGTCACCCACCACGCAACAAACCAGCAGGTGGGGATTGTCATAAGCCGCGCCGTAGGCGTGTGTGATCGCGTAGCCCAGTTCCCCGCCCTCATGGATCGAGCCCGGCGTTTCCGGCGCCACGTGGCTGGGAATGCCGCCCGGAAACGAAAACTGTTTGAACAGTCTTCGCATGCCCTCGGCATTCTGCGCAATGTTGGGGTAAAACTCGCTGTACGTGCCTTCCAGGTAAGTATTGGCCACCAGCCCGGGCCCGCCGTGCCCCGGCCCTGTGATGTAGATCATGCTCAGCCCGCGAGCCTTGATCAGGCGGTTCAAGTGGACGTAAATAAAGTTCAGGCCCGGCGTTGTTCCCCAGTGCCCCAGCAACCGGGGCTTAATGTGCTCCGGCTTCAATGGTTCGCGCAAAAGCGGGTTGTCCAATAGATAGATTTGCCCCACAGAGAGATAATTGGCCGCTCTCCAGTAGGCGTTCAGTTTGCGTAGCTCTTCCGCGCTCAGCGGAGTGCCGGAGTTGACAGCGGGGTTTGCGCTTGCGGGATTAGGTGTTTCCATTCTGCCACCCTTTCTGCTGCGGCTGACCGTCCGGGCGAGGCGGCTTCAGCCGGATATGCTTTGCTCACTCGCCAAACATCAGAACGCCTGCCGCGCCTTTTACGTCTCTTCGATTGTAGCGCCACGCGCAGCCCACGGTTGCATGACTTTGCGCCTCTCCTCCTCTGCCGCCTCCGCCTGCCAAGCCAACCCTTTGCTCCTTACCCAGCCCGGAGGCTGTAGCCGCTCTCCAAAATCCGCTCCAGTTGCACATCCCGAGCTGTTTAAAGTTTCCCGCTCCCGTCACCAATAGGCTGTGACATTGGTCACTGCCCCGTCAATAAAAGACGCTTAGCTTGATCACACGTTCTAGTGACAATGATCATTTGGCTTTCCGCAAGCTGTCACAGGAGGTAGATTTATGGCTAATGTCGTTGTCCTTGGAGCAGGCATTTCCGGCCACACAGCGGCCATCTTCCTGAGGCGGTGGCTGGGCTCCCGGCATACTGTCACCGTGGTTTCTCCCAACTCGTTTTACAACTGGATTCCCTCCAACATCTGGGTAGGCGTGGGTTTGTTAACCCCGGATAAGGTCAAGACCCCGCTGGCGCCCATTTACCGCCGGGCCGGCATTGAGTTTAAGCAGGCCCGCGCCATGGCCATCTACCCCGACGGCAGCCAGAACGATTCCCACGCCTTTGTCCAGGTGCAGCCCACCGGCAATGGCGGCGGAGACGCCTGGGAGGCGGTACACTACGACTATCTGGTGAACGCAACCGGGCCCAAATTGAATTTTGGCGCCACGGAGGGGCTGGGACCGGAAAAGAACAGCCTCTCGGTCTGTACAGCGGAGCACGCCTTTCAAACCTCACAGGTATTCATGGAAATGGTGGAGCGCATGAAGCGCGGCGAACGCAAGCGCTTTGTGGTTGGCACCGGTCACGGTGGCGCCACGTGCCAGGGCGCGGCCTTTGAGTACATCGTCAACCTTGAATTTGAGCTTCGCGCCCATCGCGTGCGCGACCGTGCCGAAGTCGTCTACCTTTCGAACGAATTCGAGCTGGGCGATTTCGGCATGGATGGCGTTCACATCCGCCGCAACGGTTACGTCACTCCCAGCAAGATTTTTACCGAATCGCTCTTCGCCGAGCGCGGCATTGACTGGATAACGCGCGCCCACGTGAAGCAGGTGGAACCCGGCCGCGTGGTGTATGAATCACTGGACGGAGTGGAGCGCGAAACCGCCTTTGACATGGCCATGCTGCTGCCGCCGTTTTCCGGCGTGGGGCTAAAGGCTTTTGACCGCGAAGGCAAGGAGATAACCGGGCAGGTTTTCGCGCCCAACGGCTTTATGAAGGTTGACGCCGACTATGCCAAGAAGCCCTATGAGCAGTGGTGCGCCGCCGACTGGCCGCGTCACTATCAAAGCCCGCTCTACTCCAATCTGTTTGCCGCCGGAATCGCCTTTGCACCGCCGCACGGCATCTCACAGCCGCGCACCAGTCCCAAAGGTACCGTGATTACCCCCGCGCCGCCGCGCACCGGAATGCCCTCCGCCATGATCGGCAAAGCTGTGGCCGCCAATATTGTCGGCATGATTCAGGGTAAGCCCGCGCCCACCCACAGCGCCTCCATGGCGGAAGTCGGCGCGGCGTGCGTGGCTTCCGCGGGAGCCAATCCCTTTACTGGAACCGCGGCTTCCATCACCGTGTTTCCTATTGTTCCCGATTACGAGCGTTACCCGGAATACGGCCGCGACCTTGACCACACCTTCGGCGAAATCGGACTTGCCGGGCACTGGATCAAGATCCTGCTGCACCACCTCTTCCTGTACAAGGCGCGGCTTTATCCCGGCTGGTGGCTGATTCCCGAATAGGCCGCTCGCTGTTGCCCTTGTCTGCCGCCCCCCCCGCGGCAGCAACGCATGATTGCCTTCGCAAAGGAGTACCCAAGTGGCTGACCAACCCCAAGCCCTGACCCCGCCGCAAAGGGCGCAAAAGAAGGCGTCGTTTTACGCCACCAAGCCCACGCGCTTCACGCTGTTCCTGCGCACTTTCTTGCCGTGGCAAATCGTGCGCTTTATATGGATCAATCTGAAGATGGTCATCATCATCCGCCGCAGCCACGCCAGCCGGTCTTAGCATCGTGCATCACTAGCAAGATAAGCTGAAAGCCGCTCGCCCGCCTTCCTTCGCGGCAGAAGATAATCGAGAATCGCACCGGCGATTCCCTTCCAGGCGCCGCGCCCGCCAGCTCCCAGAGTACAGGGGCAATCCTGCGCCTCTCGAAGCTGAACCTCGGCCTTACGCTCCCGATGGTTTGGCCTGAACCGGACGGCTCTGATTACAAATTGCTCCCGGGAGCGTCAAACAGAAAGTATCCGGATGAATTCTGTTGAATCGGCCAGAGAGCTTCCTTTTGTTGGAACCTGGCGCAACGGATCCGCGTAGTGCGGTTAAGAGGTCAGGAATGGAAGAACTACTCAGCAATCTGCGTTATGCCGGGCGTCAGTTCCGGAACTCGCCCGTCTTCACAGCCGCCGCCGTGCTCACGCTGGCGTTGGGAATTGGCGGGACCACGGCGATATTCACTCTCATCCACGCCGTCATGCTGCGCTCCCTGCCGGTTTCCGATCCGCAGCGGCTTTACCGCGTGGGCGAGGGCGATGATTGCTGTGTCGAAGGGGGACCGCAGGATCGCTGGGGCTTCTATTCCTACCCTCTGTATGAGCGGCTGAAAGCAAACACGCCGGAATTCGAAGTGGTGGCCGCTTTCCAGGCCGGCCGCGGCCTGCAAAGCGTGCGGAGAAAAGGCGAAGCCGAGGCCAGGCCGCTGCGCTCGGAATACGTCACAGGCAGCTATTTTTTAATGCTGGGAGTGCGCGCCTTCGGCGGCCGGGTGCTGACCCCTGAGGATGACAAGCCCGACTCTCCGCCCGTTGTCGTGCTCAGCCATCGCGCGTGGCAGATCCGTTACGGCAGCGATCCGAGGATTGTCGGCTCAACCCTCGTCATCGAAGGCCATCCCTTCACCGTCATCGGCGTGGCGCCGCCCGGCTTCTTTGGGGAGACGCTGAGCAGCGATCCTCCCGATCTTTGGATTCCGGTGCAGCAGGAGCCTTTGCTTGATGGAGCGTCAGCGCTGCTCCACCAGTCGGTGCCGGCATGGCTGCGCATGATGGGCCGCCTGCGTCCGGGGGCTTCGATTGCCGGCATGGCGCCTCGACTCACCGCCGTGCTGCGGCAGTGGTTGCGGTACGATTCCGAGTATCCGGCCAATTGGATGCCCGACGTAGACCGCTTGCTTCCCAAGCAGGTGATCAACGTAATTCCCGCCGGGGCGGGCGTCGCCGTGATGAAGGAGGAATACGGGCGGAGCCTTGAAATTCTGCTCTCGGTTTGCGGCCTGGTGCTCCTGATCGCCTGCGCCAACGTCGCCAACCTGCTGCTGGCCCGGGCGGCGTCACGCCGCGGGCAAACCGCTATCAGGCTTGCCATTGGCGCCACGCGGCGCCAGATCATTACCCAGGCGCTGACGGAAAGCGTGCTGCTGGCGATTGGCGGCAGTCTGGCCGGCCTGGTGGTTGCCGTGGGGGCCGCGCGCCTGCTGCTGATGCTGGCCTTTCAGGGCTCGCACTTCCTTCCCATCAGCCCGGCGCCCTCTCTGGCGGTGCTGGGGGTGTCTTTGGGGCTGGCGCTGGCGACGGCGTGCATCTTTGGTGCGGCGCCGGCCTGGTTCGCCATGCGCACCGATCCCGCGGAAGCTCTGCACGGAACGGGCCGGGGAACCAGTGACCGTTCGGGCTTTGCGCGCCATGGGCTGCTGGCGGCGCAGGCCGCGCTTTCGGTAGTGCTGGTGGCCGGCGCCACCATGCTGGCGCGAAGCCTGGATAATCTCGAGCATCAGGATTTCGGCTACCGGGTTCGGGGGCGGGTGTTGGTGGGGCTGCACAATCCACCCACCAGCGCCACAGCGGCCAAACTGACCGCGCTCGATGCGGAGCTGGAGAACCGCTTGAATCGTCTGCCGGGCGTCAAGGGCGCGGGCTTGGCGCTCTACAACCCGCTTACCGACAACTGGGGCGAACTCATTTACGTGGAAGGCCACGCACCGCCTAAGATGGACGCAAAGAGCGGATCGTCGTGGGACCGCGTCAGCGCCAATTATCTGCAGAACCTCGGCGTAAGCGTGGTGCGCGGACGGGCCTTCACCCCCGCCGACAACGCCGATTCGGATCTGGTCGCGGTGGTGAATGAACGATTCGCAAGGCGGTTTTTTAAACGCGGCGAAGACCCGGTGGGCCAGCACTTCGGCCTGGACTTTCCGGAGAATGCCGGCACTTTCCGCATTGTGGGCGTGGTGCGCGACGCGAAGTTCGCGGGCTGGGGTTTAAATCAGCCGGCGCGGCCAATGTTCTATGTTCCCCTGGCCCAGACCGTCCCCTACAAGCAGGACTTGATGGAGCGGGTCGAACGGCAATCGCATTTCGTGGGCGGAATTCTTCTCGTCACCACGACTCCTCCCGGCGCCCTCGAGCCGCTGCTCAGAAAGACGCTCTCAGACGTCGATCCGGACCTGACTGTCACCAGCGTCAGGACCCTTGCGGAGCAGATTGAGCTTTCCTTCGACCAGGAGCGCGCCGTGGCCAGTCTCGCGGGACTGTTTGGGATGGTCGCTCTGGTGCTTGCCGCAGTCGGGCTTTATGGAGTTACGGCCTACACCGTCGCCCAGCGAACCAACGAAATTGGCATTCGAATGGCGCTGGGCGCCGATCGCGCCAAGGTGGTTCGGCTGGTGCTGCGCGGAGCTTTCAAGCACGTGCTGGTGGGGTTGGTGGTTGGGTTGCCGCTCTCGCTTGCCGCCGGGCGTCTTATCTCGGCGCAACTCTACGGCATCTCCAGTTGGGATCCGCCCGCCCTGGCCCTGGCGGCGATCGCTCTCTCAACCTGCGCTTTGTTCGCCGCCATTATTCCCGCTTCCAGGGCGGCGGCGATTTCGCCGGTGATTGCGCTTAGGACCGAGTGATACAGCTCCCGCGAGCCGCCCAAGCGCTCCACCGCCCGCAGGTCGCCAGGGTCGAATTGCCGGTTGCCGCGCTTGTTAAGGAACTCGATGACGCCAGCGCAACGTCCGCAGTAGAGGAGCGGCGCGGGTCGTGCGTGATGATCGCCTTGCCGCTTTGGAAAACGCATCCGGCCACCGTGTTCATTGAAACGCGCAGGCGCCTCAGGTGTTCGGAGCCTTCTCCAAGCAGCGAAAGAAACACCAATTCCCGCGTCTCATCCAACATCGCCAGGGAGAGCGCCGGCACGAGGATGGAGCTTCCTTCCGCCTCCACGGCCTCGCCAATGGTGGAAAGCTGCGTGCCAATCTCGATCTTGCGGTTATACGCCACGCTAGACGGGGCGCACGGGCGTGCGGCGGCGGGTGCGCGCGGCACGGTAAATGGCCTCCATCACCGCAACATCCCGCAGTCCGGCCAGCCCGTCCGGTTCCGGCTGGCGCCTGCGCGCCACGCAATCCGCCAGCGCATCCAGCTCCAGGTGAAACTCCTCCATTTGGGGGAACACGGTCTCAAACCACTTTCCGCCAATCTTTCCAAATAGCCGCCGCTCCTCGTCGTAAGCGTAGGCGGGGTTCATCGCCGCCCAGCCATTTTCGCCGTGCAGTTGAATAAACGACGACTGCGCCGCGCCAAAGCTGGCGGAACATTGCGCTACCAGGCCGCCGGGAAACGTCAGTTGAAAGGCGATATGCTCATCCACGTTCCGGAATTGCTGCGGCCGGTGCGTCCAGCTTACGGCCTCTACCTCCACGGGCTCGCTTCCGGCCAGCCAGTGCACCGTGTTCACCGCATACACTCCAACATCCACCAACGCGCCGCCGCCGGAAAGCTTTGCGTCCAAATGCCAGCTTGCCTCGTTGTTCAAATTGAAGGTAAACCCGGAATGGACCAGCCGGATAGCTCCCAGCCTGCCGCTGGTAACCAGTTTTTTCAGCGCCACGCTGGCGGGCTCAAAATACTTGCGGTAGGCAATCATCAGCCGCACATCATTGGCGCGGCAGGCGTCAATCATGCGCCGGCACTCCGCCACGCTCATGGCCATGGGCTTTTCGCATAGCACGTGCCTGCCGGCTCGCGCCGCCTGCACGGTTTGCGCGGCATGAGCGCTGTTAACGCTGCACAGGTACACCGCCTGCACTTCAGGATTGGCCAGGCAGGCGGCATATTCTTCCAGCGCGTAGCTGTAGGCGGCCCCGAATCGAGCCGCCATCTTTTTTGCCTTGCCGGGGTCACGGCTGACCAGCGCCACCAGTTCTGCATTTTTCGCGTGAGCAAACGCCGGTAGCACGGCGCGCTCCGCAATGCCTCCCAATCCCACCACCGCATAACCCAGTTTTACGTTCTTTGCCATGCTTCCGGAATTCTCCTTTGATTGGAATCGCCCCACCGATATTGGCACAAATATGGTCGCGCCGAAAAAAAAAGGGCGGAGCTTGATGGGCCCCGCCCGGATATGATCACAAATTATGAGGAGCAATCACAGATTGGAGGGAGCAAAACTTTAGTGATGTCCGCCCGCGGCCCCACCGCCGCCCATGCCGCCTCCGTGCGCGGCTCCCCTGCCGCCGCCGCGCATGCCCCCCCTGCTTGCGCCGCTCATGCCGCTGGAAAATCCTCCACC
>VFSW01003674.1_pt1 | contig 22986 bp, 33 predicted proteins | sample 5358111 | NCBI WGS metagenome assembly VFSW01 (sample SAMN11554181, study PRJNA540505) | mine drainage metagenome | isolation source: sediment from site ElyBrook_90M | place: USA: Ely Copper Mine, Vershire, VT | collected 2017
CACGAAAATTGAGTCGGCGCATTGACGAGCTCGACGCCGGCGAACGCTCCAGCCGTGGTCAGGCTATATTGTTGGATCGAGATTACCACGCCGAACGTCGCGGCAAACGCGACGAAGTCGGCCGGGCGCACCCCAAAGCGGGTAACCCACCGCGAATAGGCAAGCTGCTGGCGCTCTGGCACCGTCAAAGGCTGCTGATCGCGCCCATACGGATCGGGCCCGAGCACGCGCTCGTAATCCGCGAGCAAATTATTTGCCGTCAGCGGATTGATCTCACCCGCAAAGGACAGCATGAGCGCCTCGACAAGCGAAAGCTCGTTCGCCCATGGCGTGAGCATTTTGGCAAACACCGTGCCCGGCGTGTTCGGCATCGCCTCACCGGGCGGACTGATCGCCAGCAGCTCATCGAGCACCTGGTCGGCCGTGCGTGCTCCCTGGATCACCGCGCTCATGAGAACGTCACCGTGCCGAGCGTGAGCAGCGTAAACAGCGACGGCGCTGGAACATCAGCCAGCGGCGCTAAGCGCTCATGATATTGCTCGCCATCCGCCCCAGCCAACGCCGCGTCCACGTCGCTCATGTAAATCGTGCCGCCAATCGTGGCCGATTGCTCGAAAAACAGCGCGAGTGCGGCCTGCGCGGCCGCTTGGATGGTGACAGTGTTCGGCCTCACTTGCAGGGAAAAATTCACCGGCTGGAGCACAACTGGATTGACCGTGATATTGGGCTGCGCCGTCACGGGCGCTTGGCTCTGAATATAAGACAGCACCACGGCGATTTCCTCAGCCGTCGGCACGGTCGGGCCAGGCATCACAAACGCTACATTGACACTCCCGCCGCCGCACGCCGCCGGCGGACAAACGCCAATCGCTCCCGGCAACGCCGCCTCGATCCAGGCCACATAATCATTGTAGTTCCCGCCCGACGGTTGATTGCGAATCTGCGCCAGAATGCGCGCGCGCCACGAGGAGAGGGACTCCAAATCCAAGCCGCCCGTCGCGCCATTCGCGTCGAGCACGCCCGATTGGGGCGCCAACCCCGCCACCGGGCTCACCACGATCATCGGCGTGCCCGCAGGCAAATTCCCCACACTCCCCGCCACATTCGCGGTGACCGGCAAACTACCATTCCCCGACGCATCAAGCGTCACAGCAGCCGTACTGGTGTAAACGTCCTGAGAGGGCGCGGAAAAAACCACGCCTGCCGGGATCGGCGAATCCGCCGGCCCCGTGACCAGCACGTTGCCCTCGGCCGCCGTCGGTTGATCGCGCGGGACGCCCCATTCGGCACCATGGAGCGGCAGCCAATCGGTCGCGGTGTCAGGCATGAGCTGCTGGGCGAAATAACCCTGCATGAAATACAGATCCTGCGCCGACAACTCAGTAATCCGCGTGAGCACGGTCGCGACTGTATTATCGCTCCGCGCATCGATGCCCGCGATAAGCTGCTCGAACAAAGCCGCGGCTCGCGCTGAAATCACCCCCGGCGCTGGAACGGGCCACGGCATCAGAGCAACGCCCGTTGCAGCGTAATGGTGGTGCGCCCCACCTGCACCAAAATCCCGAGCGCAGGGACCGGGAGCGAAGAAATCAGCCGCACCGTGAGCTGCACAGCATAATTGCGGCTCGTCGCCAGCCAATTATAGGCTTCCGCGCAATAGCCCTCGGCATCCTTGCGCGTGCGCTCCGTCGCCTTCCGCCGCCCCAACAACCAAAGGCGCGACCCGACCAAACCATTGCTGACCGATAGAAAATCCCCACACCAACCACGCCGCGCAACGAGGCTCGACGGGTTGCTCCAATCGGGAACCGCATCAGCAATCGGATCATCGGCATGCGCGCGCCGATCCGCGAAAGTGCTCATTAAGACGGCGCTAATCGGCGTCTGATCGAGCACAAAATCGGCGCCCGAAAACACGCAATCACACCGGCGATTGACCGGATCATAAACCAGCGCGATGTCAGTAACCGGTGCGGCCATGGCGCCCATCTTTCGCGCGCGCGCGAGGTAAATGCATGCTCGCCAGCGCGAGCATTATGCTCCGCTCTCTCATCCCTGGGGCGCCCCCGTCGAGCCGCCCTGCGGATCAGGATGAGTATGGTTGACCAGCGATATCTTCGCACCCCCCGCAATCACATCCCCCGCCGCCGTCAGCGTGCCGGTGAGCACGACATTAGGGGCGTTGATGGTAACGGTTGCCCCGGCCCAAATCTCCACTTCCCCCGAGGGCTTCACATGCACCCGCGAGGAGTCGAGCGCATACATGCACGCATCGCCACCAACCATCTCGCCGAATCGCACGGCCGGGCACGCGATCGGCAGGGCGCGCAAATTCGCCGGATCGCCTCCCACCGCAAATACCAAGCAAATCGCCCCGGCGGTCGGGGCGAGTGAGGCAAACCCAAAAATCTGCATCACCTCGACATCGGCCCGCATTGCGCCATCCGCCGTCACCAGCGTGACCGTCTGCGCCTCACCAGTGTCGTCCGCCGACTGCACCACACCGATGCTGATGAGCCCGCGCAGGGAAGAGAAAATCTCATCAATCATCTTTTTGCGCCTTCATCCTTGCCGCGTCGGACCAAAGGATTTCGGGGTCCGCTTTTGAATGTAGCCCTCGCTCTGCGCCGGTTCATCAATCCGGTCGAATGCCGTGCGGCCGACAATTCCGAGCACGCTCGTCGCCCCGCGCGCCCCATAGGCATAGCGCACGCTCGCAATCAGCATGTCGCGATTGATATCGGCATACGGGTCACTCACCTGCACAATCTGGTTCGGTAGCCAAAGCTCCCCACCGGTCTCGGCTGACCACCCGAGCACCGTGTAGTGGCCGGTGCGGCCCATCCCGCGCGCCACCCGGAGCGCCCATTCCGCCTGCGCCTGCACCGAGGAAGAACCCGATTGCGTGCGCACCCCGCGCACCGTTGGCCGATAGCGCTTTATCTCCGGGTCGATCACGTGCCCGGTCATTTGGACAGTCGCGGCCTCGGCGACGGTTTGGCTCACTGCGGGTGGCACGCCGGGCGCACTGGTCGGGTTGGTGGCCGAGGTCAGCCCCGCTTTGCGCCCATACCGCGCCAATCGCGGATTGGTCTGGCCCTTCACATAATAATCCGAAAACCGTTGCAACCAGCTCGATTGATAAGCCGCATGCACCACATTCCCCGGCACCGCGAGAGAACCGGGCGCGCGGCTCGATCCGCCTTGCGTGAGCAACAAGCCGCCCACGCCATCACTCACCACCAGCAACGCCCGTTGCCGCGCGGCGCGCTCAATGGCGAGCATCGCCGTTTCGCCAACCTCAATGCCAAACACCGGGAACGGCTGACCCACCGGCACGTCGGCGCGCACCGTAATTCCGAACGGTTTACAAATCTGCTGTGCAAGCGACAACGCAGTCAGACCGCGCCACTCGACAGGCCCGGTGGGCGCGGCCGCACAATCCACCAAATCGCCCGTCACGTCTCGGCCCGTGATGGTCGCGGAGAGCGTCTCGGCCGAGCGCGCCACCGACACGGTATCGACAAACCCCTTCAACACCAGCACGCCATCGAGCGTAACGGTGCAAGCCATGCCCTCGCGGATAATCTGAAACGGCGGGGCCGTGTCTAAATCCGGCTGAATGGCTTGGGCGGCGCGCCCGCTATCGAAATAGGTGAGCGAAAACGTGCCCGCGATATTGCGCAAATCCCGATCGACGCTGCCTTGCGTCCAGGCGTGAAACTGTGCCCCGCCGACGCTCAACACCATGCCCGGTCGGCGCGGCGCGGGGGGAAAACCGCTCATGCAACCTGCAACACTTCAAGCGCGCCCGGCCCGATCATCGCCGGGTTTTTCACGCCGTTGCGCGCAATCAAATCCTGATAGCTGGCATACATTTTGGCGGGCGAATCCCCAGCCACGTAATGGGCAATCAGCCACGCCGGATGACTCCGAATGGTGGTCACGCTCACTACCGGCGGCAGCCGTCCGATCAGCGCGTTCACATCAGCTGCTAAGGCCGATTTAACGCTGATCAAATCATCCCACACCGGCGCTGCGAGCTGCGGCGCCGATTGCGCTTGCGTGGCGGCCGCCGCGATCGCGGCATCGAGCGCGGCCATGAGAATAATCTCCTGCGCCTGCGCTTGCTGCACGGATTGATAAGCGATCAGCGTGGATGCCTGCACCGCCTGCACCACAACCAACGCCTGCAAACAAGCCGCCAATGCCGGTCCAGGCGCTGGATCGGCCGCATGGGCCGTCGCGATCGCGACCGCCTGCAACAGCATCGAAACCGCATCCGACGGATCAGCCGCAATCGCGGCCGTTGTCGTCCCACCCGGCGCAACGGCGGCGGGAACGACCGGCTGCGCTGCATTCACAATCGAAGCAGGAATCGCACTGATGGCGGCTGTCAGCGAGGATGCCCAAGAAGCCCCCGGCACCGGCGGCACAGCCTTCATCGCCGCAATCGCGGGCATCGCCTGCGCGCCGATTTCAGCGCCGGACGCGCCCGAATTCACAAACCCCGCAAACCCGGCGCTGATCGAACGCACGAAGCCCTGCGTGTAGGAAAATGCAGCCAGCGGGAGCACCAACGGCGCGAGCACCCCCGCCATCCAATTTTCAACGTCGCCCACAGCCGATTGCACAGCCGTGCCAATCAGCGAAAGCGTATCAGCAAGCGTCACCGGTGGCGGCTGATATAAAAACAGCGCCACGGTAAACCGTGCGATGCGGAGCTCGGTATTGCTCAGCTCCATATTCACCGCACTCGGCCCGGCCAGCACCACTTGCAAATTCCCGAGCCAAGGATGCACCAACGTCATCGGGCCAGGGAGCAACAGCACGCGCCGGAAGTTTTGAGCTTGCTGCACGTAATCGTCGCCGATCAACATGCCCGTCACGCTGATCTGGTTATCCTGCGATCCGAAATCCTGAAACACCGGCTGATCGACGCCAGGGAACAAAAATCGCTCGATGCGTCGGCCATATTCCTGCCGCGTGTCGATCACCTCAAACGGGAACCCCGAAAGGGACGCGGAGAGCAAATTATCGTAGAGCCCGACGATATTAATCATGGCCGACCCTGCACCGGCCCAACTGGCGACGTCGGATGGGTCGCTCCATTCGCAACAATCGGTCCGAAGCCAAGCGCGTTGGTCATGTTATGCAACGCCCTGGTGTTATCCTGCATGGCTTTGGCGTGAACACGTTCAGCCGCTGCTTTTTCAGATGCGGTCTGCTTGTGCGGCCCGTGGATGAGCGCATCGAGCGCTTTCGCGGCGCCAATTGGATTGCCCGGCATATCGTCTTCGATCGTCGATACCTTGAATCCCAATATTTTCGCCGAATCGATCTTGGCAATAAGCCCGACGAGCGGGCCCAGCACATCGTTCAAGCCTTTGAGGAGCGGCACCAACCCTTTGCCAATCAGGCGCTCAGCCTGTTTCATTTCCTCATCGAACAAGCGCGTCTGAGTGACAGCCCCCTGCATGGCCGACTTAAAATCGGTGGCGACCGTATTTTTATTGACCTTATCCAGGGTGCCGATCATGCCGTGATAGCTTCCCCAATGTTGCAGAATCGACAAAACCGCCGTCCGCGATTGTTTATTTCCAAAAATGGACGAGACGTAAAATGACTCGTCCGTCTTCGTCATCGGCTTCACGACGTGATGAAGATAATTAAGCACGGCAGTCATCGGATCAATTCCATGCGCAGCGGCGACATTCTCTAAATGCCGAAGGTCCATGGGCTTGATATCGTATTTCTTAAAGAGCGGCTGATCGACCTTTAACGTGTTTTTGAAAAGCGCTTGGTCAGTTGCTCTGTTGACCATTTGACTGTGTATTTGATTGAGAAAATCCTCAACGTATGTCGCGGCTTCCGAGCTTAAATTTGTGTTTTTCCGAACGGTCTCTAATGCCGCTGCAATTTTGTCAAAGTTCCGGCGGCCGGTCATCCCCGAAACGTTTGCCGCCGCGCCGAGCTGCGGCAATGCGGCACCAAAATCCTCCACATTGAAATGGGCCAATTTTGCGGCCATAGCCATCGCGGCCAACGCCCCTTGCATCTGGGGCGCCGAGATCCGGAAACTATCATGCAGCGCGAAAGCTGCGTTTCCCATCAGTCGCGGGTCTGTATTGTAGGCTGTCGCCGTTCGGGCGATCGACGGCATGAGCTGGTCAATGAGATGCGGATTCATCTGCGTTGTCGCAAGGTAATAATACGCTGATGACAACGCTTCGCTCGAGACGCGATCCTTCAAAGCAAGAGCGTCCAGCGACGAACGCGTGCGTGCCACCATCCGGTTCAACCCGTGGCCGGATGACAAATGTTCAGCAATCCCCGCATGGCGCAGCACGTTATCGAAATCAGCGCTGCTCTTGATCATCTCAAAACCAACGAAACCCGCCATCGCTTCGGTGATATAATCCATGAACTCGCCGGGCGAGTGCGGCGCTTCCATCCCCCCAAACGCGCCACCAGCAGCAGCCTCGGCGCCCATTTTGCCAACACCAGGCACCTGCATCGGCCCGTGAAACGCGTCAGGGATCGCCGGATTATAGACGCCGGCCGCACCCCCCACACCGGGCATCGCCGGAATCGCCAGCTCTTTCAATTTCGCATCGGCCGCCTGCGCCGCGTCGCCGATCGAGGCCACCGCTTTGGCGGCGATACCAGCTTGATTGGCGGTGTTCTTCAGCGAATCATTGAACGCCACCGGCATTTTCAGTTGCTTCAGCGTCGCGTCTAAATCACCGAGCACGCCGGTGAGCCCATCGAGCGGCGGCTTTAAGCCGGCGAGCTGGGCTTTGATTTCGTCAATCCCCGCACCCATCTGGTCGCGGAGCATCAGCGTAACGGAGGCGACCATATCCTGCGGCATTATTCGCTCCTCGCCTCATTCATCGCCACAATGCACCCGAGCCAGAACCGCATATCCTCGCCGGTCAATGATTCCAGCTCATGCCGGGGCCAGCCATAATGCCGCCCGATGGCGGCCAGCATTACCGGCCAGTCGGTGGGGAACCGCCGGACAAAAAAGCGATGCACGCCATCGCCCGCATCAAATCCGCCGCATCCATCCGGTCGAGCACCATCACCACGCGCCGCTCCGGCAGCGTCACCGCGCGCTCGAGGAGGAGCAAAGACCCGTCTTGCCGCGTGCTCGACATCATCGCCCGCATGTCCGCCCCGGTCAGGCGGCGCAGCGGCAGCCGCTCGATGCGCTCTTCCCGCACACTGCCCGATGTTGATTTGAAATGGAGCACCACAGCGCGGCGGAGCGTCAGCTCATACTCGCCACCAACCGCCACCAGCCCATCCGGCAGCTTTTCGCTGCCATCACTCCCATCCTCATCCGCGACAGGGACGCCAGCACGGTTTAACGCCTCGGTCCCAACAGTATCGGCCTCATCCTCATCGATAATCGAAACCACCCCGAGCGCCATTATACCAGCTCCTCGGCTTCGTTGGCGTTCCAGGTCAGCTTGACTTTCCCACCTTCCCCGCCGGTGATTTCAATCTGATCGACGATAAACGCATTCGGCATCACGTAGGTCTGGCCGGTGTCACACTTGAACTGTAACTCCGCCTCGCCGGGCGCGAGAATCGCCGCGATCGAGGTCGATGCCAGAAACGGCGTGGTTGCCGTGACCATCGCGGCCATCGGCTCTTGGCTGCGAAACACCTGCCGCCCCGCATACACCGTTTTATTAACGAGGCCGCCCTGCTTGAACGTGGCGCCCTTTTCCGCCGGGAATTTCACGCCATTCCAGATGATATCAACAACGCCGAGCGATTGTGTCATCACTCACTCCTTAAAGAGAAAATTCCAACGAACCGGCCAACACCATCAGATTGCCGATAATCTGCACCTGCTGGCGCGCGTTCACGCGGTTCGGATCAGTCTGGTCGCGGACAAACAGCGCCTGTTTCGCGAGCGCCGTGCTATGCTCGATCCACCCGAGCTCCGCATAAATCCGCGAGCGCCCGGCCCAGCTCGATTGCAGGCGCGACGGCGTCACCACAGTCTGGTCAAACTCGGCCGCGAGTGTGCCATCATCGGCGAGCTTGTTGCGCGGATAGGTAAGCGAAACATATCCAGCCCAATCATACCGAATGCGGCTCATGGTTTTTGGCACCATAATGTCATGCCAGGTGCTGTCCGGCACACCCTGCGGAGAGGTAAGATACTCGGTCACCACGCGCTCGAGCGCGACGGTGCCATCTTTTTCGACATTGAAGGTGGAAATACCCGCGCCGAGCAAAATATTGCGCTCGGTCTGCGTGTAGCGATCCGCGTTCGCTGGCGCCAAAATCCCCGCAAGCGCAATCCCGCGCAACTGGCGGCTCGGATCGGCGGCGAGAAAATAACTCGCCACGCCGGCTAATGCGGCCGCCCACATCCATGTCGGATTGAGCGGGTTTTGCACCGCCAGCGTCGAAGCGTAGCGCGAATTCAAGCTCGCTTGCGCAGCCTGCACCGTCCCCGGCGTCCCCGCGATCGCTCGATAGGCGTGACTATCGAGCTTGCCGAGCGCCTCGAACCGGGTGACTAGAATTTCTTCCAGCAGCGCCACATTCGCGCTATCGTTCCAACACATCACAATGTCAGTGAACCATGTTTCCGAAATGGCATTCAGCGCATCGGTAATCGTCGGATCGGTCGCCCCACCCGCGAACGGCACGATCGTCACGGTCACACCAGCAGGTGTGGTGTCGCCGGGATTGTAATTGAGGCGCAAATCGAGCGTGTTGCCGAGCGTGCCGCCCTGCAAAGCGGTCAGCGTGATCACATCGCCAGTGATTGTCGCCGCCGCATCCAGCCCCAGCGTCTCCGCCAGTGACTGCGCCACGTTGCCCGCAATCGTCGCCGCCGTGTCGCCCACATTCACGCCGGTCTGCACCTGAATGCCTTGCACATACAGCATCAGCGTACCAGCCGCCGTCGCGGCGCCAGCAAAAGTGAGCGAGGCAGCCGCTTTCGTTGCGCCCGCTGCATCCGGCACGCCAATCGCGAACAAAGTGGTCCACGGATTATTGGCAATGAAAGCCGCACACATTTGTGAGCAAATCGAACCCGCGCCGAAATACGCATTCGCCGAGAGCGCATCATAAATCGGAATGGGCGTGTTCGGCGCCGCGCTGCCGCTGGCCAGCATCTGGCCAATAATCAGCGCTTGGGCCGGATAGCCGAGCAAGCCCGCCTGGCTGTAATTGGCATGCACCTCGAAATAGGTGCCCGGAACCTGGATATTATAGGGAACCTGATCGAGCGCGATGGTTTGCTGTGCAATCGGCGCGATCGAGCCGTTACTGGTGGTGACGCTCATGCCTTATACCCCTGCGCCGGCGTAACCGGCTTTTGTTCTGCTCCCGGCGCCTTTGCGGGAGCCTCTTTCACGGCTGGCGGCGGGGGCTCCGGCTGCACACTCGGCGCTGTCGGTGCGACCGCCGTAATGGGCGTCAGCACCTGCAAATCGCCATTCGCAATCCATCGCCGGATCAGCCCGTTTTCCTCGACCATCATGCCATGCGCTGGCACTTTTTTACCGGACGGCAACCGCACCAACCGCCCCGGTGCGGCCCGCACCATAATTTTGCTCATTCGCTCGCTCCTGTCAGCGTGACGGGCACAGCCATCACGTCATCGATCTCATCAACGCCGCCAGCGTCTTCCCCCGGCGAAGCCAAATTCCACACGGTCGCCAACGTGCTGAACTCGCCCAAGCCTGCCTCCGGCGCCAGTGGCAACGGCGCTGGCTGCACGGCAATCGGCGTGCCCGGCGCGGTAATCGCATCGCTCGGCGAAATCACGGTGGCCACCGCCAAATCAATCACGCAGGTGGCCATATTTTCGTCCCAGCCCTCGCCATACGCATTGCTCGCGCGCACCACATTCACAGTTCCCACGCCGTCAATCGTCATGCCGTGCAAAACCGCAATCGCCATCTGCACCATCGCGAACAGCCCGGGCGCGTTCTGCTGGCCCTGGCTGTCGCCGAAATACCGATCCCCGATCGAGAAATTGTTTTTGGTGGTGAGAAATACCGACCAGGTGCTCGCCCCATCAAACAGCCGCGACGTCGATTTGGTCGGCGAAACCTCGTTCCATCCCAGCCCCACAAAAGGCGTGCGGGTGGTGAGCTTGATCCACTCCTTCGCATCCAATTTGGCGGGCACAAAAGAATGCTGAAATAAGGTCAGCGGAAACGCCGCCTCCAGCCGAAATTGCAACGCCCGGCCAATCGTGCCGAGCACACCCGGCACCAACGCTTGAAACGGTGCTTGGGCCATGCCAGCGGGCAGCGAAGCGCTCATACGCCACCACCCCAAAAGCCAATCCCGTTCTGGCCAATATACGCCCCCGCGCCCTGCACACTATCAGTGCCATAAACCGGGCTGCGCGATTGCTGTGTGGCATAGGACTGATCAGAAATCGTGACCTCCGCGAGGTCGAGCAGCGCAGTGCCAGCCCCGATCGCGCGCAGCCAGGTCATCGTCTCTTTGCGCTCTTCGATAATCTGCTCGCTCGGATTACGCTGTTCGCCGGTGCTCAAATCATAGCGCGCCAAAATGCAGCACGCCCGGCGAATTTCCGGGGGCGCGACGGTCAATGGCATCCGGTACCGCTTGCGCAGCCACGTATCGATAATGGCGCTCGCATCATCCAGCGCGCGCAAAATCGGCTCTTCATTCACCGCCACCATCTGCGCGCCGTCGGCCGTGGTCAGCCGGATCATCTCCGCCTGACCAAACCGATCGATCATGTCGGTGACCGCCGCATAAGCCATGATTAGGCTTTTGCTCCTTTAGCGCCCTTGGAAGGGGATGCCGATGCACCGCTCGCCAGCGCAGCCTCTTTCGCTGCCGCCGCATGCTCGCGCTCGAACGCGTTACCCATCAATTGATCGACCATGGCCGGAGAAGCCACCTCGCCGAGCGCCAAGCTGAACGCCTCATCGCGCCGGATTTCAGCGAGCTGTGCTGCGCTAAAATGATCGAGCGAATAATCCGCAATTTGCGGGTGCTGCATTCCCTCCCGCCACCGGCCCGGCATTCTGCAAAAAACGACCAAACGTTGGTTCATCAGTTTCGCTCCAATTCTTCCCTCCACACCCTCCCGCGCCAAATTGCGCGGCAGGGTGGGGCCTCTGCGGGGGTGGTTAATTCCGATTAGTTAAGCCAGGGATTCTCGAGCGCGATCACTTTGCCGCGCATGGTGTTCGGGAAGAACGTGCCACTGGTCGCGGGGTTCGGGTCGAACTCATTGGTCGCATAGCCTTCCGCCACCGGCGCCAGCGACGTCGGCACCACCAGGGTCAGCGGTCTATAGCCAATACCCATCGGTGCGCCGTTCGGCCGGTGCAGGTTGGCCATGGCGGTGCGCGCCGCAATCAAATTCGCGAGCGTGAGCTCGGCATCCGAGCGATACGCCAATTGCCAGAGCCCGTAGCCCGCATTGCACCGCCCATCGACACCCCAGATCAGCTCTTTGTCGAAAAACACCGGCGTGTCAGTGAGCGAGAATTTCGGCGTCACCCGGAACGGCGTGCGCTCCTGGAAAATGAACGGCTTTTGCACCCGGTTGGTTTCGAGCAGATACCACGACGGAAAGCCCGATCCCGCCTGATAGTTCGAAACCGTGGTTGGCGCGCCGGTGTTGGTGTAATTCGGGTGGGCTGTATCGAAAAAATACTGCCCGTCATAGGTTTCGCTCGCCACACCGGCCGCGAATAATTTACTCGAGAGCAAATCAGGCATTTCGCCCGCGTCTTGACCAATCTGCGCAGCCACGCCCGAAAGCAGCCCATAATTATCGTCTTCAACGTCCGTGGTCAGCACCGAAATCGTCTCTTCGAAATGCTCGTTCTCGATCGAGAAGAATTTCGCGGAGAGATTATGCACCACGCGATCGCCAACCCACTGGCGCAGCCCCGGCAGCATATCCAAACGCGGATAAAGCTCGTTTTTGCCGGTCGATTTCGAGAGAAAGCAAAATTTCTTATACAAGCTCGGCGCGGCATAAAGCTGCGTGTTGAATGACATACTGACGCTGTCATTGATCGACAGCAGGAGCGGGAGAGTAATCGCCGGCATGGGTTAGGCTCCTTCAATCAAAACGTAGGTTTGGCCGTTCTCAATCCCGACCAGCGTGCCAATCGCGCCGGTAAACCCGGTGCTCGGCTGCGTGAGGGTGAGAGTGCCATCGTCAACGGCGTAAACCGGCGCATCGATATTCGCGAAGGTAGCCGCAGGCACCGTCAGCGCGTAGCATTCCCGCGCGCCCACAATTAGCGGCCCTACGCTCGAAACGCCCAGCCCGTTATAGCTGCTCGTCGCGATGCCAGCGAAAGACACACACGCCGTCGTCGCAACCCCAGCATTCGTGGCGGCAGCTGTTTGGATCGGCTGAATTTGGCCCGAGGCGTTCAGCCCCATGATGCCGCCGGTATAAATCACCACACCGGGCGCGGCCGGATAGCCAAAATCGCTACGCCCTGCGCGCTGGCCGCGCCGCGCAAGGGTGATTGGTGCTGAAAGCGCCATTATTTCGCTCCTTTGCGCTGCTCAGCGCGCCATTTGGCCAAGGCCTCGGGCTCAATGCCCATTTTCGCGCAAACCGCCTTGTCCTCTTCGGACATCGCTTCGGTGCCCATTGGCTGCGCGAGGAATTTGCCGTCAGACCCTCGCGTGCCAGTCGCTGAGTTGATGGAGGGCATGCCATCGAGCATCTTTTTGACCATATCCGGGTCGGTCATATGCTGCGCGATGAGTTGGTCGCGCACCGGCACAATCGGCTTGCCCGCCGCGATCGCAGCATCAATCGCCGCCTCGGCGGCAGCGCGTGCCTGCGCCTGCTTCATGCCCGCGATTTCGCTTTGCAGCGCAATCACCTGATCGAGCGGCACCGTGGTTTTGGTCAACCCGGCGATTTGCTCGCTTTGCTGCGCGAGAATCGTGCGCTGCGCGGCCATAGCGGCGAGGCACGCAGCCTCATCCGCGGTTTCGGGCAGCCCCAAGGCCTGCCGTACCAAAGAAAGTTCCATTTTCGCTCCCATGGAATGGGCGGAAACATTCCACCCATCAGTGTCAACGCCAAGCGCCTTCGCCCGCGCCAAAATCCGGCGGCGCGCTTCATCGCGCTCCGCCGTCGTCAAACCCTCGGTCCGCTCAACCATGTCCCAGGCGAGCTTCACATGCTCCTCATCCGGGATTGGCAGCGCCCGCTTGCCAGGCACCGCGAAATCTGAGGCGCTCAGCGCGTCGCGCTCTTTGTCGCTCAAGCTGGAATGCAGCGCGGCGATTTGTGCAATATTAGGCGTATTCGTCAGCGCCGCCCGCAAAATGCGCGTAATCGTGCCGTCTTTGCGGTGCAAAAAAACGGGTGAAATCCCGCGATAGGCTTTTTCGCCCATCAGCGCCTTGCCCGTCTCCGTCCACTCGACGCGGCCCCAAATGCCGTCCGCGCGCGCTTCCATCTGATTGATCCAGCCGCGCGCCGGGCTCGGGATACCTGAATTCATCGCATGATCGGTCGCGTGGTTTTCGTCGACCGGCAGATTCATCTCGGACAAGGACGCCCTGATCAACGCCTCGCTGTCTTTTACATGGTACGGGCCCCGGCCGTCCTTCCCATAAAAAACCCCCGCCGGGAGAAGCTGCACCCATTCCGGCGCGCCCATCGCTTCGGAATGAGCCACAGCGGCCCCGGCAGGTGAGCGAAAGCTCAGGTAAAGGGAGGAAACGTCCATGGCGGCCAACCTGCCATCCCGCGCCAGCCGCTGCATGCTCGCGCACGCGGGCAGATTGGCAGTGTTCAGTGTGGCGGGAGGGAAAAATTCGCGCGCGCGGGAAAATCGTCTGTAGAGCCCCGCCAGCGGCTTTTAGGCGATGGGGGCTACGAACCCCCATCCCGGTTTTTTAAGACGTTTAAGATGCCTTACCATGCGCGCTAATGCGCATGTTTAAGGCCGAGTAGCATCGGACGCAAACGGATTTGAACATAAAAGCTGAATCGTCGCACGTAGGGCACCCTTCTTCACGCGGCGACGGATAGGCTATCCACCGTATCTTTTGAAGGGTGCCTCCGTCGGCTCGGTAGGCGAACCGGGCCTGAGCAACCCATGACGCGCCGGAATATCGCAACTGGACAGCATCACCTACCTCGCTCCAAGCCTCGAATGGCCGATCGGGAAGCGATACAGCGCACATCTCTCGCGCCAGGACCCCCAAAGCCCCATTACGGCTTTCGGCTCGAATCTCCCCTTGCGCGCCGGGCGGGTCAGTAATCCGCATCGGCGAAAAGACTCCCAAATTCAAGCGCGGATCGAACAGCGCAAACTCAGCGCCACCTTTCAATGTGCCAATCCGAATATGCAGCGGCTTGTTGGTGGAGAAGCTCATGCCGCCCTCCGCTGCGCCTGGAGGGCCGCGCCGCCCTGCAACGCCCGGCGCTGCGCCTCGCGCACCTGCATCACCAGCGCGCATTGACCCTCCCGGCTCAACTCGAAATCGCACGGGTCAATCGCGCCAAACAAATCAGCGAGGAGCGCCAGCTCGTAGCCGCATTGCTCGAGCGCCGCGCCAATATCAACATCGTCCTTTTTCATGATCATCTCCTTGTTCGCTTTTCAGAGCGAAAATCACGCGATGGCCGCGCGAGCCGGGCGCTGAAAACCGTCAAGGTAACGGTAGAACGGCCTTTGGGCTCGCGCCTTGGACATACGCCGTTCTCACCCGGCCGACCTGTTATGGCAGACCGCGCCCCAAATTCAGCCCAAACGGGCATGTGAATCGTGGGGATAATTTTGCAACCTTGGTGGGTTTTCAGACCCAAAGCACACGCTAATGGCCCACCGGCAGCCGCGTCAAGGGCATTTTAAGCACCCCTTAAAACGTCCATCAGATAGGCTTGGCAGTCCTCCACAATCCCAACCTCGTCCTCAGCGCTGATGCCCAAATAAGGCCGCGCCGGAATGCGCACCTTTTGGAGCAGAAAAAGCCCGTTATCCGCCCCCATCCGAAAAGCCAGCGCCTTCGCCTGTTTAGGCCGGATCACCGCGCCAAACTGATGCACCGCCGCATAGATCATCGAGCTACCCACGCGCACAGCACTTCCCGCCACTTCGAAATGCACTGAATCGCGCAGCGAGCCGGACTGCACCAATATTGGCCCCGGTCGCCGGATTTCCGCATAAGCCGGGTTGAGCGCGGCCCAGCTTTTGCCGTCAGGGCCAATATTCGTGTCAAATCGCCGCAGCGATGATAGTGCGAGCCGCTGACCCAATATCGCGAGTAACGGTGCCGGGTCAGCCAATAGGCCGCTCAGCCGCGCCAGACCGGCCTGCACCGCCGCGTCATCGAGCGTGACGGCGAACTGGGCCATCAGGCCGCGCTTTGATCCTCGAACCCGGCGTGCACATACCGCGCGATCTGCGCTTTGGCATCGGCAATTTGACAGGCGATTTGCGTATCGGAGCACCGGTCGCGAGCGTCTTGCACCCACAGCGGCGGCGCATATTCCGCAAGCTCTTTCAACAATTTTTCGCGGTGTTCAATGTTCGCCATGTCAGTCGCCATGAGCTGTGTCGCCCTTCAGCAGTAGCGTGATTTCCTTATCGGTCTCGACAATACTCCAGGCCAGCTCCGCGTTCAACAAAACTTCGGCTTGCGGATAGCGATAGCGCGGAAATGGATGAATATAGCCAACCCCTTTTAAATGGGCGGGCGCGATAATACGGATCACGACGCCATCGGCACCGGCCAATTTTTGCGCGACATCCCTTAAAACGCTCGTTGAGATGAACGATTTTCGGGTGGACGTTTCGTCTAGCTTGAGAGCCAACAACTGCCGAAGTTCGGCACCATCAACCGCGCGCCAAAGCTCCATGCGGTCCGGCAACGACGCCCGCGCCAGTGCATTTTTCAGGGTGAGGGCCATATCTCGAACAACTGGGTCGGCATTTTCGTCTGCCAATGCGCGGTTCATCGCTACACCGAAATTGCCCTTATATGCATCGAGCGCCGTCGCCTCGAGGTGCGTTAGCGAGGCCCCCCAAGACTCCATGGCCGGCTTCAATGCGTTTTCGGCAGCCTGAGCTGATCTAAATCGTTTGATGGGCAGATCGGCGGGCGATTTTTTGGGTTGCACAGCCACAAGCCTCGGCGCCCCCATCGGCACCTTCGCACCCTCTTTCCAAATCTTGCCCGGATTACCCACAAACCCCGGATCAACCCCGGTCGGCACCTTCGTCACGACGCCCGTGGTCTTATTCACATACTCCCGCCATTCAATCTTCGGCGACGCATCCGGCCCGCTCTTGCCGCGCCTGCGCAAATCACCTTCCGAGAGCGACATCACAATGCACCGGCAGCCCCAGCCGCACGGCGGATAATGCGTGTCCCAGAACGGATCATCGGCGCGCAGCACGAGCCCGTTCCACGCCACGTGCTGCGGGCGCGGGTGTTCCACCGGCGTGTGATACCACTCCCAATAGGGAAACGCCCGCAGCACCTCAGGCTGCGTCGCCTGCGCGTAGCGACCCGCCGCAGCGGCGGTGCTCATATTGGTCTCGTAAATCACCCTGGCGCGCCACTGGGGATGCCCGTGATGCACCCACCCATGTTTCGCGACAATCGAATCGAAATCCTTTTGGAACGCCTTAAAGCCGGTTCCCTGCGAGATCGCTTTATCCACCGCCGCGCGAAAATCCTCGATCAACGCCTTGTCGGCCGCACCGGCCACCGCAAAGCCGCGCGCATGCGCCTCATCCATCAGCGTGGTCCAATGGCGGGACGGCACATTCACCTTCTGCCTAAAATAATCGATGGCCTCGCGATAAGGCAGCCGCGCCGCTTCAGCACTCGTCGGCATCGCTTACCCCCTCCGGAGCGCAATCTCATCGAGGAGCGCGGCCTGCCCAGCGAGGTGCGATAGCGCCATTCCCCGCGCCATCGCGTCAGCAAACGCCGCATCGTCCAAATGCAAGCGCGCCAATTTCTCGGCCAAATCAGTCAAATCGGTTGCTGACATCATCACCCGCTTGAGCTCATCCGTCATGCCGCTCAGCGCGGATGTCGCATCCGCCGAAATATGCGCATCGAGCGCGTGAAAAATCGCGCTCATCTCACTCGGCTGCGCCGCGTGTAAATTCGCGAGCCGTCCCAGCAAAGAGGTCGAGTGCAGCGCGCGTGTATCGCTCTCCGGATTAATCGTCGGATGCGGATTGCCTTTGATTTTCAGCGCGGCCGCCACGGCTGGCGATTGCGTCGCGCCGGGCGGTGGTGGAGGCGGTGGTCCAATCACCTCATCGCCCTCTTCAGGCTTGGTAAGCTGCAGCCGGTCGCGCAGCTCGCTGGCTTTGATCTTGAAGCCAAGCGGCCCCAAATCTGCGGCCGCCGCAATCACATCACTCATCGGCACCTGTTCAGGGCGCCCGATCGAGACCGTCGGATAAGCGTCCTGCGGCCCAAACGTGAACGCGATCATCGGCGTCACCAACCGCTGATCGATCGACACTTGCAGCAAATCCGCATCGAACCGCTCCACATCCTGCTCCGCCGCGCGGTGCTCCTGCCCCACCGAGTGGCCGCCCGCAATCGCATCGGTACCACCAGTGCCGCCTAAGACGAGCTTAGACACTTCGTAATTGAGCCAGTTCGCCCGCACCGGATACAGATCAACGCCCTCTTTGCCCTTCGGCTCAACAAATTCCATTTTCATCGACTGGGGAATAATCGCAGCCAAATCGCCTGCGATCGAGCTGACAGCCCTCCACAGCACGCGCTTATCCTGCTCGGATGCGCCAGGCCCATACATGCCCAGTCGCACCGGCAGCCCATAGGCTTGGGTAAACGTCGCCCAGTCGCGCAACGTGTAGGAGCAATACATCCATAAAAACGCGACTGCCCTGGTAAGCCCAGATCGCACCGGACCGCCCGATTTCGATTGATGCCGATGCAGCAAGAATTTGTGTTTCGGTAATTCCTCAAATCCAGCCATGGTGCGCAGCCACAGGGTTTCGCCATCCTCCCAGCTCAGCTCAAAAAATCGCGGCGAGCGATATTTGATCTCAGCCGGTCGCACCGAACCGGGTTTGGTCTCCCAAATGATTTCCGAGGCCGAATAGCCTTTGCCAACCGCATCGAGCACGTCGAACAAAACAGCCTTCAAAACTTTGGTGTCCAACCAGCGGCGCACAAAATCCGCGTGTTTTTCACCATCTTTCACATCAGGTGCCGCCGTTACGGTAATCGGCAACTGCGACACTTGGCGGCGGCGCTTGCTGAGCACCGCATAGTAATGCGGGAACAGCTCTTCGATTTCCTCAGCCAGAATCATAAAATCGAGCGTGCTGCCATTATCGGCCGCGCGCAGGATCGCGCCCAGGCGCACCGGATTCATCCCGAACGCCAAATGCCCTTCGAAGGGGGGTCGCGCGGAGCGATAATCCGGCGCCGATATTTCCTGGGTTAGCAACCCGCGCGGAATTTTCGACCCAAATTGATCAACCAACGCAAGATATTCAGACATCGCCCATTCCTCCTGCCGCCACAAACAAACCGCGTCGGCGCACCCATTCCTCGGTCGCGAGGCGCTGGCGCTCGCGCGCCGCATCGCGCTGCTCAATCCAACCAGCCATCACATCCTGCATTTCCGCTGCAGCCTCGGCCGCACGCGCTGCCGTAATTTCATCGCGCAGCTCGGCGATCGTCATGTCCCGCACCGCCTTAACCACCGCCTGACTCCCTCACAATCGGGTCAGCCGGGTTTAGTTTCGGCGCAAGCGCCGAGCCGCGCATATCGCGCCGATACTTCCATGCAATTTCTTTCAGCCGATCAATTTCGCCCCGGTCGGGCTGCCGCCCCAACACATTCAGGCTCAAATCCATCCGCCGCAAAAACTCACCTTCCGCCGGGGACGCCATCGCCGTGGTCTGCATCAGCTTCTCGACCAACTTGCCAAAATACATCCGCTCAGTCGCAGCCTGGCGCGCGGCGTCCTGCTCGGGCGTTTCGTCAGGCTCACCGCACGCGCTCTTAAAGCCGCTCACCAGGCGCCTCCGCGCAATGCGGGCAAAAATCCCTTGCTGCTTTCATGGGCCCTCTCGCCTTCATCCTCGTGCGGTCGCTCATGCCATTTTTGCGCGCCCGGCGAGCTGCTCGGGTTTACCGGCCTATAGTCGTATTCTTCCGGATCGGTGCGCGACGCGAAATACCCGAGCGCCGAGGCAATCGCTGAGTCGCCGTGCCGCTTTTTACCGACATCACCCGTGCGCTCGACCACTTTGGCCACCCCGCGAACGAGCCCGATCGCCCGATGATCGGAGAGAATGGCGGAATCGCGCGGGAGAGAAATCATCGCGTCTTCGAAAGCGGCCTTCCACGGCGGCATTTGCTCGCGATACCAACTTTCCGAGAGCATCACTTGAATAATCCGCGCGCCAAACCGCTGCATCGCTACTTCGGCCAAATACATACCGTTGCCGGTCGCATCGAGCGCCGCCGTGAAATTCACCAGCCGGTCGCCGAGCCAGAAAAATACCTGCTCTTGTTGCCGAAACGGGCAATCGCGCAGCTCGATCACCAGCACCGTTTCGCGCAGCAAATCATCGCGGATCAGAAAAACCCACATCACCGTCAGGTCGCCCTTGCGAGCAAAATCCAGCCCCACCGCATAGCGTGCGTTTTTTCGCACGCCGGGAAACACGGGCTCCAGCTCTGTCTCGATCCAGTGCTCGGTCTCGGCCTTCCGCAAATGCTCCGCCCACTCGCCAAATCCCTCCGCACAATTCCACCGCACCACGGGAATACCGGGCTGCATCCGGGCTTCGATCAAAGCGCCGGAGAGATAACTGCCCGCGCTCGCGGACGGCACCACGAACAATTCCTCATCCGCGCCGTCGCCGTAAAACCCAATAATTTCCGCGCGCCACGCCGCCTCGCGCTCAGGCGACCATTTTTCCCCGGATTTCAGACAAATCCGTTGATACAGCCCTTCCGCGAGCGCCTCATCAAAAGTGAGCCGTTGCAGCGCATAGGGCCTGCGCCCCGCACGAATATCCTGCACGAGCACATTGAACGGATTGGTGTCGCCGTTGTGCGTGGAAATCACCAGCACGCGCCCACCCCAAATCAGCAGCGCAAACGCCGATTTAAGCAGATCTTCGAGGTCATCATGGAACGCCGCCTCGTCAATAATTACCAGCCCCTGCATGCCGCGCAGCGCGCGCGGTGCCGAAGGAAGAGCTAGAATTTTGAAGCCCGAGGCAAATTTAATCCGGAAGGCACGGATTGATTTTTCCGGCCGCGTCGGATCGTCAAAAAGCTCCTCATCCACCTCAGCAGCCGCAGGCTCGATCGCCCGCGCCCACTCCGCGCAATAATCGATAAACTCGCGGGCCATTTCCAAATTATAGCCCATGTAAAACACGTCCATGCCGCCAGAGGCTGCCTCGGCCCCCGCAGTAAGCACGCCAATCGCACCGGCGGACCACGAATAACCCGTGCGCCGCGACTTCTCGACCACAAGCACCCGCTCAATCGCAGTGCCTGCCATCAGCCTTTGCTGATATGGCAAAAACACATCAGGGAGGCCCGAAAAATCAGCCATTCCCTGCCGCCGGCGACATCGCCAACGCGACCTCGCGCAATTGTTTGCACGCCGCATCCAGGCACGTATTCAACGATCCCGATGGCGCTACTCTTCCCAACAAGCCGCCCAAATAGCAGGTCAGCGCGCCAGCCACCGCGCGCTGATCCACTTGATCCATGGCGAGGCGCAGCATCAACCCCGCCAAAATCTCATAAACGCGCTGCGCCTGCAGCTCGACAAGGTCGATGTCGCCACTCATGGCGCACCATCCAAAATCCGCCGCGCCAAATCGCAATTCGCCGGCAACGGATCCGCGCCATAGGTTTGCCGTTCGCTCAATGGCACTTGTTCGATCGCGGGCCGCGCAGGCTTTCGGCCCGGGGGCACCGATTTCGGCGGCGGAATGTTATACCGCGCGCGGAGGCGCGCTAAGCGCGGATATAGCGTGCCGAGAGGAATCCCGCACGCGACGCAAATTTGCCGCGCGTGTTTTCCATCGCGCAACATCGGCACAATCAGCGCTTCGAGCTCGGTCCAGTTCAGTGCGCGCCCTTTGGTCATGCCGCCCGCTTCCAGCCTTCCCGCACCCACGGCCAGCCTTCTTTGCGCGCGCAAGGATCAATCGAACAATAAAACCGCTCGATGGCGCCGTTCTCATTAGTGCCGCTGGCCAGCACCTGGATGCCGCGCTGGCCGCACACGCAACACACGCCTGCGGCCAGGCTGCCCGCGAAGGGAGCCACCTGCTTGGCGCTAACCCGGCGCATTTTCGCTCCGCACGCCAAAAATCCCGGCCTTGATCTGCGCAAGTGTCTCGGCGGTCAGTCCATTGGCCCGCCCCACTTTCTCAACGGCCGCAACGGCTTCTTTAGTTGCCCGCTCCGCAGCCCGCTTTTCGATCGCGATCACCGAGTCAACGGAGGATTTTTGCGCACGCCCCAAATGATCGAGCGCCTTGGCTAAAAACATAAACCCTTCCGGGTTGCCGCTCAGAGCATCGGTGGCGCGCCCGTCAACGCTTTCGCCCTCTTCCGCCCGCATGAACACATCCAGTAAGGCCGAATGCGCGAGCTCGATATTCAACCGTGCGGTCTGGCTTTCCGGTTTGTCGCCCATCTGGCGCACCAACGCTTCGGCCACCACACGCGCCCGCTTCATTTTCTCGCCGATCGCATCCAGCCCTTTGATGTGTCGCCCCAGCGCCGATCGCGAAACCGCCGATTGCATATCCGCCAGATGCGCCAAGATTTCATCAATCGTGTGCCCTTCTTCGCGCAACTTGCCGATCGCAGCGCGCACTTCTGTAGGCAGCCGGTCCACGCTCGAGGGCCTGCTCATGTGGGTGGCCGGCGCGCGACGCCCGGATGGTGCCGCCCCCGCGCCACGTCTTGCCCAGCCTCAGTCAGCGTCGCAATCCAGACCGAAGCACCGTCGCGCCCGAGCTGCTCGGTGGTGATGAGCCCGTGCGCGCCCAACCAGGTCAGATCGGCGCGCACAATGTCGCGTCCAACACGGTGCCCAAACCCATCTAAGAGGGTCTTTAGAGACAGATCATTAAGCCGATAATCATCCGCCTCATTCAGCGCGGACAATATCCATTGCCGCCGATCCTCAGCCAAGCGTTCCGCAAATTGCAGGCTCATTTTGCATCCCGATCAAGCAAATGTTCCTGGATGATCTCGAGGCCGCGTGTGAGCACATCGAGCGCCTTGCCGTTCCCCTGCGATTGCGCCTCCAGCCGCGCAATGCCTGCCTCCACCCCGCCCATCCGCACCTGCAACGCCGTCATGTCGCCGTGCGAGGGGATGGTCTGGATGCGCTGCTCTAACACCGAAACCCGGTCTTCCAGCTTGTCAGCGTCAACCTTGTGCGCGACTCCGCGCTGCAACCGCAGCATCCGCCACGAGGTAAACGAGGAAATGCCCAAGACCAGCAACGAGGCGAAATCAAGGAGCACCCGCCAATTATCATGGAACCCCATGCGCCCCCTCGAATTCTTTCACCGCACCCAACTTTCGATAACAACTGCTCCACGCCTCATGCAGCGAGACAATATAATCCGCGACCTGGCTTTGCTCCGTCGCATACGGCACCACCGGCGCGCCCGCGCAGGAGAGCAAGTCCGGGGGCACCCGCACCGTCACATCGCGCATCTGCACAATCGGCGCAGGCGGCGCGCTCGCGCACCCGCCGAGCAGGAGCACAAGTAAAATCAACAAGAGCCAGAATATCAGCGAAACGCGCACCCCAATAATCATGGCTTGGCCTGCCCAGCGCGCAGCGCGTTGAGTGTATTCGTCAGCACCGGCGCGACCGGGCCGTTATCCTTCGCAATTTTGCCCTCGGTTCGGATCATTTGGCGAAGCGCTGCCCCACGCATGGCCGATTGCTGGCGCGC
>VFSW01003675.1_pt1 | contig 22984 bp, 12 predicted proteins | sample 5358111 | NCBI WGS metagenome assembly VFSW01 (sample SAMN11554181, study PRJNA540505) | mine drainage metagenome | isolation source: sediment from site ElyBrook_90M | place: USA: Ely Copper Mine, Vershire, VT | collected 2017
GGTTGCCGGTGAGGGAATCCATCGCCCCGGCGCGGATCAGGCTTTCGATCATCCGCCGGTTGACGCTCGACACGTTCACGCGCTCGCAGAAGTCATGGAGCGTGCGGAACGGCCCGCCGGAGGCGCGCGCCGCTTCCACCGACTCGATCGCCGTGCCCCCCACATTCTTAATCGCGCCCAGGCCGAACCGGATGCCCGCTTCGCCCGGCGTGAAGTTCTTTCCCGAGTTATTCACATCGGGCGGCAGCACGGCGATGCCCATGTCGCGGCACTCGTTGATGTACTTCACCACCTTCGTCGTGTTCCCTGTTTCCGACGTCAGCAGCGCCGCCATGAACTCCTGCGGATAATGCGCCTTGAGATACGCCGTGACGTAAGCCAGATAGGCGTAGGCCATTGAGTGCGACTTGTTGAAGCCGTAGCCGGCAAACTGCTCCATCAGGTCGAAGGTTTTCGCGGCTTTCTTCTCGTGGAAGCCCCGCTCCCGCGCGCCGGCCAGGAACCGCTCGCGCTGCTTGGCCATCTCCGCGGCGTTCTTCTTTCCCATCGCGCGGCGTAGCAGGTCCGCTTCGCCGAGCGAGTAGCCGGCCAGGCGGTTGGCCACCTGCATCACCTGCTCCTGGTAGACCATGATTCCGTAGGTCTCCTCGAGGATCTCGCGGAGTACCGGGAAGTCGTAGACCACCTGCTTGCGGCCGTGCTTGCGGTCGATGAAGTCGTCGACGACGCCGCCCTGGATCGGCCCGGGGCGGTAAAGAGCGTTCAGCGCGCAGAGATCCTCGATCCGCGTGGGCTGATACTTGCGAAGAATATCGCGCATGCCAGAGGATTCGAACTGGAACACGCCGCTAGTGAAGCCGCGCGAGAAGATCTGATACGTGCGCGCGTCGTCGAGCGGCAGATCGTCGATGGAAATCCTGTTGCCCGTGCGCGCCTCGATCATCTCGATCGCGTCATAGACGATGTCGAGCGTGGTCAGGCCGAGGAAGTCCATCTTGAGAAGCGCCAGCTTCTCTATGCCCGACATGTCGTACTGCGTAACAATTTCGTCTTTGTTTGTTTTATAGAGCGGAACCAGTTCGCGCAACGGCACCGGGCTGATGACGACGCCGGCGGCGTGCATGCCCGCGTTGCGCGCCATGCCCTCGATGCGCAGGCTCACGTCGAGCACTTCCTTCACGCGCGGGTCCTTGCGCGAAGCTTCCTCGAAGCCCGGCTCCTGCGCCATGGCGTCCTTCAGCTTGATGTTGAGCTGGTTCGGGACGAGCTTGGTGACGCGGTCCACCTCGCCAAAGGTCATGTCGAGCGCCCGGCCGACATCCTTGATGGCGGCGCGGGCGGCGAGCGAGCCGAAGGTGATGATCTGCGCCACCTGCTCCCGGCCGTATTTCTCTGTGACGTACTGGATCACCTCACCGCGCCTGCGCGTGTGGAAATCCACGTCGATATCGGGCATGGAGACGCGCTCAGGATTGAGGAACCGCTCAAACAGCAGCCCGTACTGCAGCGGATCGACGTCGGTGATGCCCATCGCGAAGCTGACCAGACTGCCCGCGGCCGAACCTCGCCCGGGGCCGACCGGAATGCCGCTCGATTTGGCGAACCGGATGAAGTCCCAGACGATCAGGAAGTAGCCGGAGAACTTCATCTGCTGGATGATGCGGAGTTCGCTGTCCAGCCGCTCGGCGTATTCGGCCAGGTCGTGCTTCAGCGCGCCCGCCTTCTGCAGAGCCTCCAGTTTCGGCCGCCGCGCCTCGAAGCCCTGCCGGACGACGTATTCGAAATACGTGTCGGTGGAGTGGCCCTCCGGCACGTCGAAGCGCGGGAACGGCTCCTTTACTTTCTCGAGCGCGACATGGCAGCGCTGGGCGATCTCCCAGGTGCGGTCGAGCGCGTCCTCCACCTCGCCGAACAACCCCAACATTTCAGCGCGGCTTTTCAGGTAGAAATCCGGCCGGTCGAAGCGCATGCGGTTGGTGTCCGACATGGTTTTCCCGGTCTGGATGCAGAGCAGGATCTCGTGCGCGCGGGCGTCGTCGCGCTCCAGATAATGCGCGTCGTTGGTGGCGACCAGCGGGAGGCCGGTGTCCGAGGCCAAGCGGTAGATGAGCGGCAGTACGGCGCGGTCCTTGTCGAGCCCGTGGTCCTGCAGTTCGAGGAAGAAGTTCTCGCGCCCGAACAGATCCGCGTATTCGTAGGCGAGCCGCTTGGCTTCGTCGTAGCGGTCCGCCAGCAGCGTTTCGTTGATGTCGCCGCGCAGGCAGGCCGAGAGCGCGATGAGGCCCTTGCTGTGCCTCGCCAGCAGGTCTTTGTCGATGCGCGGCTTGTAGTAGAAGCCTTCGAGGAAGCCGGTGGTGACAAGCTGGATGAGGTTGCGGTAGCCGGTCTGGTTCTCGCACAGCAGCACCAGGTGGTTGTAGCGGTCCGTGTCCGAGCGCACCTTGTGGCCCTGCTGCGAGACGTAGACCTCGCAGCCGATCACGGGCTGCACGCCGTTGGCCTTGGCGGCGTTATAGAACTCCACCGCGCCGAACAGGTTGCCGTGGTCGGTCATCGCGACCGCCGGCATGTCCATCCGCTTGACGACGGACATCAGCTTGTTGATTTCGCAGGCTCCATCGAGCAGCGAGTAATCCGTGTGGCAGTGAAGATGAACGAAAGGCGGAGCCGAAGCACTCATGAGCAAATGCGGGGGAGGACTGAGAACAGTGTAGCGCGCTGGGGAAGGGGGCGTTTGGGCCGAGGGGTCACGGCCGAGGATTCGAGCTGCGGTCCGCAATAGTGCGTTTAATCGAATCTCCGATGGGCGGCGGGGAGACTTTCATCAGAAGTCCTTCGTTGAATGCCGTCCCCACCCTATTTTCGAACGCCTCTAGCACGGGGTTCAGTTCGAAGACGGTAGCCTGGGTCTCGATGCTGAGTCCCCGACTTCGGCGGAATAGATCGTACATGGTTTCGATGTCCATCACCTCCTTGATGCCCTCGGAAACGTCGCGCCTTCTCTTGGCGAATTTGACGGCGCCGAATTCAAGAACCTCTCGTGGGGTGTCCCTGATCAGTTGGTCTCTTTGCGGCATCATCATCCTTTCTCTAAGCCGGGCTAGCTCGAAGTAGTTCTTCGCCATCTCCCGATAAAGTGCCCGCCGAATCTTTCGACGGTCTCGGATGTTATTCATCCACGCGACGAAGACGGTGGATAAGATCCCGAGGAGCCAACCGACAAGCAGGAATGCCGATTGCGGCGTCTGCGTCCTGCCGAGGATCTCAACGATTCTGTCGAGTAGCTGGGTATAGTCCGGTGGGACTGGGGCATTGGGCATGGGCATCTTGGCTCGCCTCCACGTGAGCTACGGCTGTCGCGTTTCTTCAACAATAATAGGCCCCATCTGCTTCGGCACTCGCGAGAAATGACCCGGGTTGGCTCGCCAAGAGTGACCCACCAATCCGGCCCAAGGCGGATCGCTCGTCGGCGCAGCATTCGGCGCCGGCCGCCCTATCGATCTCTGGTCCTGCTGGATTCAAGGCACTTGCACGCCTTCGGCGCGGGTGATGTCGACTGCGGCATTCCTTGCCGGCGGGCAAGACGTGTTCCTCGGGTGGATCACTCTATCCGAGCACAACTGGGTCATTCTTCGTGAGCGCCGAGGCCCATCTGATAGATTGGCGCCCAGGCGACAAGAAGAATCGAGTTGATTCGCCAATGAAACGCCCGTTCCGGCCCCAAAGGAAATCCTCTACGCGGCCGCGTTGCCGCCGAAGAAGCCCTTCGTGTCTTCGCGCGTCCGGAGTGCGGCGGCGAACATCCGGGAGAATTGAGAACGGTGTCGCGCGGGGAGAGGGTTGTCCGGGCGGGGGCGCGGCGGGCGCGCCGTCCGCGAGCCACGCGTCCACTTGCTCATTGCGCAGGCCGGCCGGAACTGCGAAGGACGCCCGAAGAACTACAACGGAGACCAGGAGCGCGCGTGGGAGTTGTCGAGTCAATTCCGATCGCCGTCGGCCGGGAAGAGGACGGTCGCTGGTGGGCCGACATTGAGTCTATGCCTGGGGTTATGGCCTAGGGCGACACGCGAGAGTCCGCGATCGCCGCGGTGCGCGCACTGGCTTTGCCGGTTGCCGCGGACTGCCTCGACCAAGGTGAAGAAGTTCCCGGTCCGCTCGCCAGGCTTTTCTCTATTGCATGAGCCGCTGGCGGTCCGTCAAGGCCAAGCAACTCCTGGCAGTGCGAGCTCGCATTGGATGGACCGTGGCGTGGCAGACCGGCTCGCAACGCCTCGAACCCGACGGGTGGATTGAAAGACTTGACCCCCGATGATCTACGAGCCTCCGGCCGCGGCCGTGGCAAGCATCTTACCCTCGAACAAGTGCATCGAGTCCCTCACAACGATAAGCTCATGAAGGATTCGCCCCGTCGCCTGTACCCTGCCGCGAAAGAACATCGACTGCCGAACGTTCTTGAGCACCGCGGCATGTGTTGCGCCGATGATCGCGGGTGCGCAAACGCGCCCGTCGAAACGGAAGGCAACCCCAAGGAGGAACCACGGAATGAGTAGCGGAGCGTTTTCGAACGAGCGTCTCACTGGCATGCACGCCGTGATGGCCGGATACGTGGAGCGCGGCGAAATCCCCGGCGTCGTCACACTCCTCAGCCGGCGCGGAGAAACGCACGTCGACGTCCTCGGCCACAAAGCCTTCGGCGCGACGGAGGCGATGGAGCGCGACACAATCTTCCGCATCTCGTCCATGTCCACGCCCATCCCGGCCGTCGCGGCGATGATGCGGATCTTGGTGTGTAAGCTCCGCCTGGACGACCCGGTAGACCACCTGCTCCCCGAACTGTCGAATCGGCGAGTGCTCAAGCGCCGCGACGCCCCGCTCGACGATACTGTGCCGGCCCGCCGTCCCATCAGCGTCCGCGATCTCCTTACCTTCCGTATGGGCTTCGGCCAGGTGATGGCCCCGCCCGACGCCTATCCGATTCTGAAGGCGGCGAACAGCCTCGACATTGGCATGGGTGGGCCCAGCCCCGCTACGATGCCTCCGCCGGAGGAATGGATGCGCCGCCTCGGGACTCTGCCGCTGATGTACCAACCCGGCGAGCGATGGATGTACAACACCGGAGCCGACGTGCTGAGCGTTCTGGTCGCCCGCGCCACCGGCCGGCCTTTTGACGCATTCCTCCGCGAACGCACCTTCTCGCCGCTCGGCATGAAAGATACCGCCTTCAGCGTCCCGGTCGCGAAACGGAACCGCCTGGCGACAAGTTACGGAACGAACTTTCAAACCGGCAAGACGCAGGTAGTCGATCCCGTCGATGGCCAGTGGAGCAAGCCTCCCGCATTCGAATCCGGCGGAGGCGGCTTGGTTTCAACCATCGACGATTACTTCGCCTTCGCACAGATGTTACACAATCGAGGGATGCATGGTGACCAGCGAATTCTTTCGCGGGCTTCAGTGGAACTGATGACCACGGATCAGATGACGCCTGAGCAGAAGGCCGTCTCCGGCCTCGTTCCCGGTTTCTTCAACAGCCACGGCTGGGGGTTCCTGGTGTCCGTGACGACGAAGCGCGAATCCATCGGCGACCCGGTGGGTAAGTATGGCTGGGATGGAGGCATGGGCACTTGCTGGTATTCGGACCCGAACGACGATCTGATCGGGATTCTGCTGACGCAGCGCGCCTGGACGTCTCCGAGCCCGCCGGATGTCTGCCGCGATTTCTGGACGCTGGCTTACTCGGCGATCGACGGCTAAGACCGCAACTTACAACCACAGCACCGGCTGACGCACAAAGAAGTTACGCACCGCCTCTTCCACCTCGGAATCCGCCGGGAGTTTTCGCCACAGACGTAAGTACGCTTCGTCGTCGAACTCGAAGCCGGCGAACAGCAGGCTGGCCTGCCGCATCGGCCAGACGTTGAAGTACATCACGTCGGCCGGGTGCGGCCACTTACTCTTGTCGGCAACATAGGGGAAAAGAAAATCGACGCCGCGGCGGATGGAGCGCCCGTCGGGCAACTCAAACCGCCACAGGTTATCGAGCGGCGTCGCGAGCACCTGGCACAATGTGGCCATCGCTTCGAGGTTGAACAGCGAATAACCATACGGCTTCGTGCGCCGCAATTCGAGTGAGAAACTTCCGTCAGGGGCCATCTGGTGGGGCAGCAGGATGGTCCTGTAGCGCGTGGCGCAGTCGTCCGCTACGGCGCGATTCCCGCAGAAGACGGCGAAAGCGCCGGTCTGCATCGCCCAGCAGGTCGCGTGGTTGTTCTTCGCATCGCGCTCGGCGTGCCCGTAGGGATGCGTGGTCAGCCACTCGACGTAAGCAGCGAACCACGCGCGCACGCCATCCATCCCGGCGGCGCTGAGCACGCCGGAAGGCTCGATTGCGAGTGCGCCGCGCGTCACCTCCACCAGATGAATGGTGTCGATGATGCCCGTTCCGCGTCCGGTCACGCGGCCGTGAATCGCCTGCGCGTATTCGAGGTTCGGGTTCATGCGCGTCGCCGGATCAAGAAACCAGGCACGCAGATGCGCGGCGGCGTGTGCGGCGTAGCGCTTGTCGCCGCTGATTTTCCAGGCCGCGGCGAGCGCGGGCATCTGGACGCTCAACCGCAGCAGGCTGCGGCGGTGGCCGTCGAAGTTGCCAGGGTTCGACATGCCGTCACGTTGAATGTAGGGTCCATCTGGGTTCTTCGGGTCCGGCCACCAGTAATCGCCCTCGGAAAAATAATCGTGCGGGCCGCCGGTGCTGCGCGTCGACGCAGAAGCGGTAACGGTCTCGGGCGCTTCTGCGAGATACTTGTCCGCGGCGCGCAGCACACGGATGCGGTCAAACGCCGTGATATCGAAGGCGTGCTCGCCTCGCTTGACGATCAGCACGCGGCCTGCATGCGGCGCAAGATCGGGCAGTGGCATCGTGCCGCGGGTTTGGATGCCCAGCGATTCGTTGGTCCAGTAGTCGCTCACGCGGCTCCGGACGTCGAGAGTCACGTGCGCGGGCCGGGGCGTATCGTCCGGGTTCAGCAGGCACACCGCGCGGGCCCCGGCGAGCGGGATTTCGCCGACGCCGCCATCCAGCGTCTTAAACCCGGCCGCTTCCCCCGAGGGCGGCAGCAGCTTGCCCAACATCGCCAATCTCGTCGCCGGGAGCTTCGTCAAATCGTCGCCGGAAAGCATCAGGCCGCCGCTGGCGAGCCCAGCCGTGGCGTGAAATCGGATCTCGTCGTCGGTCAGATTGCCTGTGAGCAAAATCGCGTCGGGATCGTTCCACCACAGCCGCCCGTTCTGCCAGTTGCGCGCGAGCGTCTCCCGCGCGCAGTCGCGAACGCGCACCCATTTCCGGCTGATGTCGTTCGAGGCGCGCGAGCCGTCGATCAATCCGAACGACCCCCACACCGGATGATTGCACCCGAGCAGAAACGCATCGCCCGCCCCGCGCCGTACCGCTTCCATGCCGCGACGGTAGGCCTCTATGCGCGTCCCTTGCGGGTCGAAGTGGCTCCCGCCATGCATCGCGCCCCAGAAATTCGCATCGAGCTTGAAATACGTGCAGCCCCAGTCCTGGCGCATGGTCCGGAACAGCGTTTCGAAATGCCGCTGCACTTCCGGGTTCGTGCCATCGAGGGCGTACCATGGCCCGCGCCGCCAACCGCCGAACGTCACTTCCTTTGATGGCAGCGGCTTGCCGCTTGCGTTGCGCACGAACCAGTCCGGGTGCTCGCCGAATACGCGCGAGCCAGCCTCGGCGATGAACGGAGCCACCCAGATCGCAGGCTCAAAACCGCGCGCCCGAATCTGGCCGAGCAACTCGCGCACGCCGCCGCCAAACGCCGAGCCCGCTTCGAGCCAATCCCCCATCGCGGCCTGATAGCCGTCGTCGAGTTGCACGTATCGCAGCGCCGGCATCTGTTTCGCGATCGCATCGAGATTGGCGAGCACATCCGCCGCGGTCACGCGTGGCCCGAAGCAATACCAGGAGCACCAGCCCGCCGGCGGACGAGGCGGAAGCTTCACCGGATGCTGTTCGGTGATGCGTTTGGCAAGGCTCGCGAGCAATTCCTCGCGGTTCGCTCCCTGCGCGAAGACGAACTCCTCGAGCGTCCAACTCGCACCCGGCGCGAGTTCGAGCCCTTCACCATCGAGCGTGACATCGATGCGCCCGGGCGAGAGAGCGAATCGCCCGGCGAAGCGCCGGCAGGAAGAAAACGCGAGCAGCGTCGACGCCGTTCCCGGTGGTTCCAGCGTCAACAGGCCGGTGAGTTCCACCGCGCCCGCGGGCTGCGGAATGCGGTAGTGGCGCAACTCGGACATGCCGAGATCCTCGGGCTTGCCAAGCGTGCCGCCGGTCTGCGACAGCATCTGAAAGTTCTCACCATAGAGATGCGTCTCAGCCGGCAGCGAGTGATCGAGCGAAAACAGCGTCACCTCGCCGATGCGCACGCTAGATGCGCCGGCATTCGTCAACGTCGCCTGGCAGCGCTCTCCGTTCCAGACGCGATCGAGCCGAACGGAGGAGGGCAGGGAATCGGCTCCCACTTCCGTGACGCGCCACGGTGCATTGCGCAATAGGTTCGAGGAGAGAGCAGCCGGAGCCGAGCGGCCAAGCGGGCTCAACGCCAGCGCTGAGCCGAATTGCGCGCAGAACGCACGCCGGGAGGACGGTTTCATCCGCCCTTCAGACTATCAGGAGTTCCTCCGCGCGGCCGAGCTTTGCGGCATCACTGAGACTGGCCTGCGCAATGCGCGCGCTGCCTCCGCCGCGCCCACCCAAATCCGCCAACGCCTGCTTCACGCGTTCGCCCGCTCCCGGACGCACGTCGTCGGAAACCGAGACCAGCACCGCCGCGGGCGCCTCGCACAAGGCCAGGAACAACGCACCCGGACGGCTGGTGAACGCGATGGCTTCGGCGCGCAGTTCTTCATCAAGCGCCGCCGCGCGCAGCACGCGCCGCTTCCGGCCGTCTTCGCCCGCCGCGGTTTCCTCCCATGCCCGCAGCCCGCGCGCGGTGGCCAGTTCGCCGGCCAGTTTCCTGCGCGCCTTCTCCGCTTCCTCCAGCCGCTGCTTCAACGCCAGCGCGCCTGCGGGAATCTCGCGCACCGGAGAGGCCAGCACGCGCGCCGCCTCGGTGAGCGTGGCGAAATCCTCCCGCGCCGTCTTGAGCGCGCGGTGCCCGCAGACAAACTCGATGCGCACGCGCCCGCGAATCTTTTCCTGCCGCCTCAGCAGCACGCAGCCGATCTCCGCGGTGGAACGTACATGCGTGCCTCCGCACGCACTGCGGTCGACGCCGTCGATTTCAACCACGCGGATGAGTCCTGTCCGCTCGGTTGCCTTCCGCAGTCCCAGATCTTCGCCCGCATCGCGGGCTGTCCCTGTCACCGGAGGGTCCTCCATCACGCGCTCGGTGGTGCGCTGCTCGACACGCGCGGTGGCTTCGGCATCAAGCGTTGGAGTGTCGAGTTCGATGGTCGAAACCACGTCGCCGAGATGAAAACTCACCGTCGCCGCGCCGATCACATCCACGAACGTCGCCGACAGCAGATGCTGGCCGGTGTGCTGCTGCATATGATCGAGGCGGCGCATCCAGTCGATCGCGCCCTCCACATCGTCGCCTACCGCGCCCGCCACACCGTCGAGGATGTGCGCGACGCGCTCGCCTTCATCGATCACCTCCAAAACGCGCGCGCCGCCGAGCGTGCCGGTGTCGAAGGGCTGGCCGCCAGAGCTGGGATAAAACGCCGTCTGGTCCAGATACACGGCGCGGCCGTCCGGGCTCACCTCTTGGATGCGAGCCCGGAAGACCTGCCGGTAACTATCGTCGTAGTAGAGCCGTTTGGTCAATTCACTGCGATGTTAACCGTATTGCTGATCTGTCCGCCATTGACCAGGAAGATCGGCACCGCGTCGCCGGTGGGCGAGTTGACCGGAACCTGAACGTTGATCTGGTACAGGCCGACGAAGCTGGGCGCCAGACCCACAAAGCTCGGCGTGACGTTCACCGAGGGCGAGAATGGATTCGTCGTAGAGAATGTGACCTCGGTGGGCAGAACCACGTTGGCGAGCGGCGTGGAGGGAGCAGCCGTACCGGAGGCGACAATCGGCGAAGTGGGTCCGAGCCCGATCGCATAAATCGTGAGGAAATCCACGCCCGCCTTCGCAGGATTTACCACCGCAAGCCCAAGCGCCTTACCCGCGGCGGCCGATACGGCGAAGCCCTCCTTCGTGGCGTTCTGGATGATGCCGTAGTTGCCGTAGCTGAACGGCAGAATGCGCGGCCGGTTTGCGGCCACTTCTACCGAAATCAGATTCCCCGACTTCCCATCGCGCACCACCTGGACCGTCGCCATCCCCGCCGGTACGTTCTCCGGCATCTGGAAGTCGATCTGGCCGTAGCTGGCGAAGTAAAGCGGCGCGGCCACGCCGTTCACCAGCACCTCCGTGGTCGAACTGGTTCCGAGCGTCGTCGGCAGCGGCACGCTTCCGGCGAATACCGGGCTCGCGGCGTTGAGGAACTGCGAGCCGAATACCGCCATGATGTCGCCCGCGGCCACCGTTTCGCCCGGCACGAAGGTTGCGTTGTTCACCGCTCCGCCGAAGTTTGCCCACGCCGTGCCCTGCGCCACCACGTTGAAGTTCACCGGAATCGAAACTGTATTTGCGGCGTTCGAGGCGATGTCCACCGTGCCCGTGTATGAGCCGGTCGAGAGGTTCGTCGAATCGACGGTCACCGAGACCGTGTTGCCGTTCTGTGTTGCGGTGAGCCACGTGCCGCTGTTGGCTGCTGTCGCGGTGGCCCCGCTTACCGTCAGCGTGCCCATGCCGCTGTTCGACACGACCACCGGAATCGTCTGCTTGATGCTGTTGGTGGGCAACTCAAAGTTCAGAACCGCCGGCATCGGTGCGGCGATCGGCGACGTAGTGACGTTCATCGTCACGTTGACCGTCGTGTTATCCGGCGCGAAACTCGATCCGGTCAAAGCCGCCGTGCCGGTGTATGCATTGGCCGCCATGTTCGATGCCGCCGCCACCTTTAGCTGATAGGGAACGTTGAACTGGAATGTGCCGGAGCCTTCGACGCCCACCGACAGCCAGCTTGCCGAACTGGTCGCCTTCACGCTGGAAACGGTGGAAAACTGCGCCGTCGCGCTCCCGCCTGGAGCAACGTAGAACTTCAGGCTCGAAGGAACCTCCGTGCCCACCTGCACCGTGACGGTGATCGTCTGTGGCGCGTCGATGGTCCCCGGTGAGGTGACGGTGAGAATCGCGGTGTAGGTGCCTGCGGTGAGCGTGGTGGTGGCTCCGGTGATGCTGATCGCGTAGCAGGAGGGGAACTACGAGCAACTCGAAGCCGTGCCGACGGTCGGCGTCAGCCACTTCACCGACGACGTCACGCTCAGGTTCATCGCGCCGCTGCCGATGTTGCCTGCCTGGACCACGATCGGCTGTCCGTTGTTGAGATTGGCGCCCGCGGCGATGGTGTATGGCCCGAGTGCTGTTGATTGCAGACGGAGTTGCGGCGTCGCGCTAGCCAGGCCCGCGGCTCCCAGCGCCAACAGGGTGCACAAAAAAGTTCTTTCAATACGCATGGTTCGACTTCACTCCTCAAAATGAACGGATTCGGAGAATGGATCGCTTTCCCGCGCGCACCCATCCGAAGGAGGATAATCCTCGATCCGTTGAGCGGGGCGGGGCCGGCCGGCAGAGCGGGCCTGCCTACCGGGAGAGTGCTGCTCCCGCAATTTTTCCTGCAGGTTGTATGCCACACCGTAAAGCGTTTCCTTACGGAACCCAGGCGCGGCGACAGAGTTTCCTTCGGCCACAGGGTTGTGACACGGTGGACCATGCGTCCGGCGGGCCCCCCCTCAGAATAACAACGCCGGCCACGGGGGACTATTGTGGCGAGGTTAAAGTAAAGTCGGCGCGGAGGAACTGCCAGTCCGGCAACTCGTAGACGCGCAGCTTGGTCGGCGTGTCCACGGTCACTTCCTTGATCTGGTTCGGGCCGAGCCCGCTCTCCTTGGCCGGAAAGCTGAACAGCGGAGGGTCGTCGGGCTTGGAGGCCGTGGTGCGGATGTTGACCTGGAAACCGAGGTCGCAGACATCGGCGTCGGAGTGGTTCACAACGCCGAAGGTGATGGCCAGCTTGCCCGGCGCGCGCTCGGTGATCCGGAAGCCGACGAGTTCAATGAACTTCGCCACCGGATTGTTCGAGTTCGTCGCCGTCACCAGCGCCGCGTTCGGTTTGGGCTTCGGCGCATCGGAGGAGGAAGAGCAGCCTGCGAGAAGGAGTGAGAAGAGCGCGAAACCAATGGTGAGCCGCATCGACCCTTGGATTATACCGTCCCAGCCGCAGCCCGGATGTTCCCCGGACCCCGGTCGGCGCCCACCCATAGGAAATTTCTATCGGGTTATGCTGGCCTTGACACGCCTCCACCGCCATGGGATCATTGCGGGAAATCGCTATTAGCCAAGTGGCCTTTTGGCCTTTCGCTTCCCCGTGGCGCGTAAGGTCCTACCGGTAAGGTTCCTCAGGTTTAGCTCGTCGTAGGGCGACTTGTAGGTGTCCCGAAGCCGGCGCTCTGTCTGCCCTCGCACGAGCCTGTCTCTCGTCTGAAGTTCCACGCAAGTTCACCTAACGAAGGGGAAGTGTGAAATGACGAGAATGTTATTGTCTTCGCGGAGGCCGGCCCAACTGAGTCTCGCCGCGTGTCTGATGGCATCGGGCCTGCTGGCGCAGAATACGACCTCGCTGCGCGGGGCGGTGACCGATCCGCAAGGCGCGGTGATTCCGGGCGTGGGGGTGACGCTTGCCAACCCCGAGACCGGCCAGACCCGCCAGACGATTACCGGCAGCGGCGGAGACTATCAGTTCGTGCAGATTCCGCCCGGTTCTTACAAAGTAAACGCCGAAGCGCCGGGCTTCGCCTCCATCACGCAGGACAACGTGAAGCTTCTTGTAAATACTCCCGCCAGTCTCGACATTCACATGCAGCTTGGCCAGACGACGGAGACGGTGGACGTCAACGCGCAGACGACGCAGTTGAACGCCGTCGACGCCTCCATCGGCAACGCCTTCACCGAGCGGCAGGTCCGGCAATTGCCGCTGCTGACTCGTAATGTGGTCGAGTTACTCAGCCTGCAGCCCGGCGTGACGCCGACCGGGGAAGTGCTCGGCGCCCGCCGCGACCAGAACAACATCACGCTCGATGGCGTGGACGTGAACAACAACCAGAACGCCGGCCTGGGCGGCGCAAGCACCTCTCAAGGCTCGAATGCGAACGGCGTGAGCCAGAACGCCGGTTTCAACTCCGTGCTTCCGATTCCGCTGGACTCGGTGGAGGAATTCCGCGTGACGGTCGCGGGGCAGGGCGCTGACGAAGGACGCAGCTCCGGTGGGCAGGTGGTGCTGGTCACCAAAAGCGGCACCAACCAGATCCACGGCTCGGCCTATGAATACAACCGGAACACGCTGTTTGCCGCCAACACGTGGTTTAACAACCGCAGTGACGTGGCCCGCCAGCCGCTGAACCGCAATCAGTTCGGCGCGTCGCTGGGCGGACCGGCAATCAAGAACCGCCTGTTCTTCTTCTTTAACTACGAACGGCGCATCGACGCCAGCGGCACCGCCGTTGAGCGCGCCGTGCCGACGGCAAGCCTCAAGGCCGGCAACCTGGTGCTGCAAGACACCAACGGCAACACTTACACGCTCGGGCCGCAGGCGATTCAGCAGATCGACCCGCTGCATGTTGGCCTGAACGCGGGCTATATGAAGCTGCTGAATCAGTATCCGGGGGGCAACGACGCGCCGTATGGCGCCGACGCCGGGCTGAACTTCACCGGCCTCCGCTTCAACGCGCCGGACCATCTTGACGACCGCGCCTATGTCGGCCGCGTCGACTACATCCTGGACAGCGCGGCGAAGAACACGCTCTCCCTGCGCGGCACGCTGTTTAACGAGAACCAGGACAATCCGCAGTATCTGGCCCAGTTCCCCGGCCAGTCGTCGGCCTCGCAGCTTCTGAACGACAGTAAGGGCGTCGCCGCGAACTTTACCAGCGTGCTCCGGCCAAATCTGCTGAACCTGTTTACCTATGGCTACACGCGCTATGGCCTGGCTTACTCGGGCGTCAACGGCGTGGGCCTCTTCCTCGGCAACCTCGATCCGCTGCAGAACTACAATGCCCGCGCCAGCAGTCAGTTCATGCCGGTGAACAACTTCGCAGACACGCTGACTTGGACCAAGGGAACGCATACCGTCACCGCCGGAATCAACTTCCGGCTGATCGCCAACCAGCGGAGTAACTACACAAACTCCTACGCCAGTTATGGGTTCAACACGTCGCTGGCAGTCGGCCTCGGGGAGGACATCCAAACCGGCGTCACCAGCTACATGGCCCAACAGACCGGCAATCCGAACTTCCAGCTTGCTAATCCGAACGCCGTGGCCGCCGCGATGGGAATTCTGCTCGGCTTAACAAATAACGTCAACGTAACGTATCAGTTCCTGCGCAACGGCTCAGTGCTGCCGCAGGGCCAGCCGCAGATGCGCGATTTCGTCGTCAATGAATACGAGGGCTTCGTCGGGGACTCCTGGAAGGTGACGCCGCACCTCACCCTCAGCTACGGCCTGCGATACCAGCTAGACCCGGCGCCCTATGAAGCTAACGGACTGCAGGTGGCTTCCACTTACCCGCTCGACTCGTTCTTCGGCCAGCGCGATTACCTGCAAGGCCTCGGCGTGCCGAGCAATGCGATGCCCAATGCTCTGCTGTCCTACGCCTTAAATGGTCCCGTAAACGGGAAGGCAAGCTGGTACGGCACGGACTGGAACAACTTCGCACCGCGCTTCAGCGTCGCTTACTCACCCGCCGCGCACGACAACTGGCTGGGCAAAATCTTCGGCCCCGGCGGCGTCATCCGCGCCGGCTACGCAATGATGTACGACACGTATGGATCCGATCTGATTACTCAGTTCGACCAGTTCGGTTCCCAGGGCCTGGCCACCACGCTCGGCAGCCCGCTGTCGTATAACTACACCACCTCCCCGCGCTTCAACGGGACGGTCCCCGCGATGCCGGGCGCGCCCACCGGCGGCTTCCCCTACACGCCGCCGGACGTCCATGCCATCGTCGGCGAGTACTCGGGCATCTACCCGAGTCTGGTGGCGCCCTATTCGCACCTGTTCAACGCGAGCTTCGAACGCGAGTTGCCCGGCGGCCTCACGCTCGATGCCGGCTACGTCGGGCGCCTTTCGCACAAGCTCCTTCTGCAGGGAGATATTTTCACGCCGCTCGAAGGGTTCAAAGATCCTAGGTCCGGCGAGACCTGGCTGCAGGCCATGACGCAGATCCGCAACCTGAACAACACCGGCCTGTCGCCGAATTCGGTGCAGAACTCCCCGAACTCGGTGCCGAGCATTCCGTTCATTCAGGATATGTTCCCGACGCTCGCTAATTACTATTTCCCGGGCAGCGCATCGGCGAATTACTACTACGGCATCTATGGTGTCTACGGCGGCAGCTATCTGGACATGCTGCACGCGATGGATCGCATCCCGCAAGCCAACGGCCAGTGCATCAGCGTTTCCGGCTGCTACACGTTCTTCGCACGCCAAGGGTCGTCGATGCCGACGTGGATGAATGCGGGCAACGCTGTGTTCAACGCGCTCACGGTGAGTCTCCGGCGCGCGTATAAGAGCGGCTTCTCATTCGACTTCAACTACACCTGGTCCCACTCGATCGACAATGGCTCGACCGCCGAAGGCGCCGCCGGCCACGACGGCGCGGTGATCCAGAACGTCTTCGCGCCGGGCCAGTTCCGCGGCTCGTCCGATTTCGACATTCGTCACCTTGTCAACGCGAACTTCGTCTACGAACTTCCCTTCGGCCACGGCAAGCCGATGTTTGGCAATGCGTCCGGTTGGCTGGACGAGATCGTCGGAGGTTGGCAGGTATCAAGCATCATCCGGCTAAGCTCTGGGCTGCCTACGGTGATTCAGGGCAACCAGACCTGGAACACAAACTACTGGCAGAGTTCGCTCGCGATTCCCGTGGCGCGGTTCAAGTCCGGCACGGCGATCGACGTGAACGGCAATCCCGGTCTGTTCGGCAATCCGGGGACGGCCGTCAACGCTTTCGCCGACCAGTATCCCGGCCAAACCGGCATGCGCGCCATCATGCGCCTGCCCGGTCAGAAGAACACCGACCTTGCCCTCTCGAAACGCTTCGCCATGCCGTGGGAAGGACAGAGCATTCAGTTCCGCGCGGAGGCGTTCAACGCCTTCAACAACGTGAACTTCGTCAACCCGAGCCTCGCGCTCTATCTGCCCACCACGTTCGGTGAGTTCACCGACACCACCGCGCCGCGCGTGATGCAGTTCGCCATGCGTTATGAATTCTAAGCACAGGCTGCGTGGGTTCCATAAGCCCGCGGTGGTTTGCCTGGCGCTGGGGGTGGTTCTCGCCTCCGGCGCCGGCGGCCCCGGCAGCGCATTTGATTTCTCGGCCGCGCTCATCGACGGTAAGGACCAGCCGCTCGAAGCCTTCCGGGGCAAAGTGCTGCTGATCGTGAACACGGCCACTAAGTCCGAGTACGCTCCGCAGCTCGCGGCGCTCGAAACCCTCTATGAGAAGTATGGGCAGAAGGGGCTTGAGGTGCTCGCGTTCCCCTCGAATGACTACGGCGGTGAGGAACCGGGCAAGAATTCGGAAATTGCCGAACTCTGCCGCAAAGCCTACCACGTCACGTTTCCGATCTTCGCAAAACAGCACGTCGTCGGCGATGACCAGATTCCTCTGTTTGAATTCCTCACCGATCCCAAAGCGAGTCCGAAAGGAAAAGGCGGCATCGTGTGGAACTTCACGAAGTTCCTGGTGGGCCGCGACGGCAAGGTGGTGGCCCGCTTCGATCCGGACGTCGCAGCCGATTCCGCTGAGTTGATCAGCGCCGTTGAGGATGCCCTCAAGCCGGAGCCGGACAAGAACGGTGGGAAGTCACTCTCGCCGGTCGCGGTGTTGCTGCCTCGGGCGAACTGAGGATGTTGTTTGGGCGTGTTTGCCCGTGCGGGCCGCCGGAGCCGGCTCATTCGGGAGATAGATCCGGAATTCGCCGTAAGTGGCAGCCAGGTGAAAGCGCTTCGTGAGCACCCCGTCCACCCATCTCGCCATGTCCGGTTCGCGGCCGGTGAAGCTGGAGGCGCCGGGGTGAAAGGAGTCCAGCACGATGATCTGGGCGCGCTGGCCGCTCAGGCCGCCGAGCCGCGCATCGTCCACAAGCCGGTATCGCTCACCGAGTGAGAACAACAGTTGCGTTGGTCCCATGATGAGGGTGGATGGAGTAGCGTGGGCCTGAAGAAATTTGATGGTAGGAAGATAGGCCGTGGCGTAACTGTTGGAACGGATGCGGATAAGATGGCCACCAAGCTGAAGCGCCATGAACGCGGCGGCCGCGGCCGCCAGCGGAATCCGTGGGATCAGCCGCTGGCGCCAACAGGCGCCGATGACCAAAGCCAGTAACAGTTCGGCGGCCACGACCACATGGACCATGTAATGGGGGAATTGCGCGTGATCGAGCACAGCCAACTCGACATAATAGAGCGGCAGGAGAAGGAGTAGATACACCACACCCCGGCTGCGCCGGATCACCGGGACCGCCAGTGCCGCCACGAATCCGGCGGCGTAAGCGGCGAGGACGAAGACTTTCAATCTCTCGGCGCCGCCGCCCGACGGAAAAAAGAACGTGAGATAGCGGTAACGCCAGTCCCATAGAACGCTCTGCAAGGGCGAAGCAAGCCCGCCCACGCGATAGGCCGCATGCAGGGAGATCTGCCGCCAGAAAATAGCAGGCGCCCTGGCGATGTATATGCCCCACAGTCCCGCGCAGACTAGGTACGGCAACGCGGCGAACAGGAAATGTTTGGGACGTAGGTGTACCCGATCGAAGTACACGGCGGTCATCAGCAGTCCCCCCGTGTAGAGAATCGCGACCGGATGCGCGAACGCCGAGGCGGCCGCCAACGCCGAGGCCACGATGACGGCTTTGAGCTGTCCGCGCTCCCGCAGCGCCAGATATGCCGCGATTGCGCCGTAGCCCAGTGCGGCCGCCATCGCATCCATACGCACGGTCACGCAACTGAGGAGCACCGTATAGTCGGTGGCAACCAAGGCCGCCGCGAGCATGCCCAAGCCCGCGCTGCCGCTCAGCCTCGATGCGATGACCCGGCATCCAAAAATGAGGCCAAGCCCGCACAGCAGGGAAAGCATCCTGCCCGCGAATGGGGAGAAGCCAAACACTTTCGACCATCCGGCCAGTACAACGACATATTCCGGTAACGTCCAGTAGGTGTACCGTGCATAGCCGGGAAAGTCGCGGATAATCGGGTGGCCATATTCGCTCAGAATTGCCGAACCAAGGCGCCCATGCGCGGCCAGTTGGTGCGCCGGGTCGGCGAGCATCCCCTCGTCCCACCAAGGGCTTCGGGTGAGGCTCCCGGCGCGCCCCCTCGCGACGAACCCCAGCAGGACGGCCCCGCAGACGGCCTTAAGCCGCTGAGAGTTGGCGGCTGGCACGGAAGGCCCGAGCCGGTTCACGACTGCCGCGCCGCCATTTCGAGGTACTTCGCCAAACAGCACTATCTACTGGTGGCCGGTACCAGGCCTCAACTCTCAAACCAACTCCGCGGGGGAGTTTTACCCCTTCTCCGTTTCGGCTCGTCCTCCAATCTCGGGCTTGACTTCACGCTCGCTTCCGACGCTCGGCGAATTCCGGGTCCAGCCGCAATAGTCCGGCGAGGGCAGCCAATGGTAAAGTGGTCTTGCATGGACGCCGTGGGCGTGCGGCGCATGGCGGGTCCGGATCGCGCACGTCCGGAGGAGGGACGTCCAGTTAGCTGGCACTCCAAAAGTCCCGTCATCGCCTTTTTTTCGTTTTGGCTCCTCGCCACCGCGCTTCAAGTCGCGGGCGGCTGCTATCACGCGGAATTCGACGGCTATCCGGATGAGCCGGCGCACTACATCACTGGTCTGATGGTGCGCGACTATCTGGTCTCCGGGGAACTGCTCCACCCGATGACTTACGCCGAGAATTACTACCTCCATTATCCGAAGGTGGCCTTCGGGCACTGGCCCCCGGGATTCTATGTCGTCCAGAGTATCTGGATGCTGTTGTTCGGCCCCGCGCGCGCTTCCATCCTGCTGCTCATGTCGGCGATCACGGCCGGGGTGGCTACGGTTATGTTCGCGGTCAGCCGGCCCTGGATCGGCCCATGGTGGTCGGCCGGAGCAGCAACGGTTTTCGTCTGTGTGCCCATGGTGCAAGCGAACACGGGGATGGTGATGGCGGAGTCTCTGCTTGCCCTCGGTGGCCTCCTGGCGGCTTCCTCCCTCGGCAGATATCTCGACACAGGCGCCACGGCCCAGGCGTTGTGGTTCGGCGCCTGGGCGGCGGCAACGATTTTGGTGAAGGGAAACGGCTGGGCGCTCGTGCTTTTGCCTCCTCTGGCGCTGCTCATTACGGGGCGCTGGCAGAAGGTCCTCGACTGGCGATTGTGGGCGGGCGCGGGTGTGGCGGCGCTGGTCCTCCCCTGGCCACTCGCCCCCCTCCACATGGCCCAGCAGGGTTGGACCGCTCAGTGGGGATTTGACTACTTTCGCACCGCGTTTGCCGGATTCGGCGCCATACTCCCGCAGAGCCTCGGCTGGGGCCTCGTCGCGCTCGCGGTCCTGGGTGTCGCTGTGGAATGCCTGGCGCCTCGCCTTGCCAAACGGCCAGCCGCGGGGATTCCCGCCGCCATGCTCGCGCTCGTCCTGGCGGTGTGGTTGTTTCACTCCATCGTGCCCGCGGGCGTCGAGGACCGCAAAATGATCCTCGGCCTCCCCGGCCTGCTGTTGGTCGCCGCCGCGGGAGCGGCAAGACTGGGACGCTGGTTGGGGACCAAGGGCGCGTGGGCGGTGGCGGTGGCGGCTGCCGCGTCGTTTGGAATCGAGGCATTCCAGATACCTGCCAAGCCGGTGGATCACTTTGCCGAGGTGGCCCGGACGGCTCTGGGGGTGTGGCCCTCTCCTGCGGATCGTCTTCTCGTGTCAGCTACCGGCCTGTCGGAGGGAGCTTTCATGGCAGAAATCGCAATGCACGAGAAAAGGCCCGGTCACTACGTTCTCCGGGGAACCAAGATGTTCGCGGATATGAATTGGAGCGGGGCGGATGCCAAGCTGCGCTACACAACCGTGGCCGAGGCTGAAGAACAGATCGAGGCTTGGGGCGTCAGTGGGCTGGTGCTCGAAACCGCGGAAACCTTCGCCGACCCCAGCGTGGCGTTAGCACGGCATCTGACCGAGGCTTACGTGGACCGCTGGACGCTGGTCCCGCTCCCACCCAGTTGCAACGGGTACGTGCGGCTCTTCCGGTTTACCGGCGAGCGGCGGGCTAAGCCTTCGGGCTTCGAGATCGATCTGCGAAGGATGCTCGGACGGACGATAAGCTCTGACGAGTCTCGATAAATTACACGAACGGGAGAACCATACGATCGCAATGGGCGACAGCGGAAAGCGGACGATCATCATCGGGGCGGGACCGGCCGGGCTGACGGCTGCCTACGAGTTATTGAAGCGCGGCGCGGCGACGCCGGTGGTGCTCGAAAAGAGCCATGCCATGGGCGGCATTTCACGCACAGTCCGCTACAAGGGCAACCGGATGGACATTGGCGGTCACCGGTTCTTCTCGAAATCCGATCGCGTCATGCGGTGGTGGCTGGAAGTCATGCCGCTGGAGCGCGGCGCCGGCGGGCAGGAGTTTATCCGCTATCAGAATCAGACCCGAATGGTGGAAACCTCCGGCGAGGGCCCGGACCCGGAACGCGAGGATCGCGTCATGCTCATCCGCCATCGCAAGTCCCGCATCTACTTCCTCCGCCGCTTTTTTGACTACCCCATCAAGCTAAGCGGCGACACTTTGGCCAAGCTTGGTCCCTGGCGCACCATGCGCATCGGCTTCAGCTACGTCTGGGCGATGCTCAACCCGCGCAAGCCCGAGGCTTCGCTCGAGGACTTTCTCATTAACCGCTTCGGCCGCGAACTTTACCTGACCTTTTTCAAGTCCTATACCGAAAAGGTGTGGGGCGTCCCCTGCCATGAGATCAGCGCCGAGTGGGGCGCGCAGCGGATCAAGGGATTGTCGCTGGTCAAGACCATCACACATTTTCTCAAGAAAACGTTCCGGCCCGAAAAGGGCCTCGGCCAGAAGGGCACCGAAACTTCTCTGATCGAAAAATTCCTATATCCCAAGCATGGTCCAGGTCAGTTGTGGGAATGCGTCGCCGAGGACATCACGGCGCGCGGCGGCTCCATTCTCACCGGCTGGTCGGTGGACCGGATTGTTACTTCAAACGGGCGGGTCGTGGCCGTGGAAGCGCTGAATGAGAACGGCGAGCGGCAGCGGTTCGAGGGAGACTACTTCTTCTCCACCATGCCCATCCAGGAGTTGGTTCGCGCGCTCGACTGCGAAGTGCCGCCCAGCGTCCGCGAGATCAGCGACGGCCTCCAGTACCGGGATTTCATCACCGTCGGCCTGCTGCTCGATAAGCTCAAGCTCGGTGAGGAGGACGCCCGGGGCCGCAAGCTGCTCGAAGACAACTGGATTTACATCCAGGAGCCGGACGTGCAGGTCGGGCGCATGCAGGTGTTCAACAACTGGAGCCCCTATCTGGTGGCGGAGCCGGGCAAGGTTTGGATCGGCCTCGAGTACTTCTGCTATGCCAGCGATGATCTGTGGAATCTGCCCGATGACAAGATGGTCGCCCTCGCCATCGACGAGATGGAGCGAATCGGCGTGATCAGCCGCGCCGACGTGCGCGACGCCACTGTGATCCGCGTGCCGAAGACTTATCCGGCTTACTTTGGCACTTACTCCCGTTTCGACGAGCTTCGCAGTTGGGTGGACCGGTTTCCGAATCTGTTCCTGGTCGGCCGCAACGGTATGCACAAGTACAATAACCAGGACCACTCCATGCTGACGGCCATGACCGCGGTGGATAACATCGAGGCCGGCATCGAAGATAAGTCAAACCTATGGGCTGTCAATACCGAGATGGAGTATCACGAGGAGAAGAAATAACGGCCGAGGATATCGACGGCTCATGCGGTTTTCTGCGATTAACGGGTTGGAAGCAATCGAGTGGATCGAGTTGGCTTTGCTGTTCCTGTCCCTCGCGCTCGCGGCCCTGCGTCCGCACTTCCAGGAGAGCCGGTTCGAGCGGATCGAGAGCGTCTTTGCTTCGCTGGCTCGGCGCCGCTGGCTGCCCCTGATTCTGGTCTTCGCGCTGCCCTTGGGTTTGCGCCTGCTGGCGCTGCCCGTCAGCGGCGTCCCGCAGCCGCAAGTCCACGACGAGTTCAGCATGCTGCTTGAGGCGGACACGTTTCTTCATGGCCGCCTGGCGAACCCGACCCCGCCGATGTGGCAGCACTTCGAGACGATCTACGTGCTCATGCACCCGACCTACGCCTCGCAGTACCCGCCTGGACAGCCGGCGTTCCTCGCTCTGGGTGCGCTGTTGTTCGGCCATCCCTGGGTGGGTGTCTTGTTGAGCATCGGTCTGTTTTGCTCGGCGCTGGTGTGGGCTTTGCGGGCATGGGTTTCACCCGGTTGGGCTCTTTGGGGCGGTTGCGTCGCCGCGGTGCACTTTGGTTTAACCAGCTACTGGATGGATAGTTACTGGGGCGGAGGTGTGGCCGCGCTCGGGGGCGCCCTCGTGTTCGGCGCACTGCCGAGGGTCTTGCACAGCGCCACCATTCGAAATTCGCTGCTGGCGGGCGTAGGGATGGCGCTGACTCTGACCACCCGGCCGTACGAATCGGTCTTCTTTTTCGCGTTCGCCCTCGGGTGGGTCCTCTGGCGGGCGAAATCTACCGGTCGGTGGCACAAGCTGCCTTCCACCCTGTTGCCCGGCGCACTGGTTGTCATCTCAACCAGCCTGTTCCTGTGCTACCAGGA
>VFSW01003676.1_pt1 | contig 22983 bp, 19 predicted proteins | sample 5358111 | NCBI WGS metagenome assembly VFSW01 (sample SAMN11554181, study PRJNA540505) | mine drainage metagenome | isolation source: sediment from site ElyBrook_90M | place: USA: Ely Copper Mine, Vershire, VT | collected 2017
TGCGTTTTGATGTACATCAAGCTTGAAATACAATCCGCAAGCAACGCTGCCCGGGCAACAGCTGCGCATACCCGTACCCAGGGTGTGGACAAAGCCGGCTTCGCCACCCGCTCCCCGGTTGGCGCGACCAGGCAATTTTCGCCGGCACCCCGGAATTCAGCCGCCCCCCGTGCTTACAATACCGTTAACATTGGGATATCGCGAACCAAGGAGATCTCATGGCAGCGCTAGACAATACCACCGCGTCCCCGACCGAAATCAAGCTGCACCAGAAATCGCGCGTGCTGGAAATCGCCTTCGGCGATGGCAAGCGCTTTGCGCTGCCGTTCGAGTTCCTGCGTGTCTACTCGCCTTCGGCGGAGGTGCGTGGCCACGGGCCGGGGCAGGAAGTGCTGCAGGTGGGGAAGAAAGATGTGGACATCACCGCTATCGAGCCGGTGGGATCGTACGCGGTGCAGTTGGTGTTTTCCGACGGCCACGACAGCGGTCTTTATTCCTGGAACTATCTGTACGACCTGGGCGCGAACCAGGACAGCATGTGGAAGCACTATCTCGAGCGCATGCAAGCGGCGGGCGCAAGCCGCGCAGCCGCGACGGGCGCGTTCGCGCAGCGTCCCAAGTCGAAATAAACGCGCATGGATAGCCGCAGCGATTCCTGGGTGCTCGACGGCGCGGGCGCGGAACCGGGCGCCGGCGCGGCCGCGCGCTTCGAGGTGGTGCTGATCAATCCGTATGAACTCGGCCGGCAGCCGTTCGCCCTGGCCGAGCCCGCTGCCTGGCTGAAGCAGGGCGGATTCGGCGTGCGCTGCATCGATCTGTCGCTGCAAAAACTCGACGCCGATCTGCTCGCGCGCGCGCGCCTGGTGGCGGTATACGTCGGCATGCATACCGCCACCCGCATCGCGGTCGAAGCGCTGCCGCGCATCCGCGCCCTCGCGCCGCATGCGCATCTGTGCGTGTACGGGCTGTATGCGCCGATGAATGAGGCCATGCTGCGCGGCCTGGGCGTGAAAACCATCCTCGGCGGCGAGTGCGAGCCGGCGCTTGCCGATCTGGCGCGGCGGCTGCGCGCGGGCGCAGCCTGCGATTCGCAGGCAGGGCCGGTGGTGCATCTGGCCAAGATCGATTTTCTCACCCCCGATCGTTCCGGCTTGCCGCAACTGCAACGCTACGCCCATTTGCTCCTGCCCGACGGCGGCAAGAGGCAGTTGGGCTTCATCGAGGCCAGCCGCGGCTGCAAGCATCTGTGCCGCCACTGCCCGGTGGTGCCGGTGTATCAGGGCAAGTTCCGCGTCGTGCCGGTGGCGGTGGTGCTGGCCGATATCGCACAGCAGGTGCGCGCGGGCGCCGCGCATATTTCGTTTGGCGACCCGGATTTTTTCAACGGCAGCACCCACGCGCTGAAAGTGCTCGCGGCCATGCACGCCGAATTTCCCGGCCTGAGCTTCGACGCCACCATCAAGATCCAGCACCTCATTGCGCATGCCGAACTGTTGCCCGCGCTCAAGGCGGCGGGTTGCCTGTTCGTGACCGCGGCGGTCGAGTCGGTGGACGACCGCGTGCTGCGGTACCTGGACAAGAACCATACGCGCGCCGATTTCGAGCGCGCTTTGCAATTGTGCCGCGACGCCGGCATCGGCATGGCGCCTACGTTCGTGCCGTTCACGCCCTGGACTACGCTGGAGAGCTACCTCGAGCTGTTGCGCACGCTGCTGCGCCTGCATCTGGTGGAGGCGGTGCCGCCGATTCAGCTGTGCATCCGCCTGCTCGTGCCCGAAGGTTCCTGGCTGTTGCAATTGCCCGGATTCCACGATCTGATCGAGGCCTTCGATCCGAAATTGCTGGGCTATCCGTGGCGGCACGCCGACTCCCGCGTCGACGCCCTGCAGCGCTCGCTGCAGGCCTTGGCCGCGCAAGGCGATCAGCGCGGATTGGCGCGCAGCGGGATTTTCGCGCAGATGTGGCAACGCGCGCACGCGGCGCTGGGCCTGCCGGCGCCGCCGCTCACGCGCGCGGACTTCGGCGCACCGATGGCGCATTTGTCCGAGCCCTGGTATTGCTGCGCCGAACCCACCGAGCAGCAACTGCAGAGCTTCTAGCATGGCCATGAAGCACGTTCTGCTGTTGTTGCCGACCGCCAGTTACCGCAACGACGATTTTCTCGCGGCGGCGAAGCAGCTCGAAGTCGAAGTCATCAGCGTCGCGAATTACTGCCATCAGCTCGCGCCCGCCTGGGGCATGAGTCCGGTGCAATCGGTGCCGTTCGACCAGCCGGTAGCCGCACTCAGGCAACTGCTGACCGCGCTCGGACGCAAGCCGGACGCAGTGCTGGCGGTGGACGACAGCGGCCTGGATCTGGCGGCCCTGTTGTGCGAATACTTCTTCCTTCGGGGCAATTCGCCCGAAGCGGTGCGCCAAACGCGCGACAAACTGGCGTTTCGCAAGCTGCAGCGGCGCGGCGGCCTGATGTGCCCCGATTTCTGCCATCTGGACAGCGACGCGCAGGGGGTAGTCCTGCCGCAGTCGCTCGGCTTTCCAGTGGTGGTCAAGGCGCGCCGGCTCAATGCCAGCCGCGGCGTGATTCGCGCCGACTCGCCGCGCGACTACGCGCACGCCGTGCAAAAAGTGCGCGTCATCCAGGCCAAAGCCGATCGCGACGCCGCAGCGCTCGGTTTGATCGTGGAGAGATTTATTCCCGGCAGCGAACATGCGCTCGAAGGGCTGCTGCAGGACGGTCGGCTGCGCGTGCTGGCGCTGATCGACAAGCCCGATCCGCTGGACGGCCCCTATTTCGAGGAAACGCTGTATGTCACGCCGTCACGCCTGCCGCAGCCGACCCAGGACCAGATCGCACAATCGGTGCAACGCGCCTGCGAACTGGCCGGACTGAGCACCGGTCCCATTCATGCCGAAATGCGCGTGAACGCAGAGGGCGTAGGGCTGCTCGAAATCGCGGCGCGCTCGATCGGCGGCCTGTGCGGCAGGATGCTGCGCCCGGCGCTGGGCATGAGCCTGGAGGAATTGATCCTGCGCCACGCACTGAACTGGCCCGTGCCCGAGCCGCAGCCCGGAGCCGCGAACGGCGTGATGATGATTCCGATCGCGGAACACGGCATTTTCCGCGGCGTGCGCAGGCTCGATGACGCGCTGGCGGTTATCGGCATCAGCGCCATCCAGATCACCGCAAGTCCGGGCCAACTGATTGCACCGCCGCCCGAAGGCGCGAGCTACCTGGGATTCATTTTCGCGCAGGGCTCTTCGCCGATCGCGGTGGAAGCCAGTTTGCGCCAGGCGCAGCAGCAGCTGGCGTTCGAGATTCAGCCGGATATTCCCGTGAGCGAAACGCGCCGGACTCCCCATGCACATTGACCGCGACATCAAGCTCGATTTCAAGGACGTCCTGATCCGCCCGAAGCGCTCGGCCTTGCCCTCGCGCGCGGAAGTCGACATCACGCGCGAATTCGTGTTCAAGCATTCGGGCAAGCGCTATCGCGGCGTCCCCATCATCGCGGCGAACATGGATACCGTCGGCACCTTCGAAATGGCGCGCGCGCTCGCCCCGTTCGGCCTCGCGACTGCGCTGCACAAGCACTACGGCGCGGACGAGCTCGCCGCGTTCTTCAAGTCGCTCAGACTGAAATCGAGCGCATTCTATTCGCTCGGCATCACGCGCAACGATCTCGACAAGTTCGAGCGTGTGATGCAGCGCGCCGGTGACGCGATCCACTACGTTTGCATCGACGTCGCCAACGGTTATTCCGAGACGTTCGTGAAATTCGTCGCCAGGTTTCGCCGCGCCTACCCCAGGCTCACGCTGATGGCCGGCAACGTTGTCACCGGCGAGATGACCGAGGAGCTGATTCTGTCGGGCGCCGACATCGTCAAGGTCGGCATCGGCCCCGGCTCGGTCTGCACCACGCGCACCATGACCGGCGTGGGCTACCCGCAGTTGTCCGCGGTGATCGAGTGCGCCGATGCCGCGCACGGTCTGGGCGGACGGATCTGTTCCGATGGCGGCTGCACTTCGCCGGGCGACGTCGCCAAAGCCTTCGGCGGCGGCGCGGACTTCGTGATGCTGGGCGGGATGCTCGCCGGCCACGACGAGTGCGCGGGCGAGGTCGTCGAACAGGACGGGGGGCGGTTCATGCGCTTTTACGGCATGAGTTCGCGCACGGCGATGGAGAAGTACGCGGGCGGCGTCGCGCGCTACCGCGCCTCCGAGGGCAAGGAAGTACTGGTGCCGTATCGCGGTGCCGTGGACGCAAGCGTCCAAGACATTCTCGGTGGCCTGCGCTCCGCCTGCACCTACGTAGGGGCGCGCACGCTGAAGGAACTCACCAAGCGCACCACCTTCGTGCGCGTGAGCATGGAGTCGAACGAACTGTTCGGTGAAAACTGAGCCGTCGTCCCGACCCGCTGCGGCTGCGGCTGCGGACGGGGCGGATGGAATTCGTGTCGCGGATGGAATTCGTTGACAAGACCTGCTCCCGCGCCTAAAGTGAACCCATTCGACCGGGAGAGCGTCACCGCATGGCGGTGGCCGCCGAAGGCGCAATACCCAGAAACTCTCAGGCAAAAGGACCGGTCGAGCGGAAGCGATGCTTCCGTCACTCTGGAGAGCAGCCGCCGAGGAGGCGGCCACCGAAGGGGCGCGCAGCCGGGCCGCATCAGGCTGTAATCTCTCAGGTACAAGGACAGAGGGGTAACGCGGGCCGCGCGGCCGGCGTTGCCCCTTTTCCATTGCTGCCGAGGTGCACGTGCTCAAAACCACACCGCTCTACGCCGCGCATAAGGCCCTGGGCGCGCGCATGGTCGATTTCGGCGGCTGGGACATGCCGGTCAACTACGGTTCGCAGATCGAGGAACATCACGCCGTGCGGCGCGATGCCGGCATGTTCGATGTCTCGCATATGCTCGTTATCGATGTACACGGCGCCGGCGCGCGCGAATTTCTGCGCCGCGCACTGGCCAACAACGTGGACAAGCTGCGCGCGCCGGGACGCGCGCTGTATGCCTGCATGCTCAACCATGCGGGCGGCGTCGTCGACGACCTGATCGCGTATTTCTTCGGCGAAGAGTGGTTTCGCCTGGTGGTGAATGCGGGCCGGGCCGACGCCGATCTCGACTGGCTCGGGGCGCTCAAGCAAGGTTTCGGTGCGGCGCTCGAGCTGCGGCCGCGGCGCGAGCTCGCCATGATCGCGGTGCAAGGGCCCAACGCGCGCGAGCGCGTGTGGCAGGCGCTGCCGCAGACGCGCGCGGCGAGCGCAGCGCTGCCAAGATTTCATGCGCTGCAGTCGGGCGAGCTGATGCTGGCGCGCACCGGCTACACCGGCGAAGACGGCTTCGAACTCCTGCTGCCGGCCGCGCGCGTGGAAACGCTGTGGCAGCAACTGCTCGCCGGCGGCGTGAAACCCTGCGGCTTGGGCGCGCGCGACACGCTGCGCCTGGAAGCGGGCATGAATCTGTGGGGTCAGGACATGGACGAGAGCGTATCGCCGCTGGACGCGGGGCTCAGCTGGACGGTCGACCTGGCGGGTGCGCGCGATTTCGTCGGCAAGGCGGCGCTGCTCGCACATCCGCAGCGGTGGCAGTTGCTCGGCCTGGTGCTGTCGGAAAATGCCGGCGTGCTGCGCAGCCACCAGAAAGTAAGCACCGCGCAAGGAGAGGGCGAGGTCACCAGCGGCACGTTTTCACCTACGCTCGGGCGCTCGATCGCGCTGGCGCGCGTTCCCCTGGGCGTGGCGCTTGGCGCGCCGGTGCAGGTGTCGGTGCGCGGCAGGCAACTCGCGGCGCAGGTGGTGCAGCCGCCTTTCGTCCGCAACGGAAAAATTTTGATCAATTGACGGAGCCAGAATAATCATGAAAACGCCCGAGCAGCTGAAATACACGGAAACGCACGAATGGGTCGCGAGCGAAGCCGACGGCACGTTCGCGGTGGGAATCACCGACCACGCGCAGGAAGTGCTGGGCGACATCGTGTTCCTGGACTTGCCGCCGGTCGGAAAGCGCTATGCGCAAGGCGAGGCCTGCGCCGTGATCGAATCGGTGAAGGCCGCTTCCGACATCAACATGCCCGTGGCGGGGGTGGTGGTCGCGGCCAACGACGCGCTGGCGAAATCGCCTGAGCGGGTCAACGCCGATGCCTATGCCGCCTGGATGTTCAGGATCAAGCCCGACAATGCAGGCGATGTCGGCAGCCTGATGGACGCGGCCACTTATGCCGATCATGCGGCGAAATGAGGAGCTTGCCATGTCAGCCATCCCGAAGGACGGCGCGGCGACGCCGCAGCGACCATCGTTGGCCGAGCTGGAGCAGCACGATGCCTTTTGCGCGCGCCACATCGGCCCGGACGCCGCCGAGCAGGCCGCCATGCTTGCCGTTCTCGGCTACAGCACGCGCGCGGCGCTGATCGACGCCGTCGTTCCCGCCGGCATACGCAAGCAGTCCGCGCTGGCCTTGCCGCCCGGCACGAGCGAAACTGCGGCGCTGGCCGAACTCAGAAAAATGGCCGCCAGGAACGTCGTGTCGCGTTCGTTCATCGGCCAGGGTTATTACGACACGCATCTGCCCGGCGTGATCCTGCGCAATATCCTGGAGAGCCCGGCCTGGTACACGGCTTACACGCCCTACCAGCCGGAAATCTCGCAGGGCCGACTGGAAGCGCTGATCAATTTCCAGACCATGGTGTGCGAGCTCACCGGCATGGCCATCGCCAATGCGTCCATGCTCGACGAGGCCACCGCCGCGGCCGAAGCGATGGCGCTGTGCCGGCGCAGCGGCAAAGGCGCGAGCAATGTGTTCTTCGTCGCGGACTCGGTGCTGCCGCAGACTGTTGACGTGGTGCGCACGCGCGCCGAACCATTGGGCCTGGAGCTGAAAACCGGCCCGGCGCAGGCTGCGGCGACAAGCGAGTGTTTCGGCGCGCTGCTGCAGTATCCCTGCGTCAACGGCGAGGTCGAGGACTATCGCGCCCTGGTGGAGGCGGTGCACGCGCGCGGCGGCCTGGTCGCGGTTGCCGCCGATCTGCTCGCGCTCACGCTGCTCAGCCCGCCGGGAGAGTGGGGCGCGGACGTGGTGGTCGGCTCGGCGCAGCGCTTCGGCGTGCCGCTGGGCTTCGGCGGCCCGCACGCGGCCTATTTCGCCACCCGGGACGAACTCAAGCGCAACCTGCCCGGGCGCCTGGTTGGGCTGACGCGCGACAGCCAGGGCGATCCGGCCTACCGGCTCGCGCTGCAGACGCGCGAACAGCATATACGGCGCGACAAGGCCACCAGCAACATCTGCACCGCGCAGGTGCTGTTGGCGGTGATCGCGAGCATGTATGCGGTGTATCACGGTCCGCGCGGCCTGGCCCGCATCGCGCAAAGGGTTCATCGCCTCACCGGCGTGCTTGCCGCGGGTCTGAAGCAATTGGGCGCGGTCATCGACAACCGGTCCTGGTTCGATACGCTGACCATCGCGACCGGGGCGCGCACCGAGGCCGTGCACGCCGATGCGCTGGCGCGCGGCGTCAACCTGCGCCGCATCGACGACGGCCATGTCGGCGTATCGCTCGACGAAACCACGACCGCAGCGGAGGTGGCGCTGCTGTGGCAGGTTTTCGCTCCAGCCGGCGCGCTCGCCCCGGATTTCGAAGCGATCGAGCGCGACGTCGGGGATGCATACGCGCCGGCGCTCAAGCGCAGCAGCAGTTATCTGCAGCACCCGGTATTCAACGCGCACCACTCCGAAACTGCGATGCTGCGCTATCTGCGCGAGCTCGCGGACCGCGATCTGGCGCTCGACCGGACGATGATTCCGCTGGGATCCTGCACCATGAAGCTGAACGCGACCAGCGAAATGCTGCCTATCACCTGGCCCGAGTTCGCGCAGATCCATCCGTTCGCGCCGGCGGCGCAGACCGCGGGTTACCGCGAATTGATCGCCGCGCTCGAGCGCATGCTGTGCGCCATCACCGGCTATGCGGCGGTATCGCTGCAGCCCAACGCCGGGTCGCAGGGCGAGTTCGCCGGCTTGCTGGTGATCCGCGCCTGGCATCGCGCGCGCGGCGAGGGCCGGCGCAATTTATGCCTGATTCCGGCTTCGGCGCACGGCACCAATCCGGCGTCCGCGCACATGGCGGGCATGCAGGTGGTGGTGGTCGCCTGCGATACCGCCGGCAATGTCGATCTCGCCGATCTGCGCGCCAAGGCGGCGCAACACAGCGGCGAACTGGCGGCGATCATGCTGACCTACCCATCGACCCATGGCGTGTTCGAGCCGGGTGTCAGCGAAATCTGCGACATCGTGCACGGCCACGGCGGCCAGGTGTACATCGACGGCGCCAACCTGAACGCGATGGCCGGTGTGTGCGCGCCGGGGGAATTCGGCGGCGACCTGTCGCATCTGAATCTGCACAAGACCTTCGGTATTCCGCACGGCGGGGGCGGACCCGGCGTCGGCCCGCTCGCGGTCGCGGCGCATCTCGCCCCATTCCTGCCCGGACACCGCGAACTGCCGGCGGGGAAACACAATATCGGCGCAGTGGCCGCCGCGCCCTACGGCAGCGCCGGCGTCCTGCCGATTGCGTGGATGTATATCACCCTGCTCGGCTGCGAAGGCGTGCGCGCCGCGAGCGAAGTGGCGATCCTGAATGCAAACTATCTCGCCAGGCGTCTGGCGCCGCACTATCCGGTACTCTACAGCGGGTCGGGCGGACTGGTCGCGCACGAGTGCATCCTCGATCTGCGCGGGTTGAAGGAGGCGAGCGGCATCAGCGCCGAGGACGTGGCCAAGCGGCTGATCGACTATGGTTTTCACGCGCCCACGCTGTCGTTTCCGGTCGCCGGAACGTTGATGGTCGAACCCACCGAAAGCGAACCCAAGGCGGAACTCGATCGTTTCATCGACGCCATGATCGCAATTCGCGCGGAAATCCACGCGGCGGAGCAAGCCGGGTCGGAGCACGACGACAATCCGCTCAAACACGCGCCGCATACGGCCGCCATGGTGTGCGCGGATGCCTGGCCGCACCGCTATGCGCGCGAGCTCGCGGCCTATCCCCTTGCGAGCCTGCGCGCGCGCAAATACTGGCCGCCCGTGGGGCGCGCCGACAATGCCTACGGCGACCGCAACCTGGTCTGCACCCGTCTGGCCGCGCCGTCCTGAAACCCGGCACCCTGTAATTGCATTCGACAGGGGCGGCCGAACGCCGCCATGCGCAAGGGCAGGTACAATTACGCCCGAGTCGCAGCGTCTTGCTCGTGTTCTGGCGCGCCCGGCGCAGGCGTTGCAGCAAATGGAAGTCTCACTTGAGTCCGAGGCCCAAGCATGAATTACGAACTCTATTACTGGCCCGGTATACAGGGCCGCGGCGAATTCGTGCGTCTCGCACTGGAACAGGGCGGGGCCGAATACCGCGACATCGCGCTCTTGCCCGAGGAGCAGGGCGGCGGCGTACCGGCGCTGCTGAAATTCCTCGACGGCCCCGACGTCGCGCGACCGCCGTTTGCGCCGCCGTTTCTGAAAGCCGGCCGCAGGCTGATCGGGCAGACTGCGAATATCCTGCTGTTTCTCGGCCCGCGGCTGGGACTTGCGCCGCGCGATGCCGATGGCCGGCTGTGGACGCATCAGCTGCAGCTGACGCTTGCCGACTTCGTGCTCGAGATTCACGATACCCATCATCCCATCGCCGGCGGACTCTACTATGAACAGCAGAAGGCCGAAGCCAAGCGCCGCAGCCGCGCATTCCTGGCGCAGCGCCTGCCGAAGTTCCTCGGCTATTTCGAATGCGTGATCGAGCGTGCCGGCGGCAAATGGCTGGCCGGCAGGCAGCTGAGCTATGCCGACCTGTCGATGGCGCAGGTGGTCGCCGGCTTGCGTTATGCGTTTCCGCTGGCGAGCAAGAAGGCGCTGCGCAGCTGCCCGCGGCTGCGCGCGCTGCACGACGCGGTGTTTGCGCGCCCGCGCATCAGGCGCTATGTCGCGTCGGGGCGGCGGCTGGCATTTAACAACGAAGACATTTTCCGGCACTATGCCGAACTGGATGACTAAGCGCTGCCTGCGGCCGTGCCGAATTCAAGACTGACCATTGCAGAACCGATGTTTCCAACTTTTTTTGACGGAGATTTGCATGCCTGAATCCTTGCTCGACGCCGTGACCGCCGGTGATGCCGCCCGCGTACGCACGCTGCTTGCCGCCGGCGCCGACTGCAACCAGCGCAACGGCGATGGCGCCACGGCGCTGATGCTGGCCGCGCATAGCGGCAGGCTCGACCTCGTCAAAACCCTGATCGATGCCGGCGCGGACGTGAATGCAAGGGACGAGCGCGGCTGGGGCGCGCTGATGAAAGCCGCCTACAATGCGGACCTGGACCGCGGTTTTGCCGGGGTAGCCCAGGCCCTCATCGACGCCGGTGCGGATGTGGAGGCACCGATCGGCTATGGCGTGCGGCCGCTGATGCTGGCGGCGGGCTACGGCGAGACGGCGGTGGTCGAAACTCTGCTGCGCGCGGGCGCCGACGTTCTGGCGCGCAACGAAGGCGGCCTCACCGCGCTGATGATGGTGAAGGAGAAACATTACGTCGATGTCATCAACCTGCTGCACGAAGCGGAGCGGGAGGCCGGCGTGGGCGAGGGCAGTTGCGAAACCAAGAATGCGCCGGGCTCGAACGTCGTTACCTTCCTCAAGCCGCGCAAGTGAGCAATTGGCGCGGTGCGCGGCATCGGCAGCCGAGGTACGGGCGATCACCAGGGGCGCAATTGAATCGGCCGAATTATTCACGCGCGATGCGGTTTTTGGTTACCATCACGCTGAGCGGCTGAATACACCCATTTCTGTCCGTTTGCAACGCTCGCACCCGCCACGCCTAAGCTCATCCAGACCATGATTGCAAATCCGTTCTCGCGTACCGTCCTGCACCAGCATGCCGATCCGGCGCAGCGCCTGCTCGGCGTCGCGGCGCTCGCTCCGGACTCGGATGAACTCGCGCAACTGCTGCTTGCCGACCCGTCGACGCAGGTGCGCATCGCCGCAGCGCAGCGTTGTGCCGATCTGGCTGCGCTTGCCTCCGCCTGGGAAAAGGAATCCGATGCCGCCGTGCGACCTGCGCTCGCCTCTGCGTTGGGCGGGGCGCTGGCGCAAACGCAGGACAGCGCGCGGGCGCAGGCGCAACTCGCGGCGGACGAGTGCACGGATGCGATCCGGGTCGATGTGGCGTTGCACGCCACGGACGCCGAGCGCCGCCGCGCGGCAATTGGCAGCGTGTGCGACGAAGCGGCGCTGATAGATATCGTCCTGCACGGCGAGCATGCGGAGACGCGCATGGCGGCGGCCGAGCGCGTGTCCACGCCCGATGGGCTGCGCAAGCTCGCCGACGCGGCAAAGAACAAGGACCACGGTGTGGCCAGGCTCGCCCGGCAGCGGATCGATGCGATCAAGCACCGCCGCGAACAAGACACCGAAGCCGAGCTTGTCATTGCGCAACTCGAAGCGCTGGCGGCAGAGTCGGGGCCGATACTCACCGCGGTGATAGATCTCAACCGCCGCTGGCAGGCGCTGGACATGAATGGCGACGCGGCACGCCTCGCGCGCTGCGAAACCGCGCGCCAGGCGATTCAGGCCCGGTTCGAGCGCGAGCAGAATGAGCAGCGCCTGCGGACGCAGTTCGAGCGCCGGTTGAGCGCGTGGATCGAAGGGCTGGGAACCGCGGCACCGGCCGCAGAGGACGCGCTTGCCGCGATGCGCACCGGGCTCGCCGCATTGCGCGAGGAGGCGCAGGGGAACAGTGATAGCGCCGCGCTGGCGCGGCTGGACCAGGCGCAGGACCGCATTGCGCAATGGGAGCAGCAACTCCAGGCCGCAGCCGGCACGCTGGCGCTGGTGGTCGAAGCCGAGCGGCTTGCCGCAGGCACGTCCATCGACCATGCGGAATTGCCGGCACGCTGGCAGACGCTCGACCGTTCGATCCGGACGCCGGAGCTGACGCGGCGCTTCGAGGTCGCAATGACGACGGTGGAGCAGCGCCGGCTGGCGCAGATTCAGGCGACGCAACAGGAAGCGAACGCGGCGCGGCAGCAAGTCCATGCCTTACTGCACGCGGCGGAGCAGGCGCTCGCCGCGGGCCAGGTGCAGGCGGCGCGCGCGGCTGCCGATGAAATGAAAGCGCTCAGGGCCGGCGCGGGCGTGCTGCCGAAGCCGACCACGCAGCGGCTGGGGCGCCTGGTGCAGCAGCTGGTGGAACTTGAGCGCTGGGAATCGTTCGGCCAGCAGAACGCGCGCGTGCAGTTGTGCGAGCGCGCCGAAGCCGCGGCCACGCAGACGCTGGACCCGCCGCAACGGGCGCTGGAGGTGCAGAAGCTGCGCAACGAATGGAAAGCGCTCGACCAGCAGCACGCGGGCGTGCCCAAGGCGCTGTGGGAACGCTTCGACGGCGCCTGCGAGAAGGCTTACGCCCCCGCGGCCAGATATTTTTCCGAACTCGCGGCGCAAAGAAAGGAAGCGCGCAAGCGGCGCGAGGAATTCATCGCGGCGGCGGCGGCGCATGCTCCGACTTTGCTTGCCGAGCCCGCCGATTGGCGCGCGGTCGAGCGCTGGCTGCGCGAAACCGACCAGGGATGGCGCGAAGGCGACCTGGGCAGCGTCGATCCGGGTGCATGGAAAAAACTCGATCAGCGCCTGAAGGCCGCGCTTGCGCCGCTGCGCGAGGCTCTGTCGGCGGCGCGCGAGCGCGCCAAGGCGGAGCGTCAGGCCCTGATCGACGAAGTGAGGGCGCTGGCAGCCAGAGCGATGGAGCGCGAGCTGCCGTCGCAGGTCAAGGCGATCCAGGCGAAATGGCAGGCCGAAGCCAAGGCCCTGGCGCTGGCGCAGCGCGACGAGCGCGCGCTGTGGAACCAGTTTCGCGCCGCTTGCGACGCGGTGTTCGACGCGCGCCAGAGCAAGCGCAAGGAAGAGGACGGCCGCAAGAACGAGCATCGGCGCGGCTTGCAGGATGTGTGCGTGCAGCTCGAACAATTGGCGCGCGCTGCCGACAAGGACGATCAGGAAGTCCGCCGCGTGCTGCGCGATCTGCAGGAGCAATGGAAGCACAGGGCCGGCGCATCCACTCCCGATCTGCGCGAGCTCGAATCCCGCTATACCAAGGCGAAGGCGGCGGTGGAGGCGATGCTGTCGGCGCGCGTGCGTTCGCGCGAGGCTGCGGTATGGCAGACCCTGGCGGCGAAAGAGCGTTTATGCGAGGAACTGGACCTGTTGCTGCGCTCGGGTGGGGGCGCGGCGCCATTGGGGGCTATGCCGGTCGAGACGCAGGCGGCGGCAACGCGGGAACGATGGGCGGCGTTGCCCGCTTTGCCGGCCGCGTGGGAGAAAAGAATGCTGGCGCGGCACGATGCCGCGCTGCTGGCGCTGTCCGATATCGAAGCGGCGGCAAAATACCTGGCGCGGATGGAGCAGGGCGCAGCAGCGCGACGGGAAGCCCTGCTCGAACTCGAGTTATTGCTGGGCCTGGAGAGTCCACCGGAGTTTCAGCCGCAACGCCTGGCGCTGCAGGTGAAACAGCTGAAGGAGCGCTTTAGCGGCGCCGCAAACGCCGGCACTGTCACCGCGACCGAGCGCGTGCTCGCATGGTGCGCCCAAGCCGGCGTGGCCGAGGCGTCGGAGCGGCAGCGCTGCGAGCGGATTCTCGCGAAAATCGAGCTGGTGCGCTGAATGACACGGCTCGGGTTTTCGTCGCCGCAGTTGCGCCCGGACCCCGACGTCGCGCTATTCCCAATAGCGCCGCATTTCAATATAGGTGTATGAGGCGGTCCAACCGATCATCAGCAGCCCGATAAGCGCTTCGATGCCGGTGACCAGGCGCAGGCTGCCCGAGGGATAGATGTCGCCGATGCCGAGGCTGGTGTAGGTTTCGATGGAAAAATAGAAGAAACTCGAGAATGCGTCTTTGAAATGGCCGCTGAAACCGCCCAAACCGAAACTGTCCCGAAGCAGATGGTACGCGGTGGCAAACAGCACGATCTGAAGCAGGTGACTGACCATCGCTCCGCTCAGCGCCGCAAGCACTTTGGCGCGGGTTTCGATTAATGTGGCGCGGGGCAGGAAATCGCTCAGCAGCTTCAGGCATTCGAAGTGAATCAGCGCCGACGCGCTGCTGAGCACCAAGCTCAGGATAACGGCCGGGATCACGGCACGGCTCCTGGCGCGCGCGGCGGGCGGGCTACAGGTCGAGGTATTTTCTCGAATCGGCGAGGAAATTGTCGACCGCCTGGAAGTTGACCGAGCCCTGCACCTGCTCCCTGGAAAGACGGGTAGATTGACCGGCGAATGCCATGGCGCCGGCAAGTGCGGTAATGATCGCAAATGCGGCGAATTTGAGCGTGTTCATGAAATTTCTCCTCATTGGAATTGCATGATCGGCGTGTCCGGTTGCTGGCTGCGTCAGCTCGCCCATGCGCGATGCTCGCCAGGGACTACGCGCGGCCTTCGCGCTGGGGGCACCCGGCAGGGCACCGTTCCAAGGGGGCGCCCCCCTTGGATTCGGCAGCGGGTCGGGCTGGCTGGGTTCAGCCTTTGTTGTCGCCAAGATTGACCGGGACGAATATTTTTCCATCGTCGCGCTGAATCAGCAGGGCCATGGTTTTCCCGGACTTCGCCACTATCGCCCGCAATTGCGCCACCGAGTCGACCGGCGTTCCGTTGACTGCGAGCAGCAGGTCTCCGGCCTGGATGCCGGCGCGCGCGGCCGGGCCGCTTGCTTCCTTCACCAGCAGCCCTTTGGTGCCGGCCTGGTGCTGCTCGTCGGGATTGAGCGGCCGTACCGCAAGCCCGAGGCGGCCATGCTCCAGACTGGTCGCATCGGCCGAGGCCACTTGGGTGGACCCCAGCTCACCCACCTTCACCTCGATTTCCTTGGTTGCGCCGTTGCGCGAGATTTCGAGCGTCGCCTTGGTGCCCGGTTTCACGTCGGCAACCCGCTCGGGCAGTTCGGAGGAAGTCGAGATCGCATGTCCGTTGAGCGCCAGAATTATATCGCCGGCTTTGATGCCGGCCTTCGCCGCGGGTCCGTTCTTCTCGACCGAAGCGACGAGGGCGCCGCCGGGGCGCTTCAGGCCGAAGGAATCGGCGAGCTGCTGATCGACTTCCTGGATGGTTACTCCGAGCCGTCCGCGGCTGACTTTGCCGAATTGCTGCAGCTGATCCTTGACTTTGACTGCCAGGTCGATGGGGACGGCGAACGACAGGCCTTGATAGCCGCCGCTATGGGTGAAGATCTGCGAATTGATGCCGATGACCTCGCCCTTCATGTTGATCAACGGACCGCCGGAATTGCCCGGGTTGACCGCAGCGTCGGTCTGAATGAACGGGATGTAGGTTCCATCCGGGAGCGAGCGCGATTTGGCGCTGACGATTCCCGCAGTCACGGAATTCTCGAAGCCGAACGGAGACCCGATGGCCAGCACCCACTCGCCCACTTTCTCGTTGGCGCTGTTGCCCAGTTTTATCGTGGGCAGGTTGCTTGCGTTGATTTTGAGCACGGCGATGTCGCTGGGTTTATCGCTGCCGATGACCTTGGCGCGAAATTCGCGCCGGTCAGTCAGTTTTACGGTCACGTCCGTCGCCCCATCGACGACGTGAGCATTGGTGAGGATGATGCCGTCCGGACTCACGATGAAGCCCGATCCCAGGGCGTGCTCCGTTTCAGAGCCGTGGGGCACGGCGCCGGGAAACTGGCGGAAGAATTGAAAGAACGGATTGTTCGGGTCCATTCCTTCGAGCTGCGGTGCGACCGTGCCCGCCTTGGCCACGTGCGTCACGCTGATATTGACCACAGCCGGACCGTCGCGCGCGACGATGCCGGTGAAATCGGGAAGCAGGGCGCTCGCCGCCGGCGCGGCGGCAGCGACGAGCGGGGCAGTGGCGGCGTTAGCCTCCTGCGGAAACCAGTGGCCCGCGGTGAAAACGCCCGCTCCCATGGCCGACAGGACGGCAGCCGCGATCAGGTTTCTTGAAAAAAGTTTGGGTTTCATCAGGCACTCCTTGCGTTACCTGCCGGGGAACATCCCCGTCATGACTGTTAGCTTGGAAGGGCAGCCTTAAGGCAGACTTAAATTGGACGAAATCATTACCCGCGCCTGCCATGCCAGCAGCGGCCGAAGGGCATGACGCAGGCGATCATGCCGCATCTTCCAGCGGCAGGATGCCGCCGGTGGGCGTGGCCGGCGCGCGCTTTGGCGGCGCGCGTTCGCTATCGAGCTCGATGTTGCGCCGGTGGAACCGGCCCAGGCCGGCGCGATGGCCAATGCTGATAATGCCGGTGTGCGGCAGGCGTGCGTTGAGCAGACCGTATAGCGCCGCCTCGCTCGGCTCGTCGAGCGCAGAAGTCGCTTCGTCCATGAACAGCCAATCGGGCTGCTGCAATAGAGCGCGTGCGATCGCCACGCGCTGCTGCTCTCCGCCCGAGAGTAGCTGCGCCCAGTGCCGTTCTTCGCCGAGCCGGTCGACGAGCTGGGGTAGACCGCAGGCGATGAGCGCAGCGCGCAGCTCGGCGTCGCTGAAGTTGTTTGCCGGACCAGGATAGCACAGCTGCTCGCGCAAACTGCCGAGGTTGAGGTAGGGGCGCTGCGGCAGGAACAGCACCTGCGCGTGCTGCGGTCTTTTTACGCTGCCGCTGCCGAAGGGCCAGATTCCGGCCAGTACACGAAACAGCGTGGTCTTGCCCGACCCCGACGCGCCGGTGACGAGCACCCTTTCCCCCGGCGCGAAATCCATGCTGAGGGCGGGCAGCAGCGCCTGCCCGTCGGGCAGATTGATGTTGACTGCATCGGCGACGAAGTCTGGTCCGGCACCGGCTGTCACCGCTACGCCGGCATTGTTTTTCGAGGCCGAGCGCGCACGATCGATCGCATGGCGAAACGCGGTCAGCCGGTCGACCGTCGCCCGCCACTCGGCAAGCTGGGCATAAGCGTTGACAAACCAGGAGAGCGAATCCTGCACCTGGCCGAACGCGGACGCGGTTTGCATCAGCCCGCCCAGCTGGAGGCCGCCGGCAAAGTAACGCGGTGCGGCGACCAGGAAAGGAAAAATTGTCCCGATCTGGTTGTAGCCGGCGCGAAACCAACCCAGTGTCTTCTGCCGCCTCATGATCGCCCACCAGTTGCCGACGATATCGGAAAAGTGGCGCCTGAGGCCGTGCAGTTCGCTGGCTTCTCCGGCGTAGAGTGCGATGGACTCGGCGTTCTCGCGGAACCGGACCAGCGAGAAGCGAAAATTGGCCTCGAATTTCTGCTGGTTGAAATTCAATCCCACCAGCGGCCTGCCGATCCAATGCACCAGGACGGTGCCGGCGATCGCATAGGCCAGCGCGACCCACAGCATGTAGCCGGGAATGCTTATCCGGCCGTGATCGAACGGAATGCTCAGCGTCCCGGACAAGGTCCACAGGATGGTCGCGAAGGAAACCAGCGTGACTGCCGCGGACAATAGTCCCAGCGACAGGTTGAGCGTCCTGTCGCAGAACGCGGCCAGGTCGTCGGCGATGCGCTGGTCTGGATTATCGGTGTCGCGGTCGGTGAGCTGCAGGCGGTAGTAGGTGCGTTCCGCGATCCATTGCGACAAATAGCGTTCGGTCAGCCAGCGTCGCCAGCGGATCTGCAGCATCTGGTTCAGATAGAGTTGATAGACGGCAATGACGATGTATGCGGCGGCCAGTGCGGAAAATATGAGCAGTTGATGGAAGAATGCCGCCTTGTCCAGCTTTTGCAAGGCATTGTAGAAATCGTTGTTCCAGCGGTTGATCAGCACGTTGACATAGACGAGCCCGAGATTGAGCACGATGATCGCCGCCAGCAGTGCGCGCGCTACCCAGGCGCTCTCGGCGAACCAGTAAGGCTTGGTCAGAGCCCACAGGTCGGCGATAAAGCTCTTGCTTGCTTTCGGCATTGCGCGACTCCCAGTTTGCTGTTGCAGCGTAGGAGCGCGGGCTTAAGTCAGGCTTAAGGGGAGCAGCGGCGGGTCCCGATGGGATCCTAGGCGAGCGGGAAGCTGACTGCTACGCGCAATCCGGGGCCGGGCGAGCGATTTTCGAGCAGGATGGAGGCGTGGTGGCGATCGGCGATGTTCTTCACGATGGCCAGTCCCAGACCGCTTCCCGCCTCATGCATCGCCTCGCGCCGATAGAACCGGTCGAACACCCGCGCGCGGTCCTCCTGCGGAATTCCCGGCCCGGTGTCGGAGATTTCCAGCACCGCTTTGCGATCGATCATACGCAGGGCGACGTCGACGGCTCCGCCCGCAGGGGTGTAGCGGATCGCGTTATCGACCAGATTGCCCAGCATCACGCGCAAGGCTTCGAAGTCGCCGGAAACGTTTGCCGGCTCCGTCTGGCCCAGACCGAGGTCGATATGCCTGTCCGCCGCCAGGGGGGCGTATTCGGACACCACCAGCCGCGCCAGTTCCGCCAGTTCTACCGGGGCAAGCGTCTGCGGCGCAACGCCGGGCTCCTGGCGCGCAAGCGTGAGCAGCTGCTGCACCAGGTGGGCCGCGCGCGACTGGCCGCCTTTTAGCCGGGCAAACGCCGCTTCGCGTTCTTCGCTGGTTCTGGCACGCTCGGCGAGTTGAATCTGCAATTGCACCGCGGTGAGCGGCGTGCGCAGTTCGTGCGCCGCATCGGCGACAAAGGCTTTTTGCGACTCGAGCGCGCGCGCAAGCCGGCCGAGCAGATCGTTCAAGGCGTGGACCAGCGGCCGGATTTCGCGCGGCAGTCCTTCCTCGGGCAAGGCTTCGAGCGAGTCCGGCGTGCGCCGCCCCAGCGCCTCGGCCATTCGGTCCAGGGGCTGCAATCCACGCCCGATGGTGAGCCAGATCAGAATGCCGAGCACGGGCAGCAGCGCGAGCAGCGGCACCAGCGCGCGCAGCGCCATGCCTGCAGCCAGGTCCTGCCGCACGCTCATCGGTTGCGCGACCTGAATGACATTGTTCTGCTCCAGCGCGCTATAGACGCGCCAGCGTCCGCTCGGCGTCTCCACCGTGGTAAAGCCGAGTTCGGCGCGCTGCGGCAGTTTCGATGCCGGCCGCGAGAAGTACAGTTCCAGGCCATTGCGGTCCCAGATCTGGACCACCAATCCATTTTCAGGTCCCGGATCGTTCGAGCTAGTCGGTGGCAACGGACCGAACGAGTTGCTCGGCAGCGACGCCGCCATCTGCGTCAGGTGGTAATCGAACAGTTCGTTTGCCTCTTCCAGCGTTTGTGTATACATGCGCACGCCGGCGGCGATGACGGCGAGCGTCAGACCGGATAACAACCAAAGCAGCAGCTGGCGCCGGATCGATGTCATGCCTGCTTCGGTACCATGTAGCCGACTCCGCGCACATTGTGGATGAAGTCGGCGCCGAGTTTGCGGCGCAGGGAATGAATGTACACCTCGACCGTGTTGCTCTCCACTTCATGGCCCCAACCGTAGAGCTTTTCCTCGAGCTGCGTGCGCGAATACACCACGCCGGGCCGCCCGGCGAGCGCATGGAGCAGGGCGAACTCGCGCGCGGAAAGCGACACCGGTTTTCCGTCGCGCGAGACCTCGTGCGTCGCCGGATTGATGATCAGCGTGCCCACCTGAATGACCGGATCGGCGCGGCCGGACTTTCTTCGCAGCAGCGCCCGCACCCGCGCCGCAAGCTCTTCCAGATCGAAGGGCTTCACCAGATAGTCGTCGGCGCCGGCATCCAGTCCCTTGACGCGGTCGGCAACCGCGTCGCGCGCGGTCAGAATCAGCACCGGAATGGATTCGCCGCGCCGGCGCAGCGCGGCGAGCACGTCCAGGCCGGCCTTGCGCGGCAGGCCCAGGTCGAGCAGCAGGGTGTCGTATGAATTGGTTTCGAGCGCGAGTTCGGCGGCGCGCCCGTCCTGCACCCAGTCGACCGCGAAACCGTCCTGTTGCAGGCCGGCCCGCACGCTTTCGCCGATCATCTGGTCATCTTCAACGAGCAGCAGGCGCATAGGTCAAATTCAGCGTGTCCGGTTCATGTTCGATAAGGTGTCGGCGGCAGCCGCGAGCAGGCGTCGATTCCATTTCCCCGTTGGCGCTATTGTATGCCCGTATGGCGGTACAATCCGCATCGGACCCCGACGCGCCACTGCATGACTTCATTTCGGATACCGCTCGTTGCGCTGTTGCTTGCGCTTGCCGCCTGCGCGCCGGTGCCGCAACGCGCGGGCATTCCGACCGAATGGGTGGCTTCGCCGAACTTCAACGAGCGCAAGCCCGATTTCGTGATTCTGCATCATACCGGCGATGATACCGTCGAACAGGCGCTGCGCTCGCTCACCAATCCGTTGCGGGAGGTCAGCGCGCATTATCTGATCGCGCGTGACGGCAGGATCATCCAGCTGGTCGACGAACGTGCCCGCGCCTGGCACGCGGGCGAGTCGAAATGGGGCGCGGATACGGATATCAATTCGGCCTCGCTCGGCATAGAACTAGACAACAACGGGCACGAGCCGTTCCCCGAGGTCCAGATTTCAGCCCTGCTGCGCCTGCTGGCCGACATCGAGGCGCGCTATCATATCCCGGCCGCGAATTTTCTCGGCCACGCCGATGTCGCCCCTGGGCGAAAAGTCGATCCCAGCCGCTACTTTCCGTGGAAGACGCTCGCCGATCATGGTTTCGGCTTGTGGTGCGAGCCGCCCTATCCGCAGCCGCCACAGCCGTTCGACACGGATATGGAACTGCGTGCCCTCGGATACGACACCGAAAACCCCGCTGCGGCGGTGCGCGCGTTCAAATTGCATTTCCTGCCGGAGGACGAAACCGTCGGGCTGGACGAGCGCGGTCGCGCCCTGCTTAACTGCCTGTACCGCAAGGCCGCCGGCTGAGGGCGCGCAACGCCGCTCGTGGCGAGCGACGGCATTTCGCGGACAAGGCCACTTGGTCTAGCGGCCCTCGAATTTCGGTGCGCGCTTCTCGGAAAACGCGAGAACGGCTTCGTGCTGGTCCTTGGTATGCTGCGCCAGCGCCTGCATCGAGGATGCCATTTCGAGCGCGGTCGCAAGGCTCGCGTGCTGCGAATCGCGCAGCAGGCGTTTGGTCAGACGCAGCGAATGCACCGGCTGTGCGGCAATGCGGCGCGCCAGGGCCTTCGCTTCCTCCATCAAATTGTCGTCATCGACCACTTTCGAGACCAGGCCGATGCGCAGCGCTTCTCCGGCGTCGACGAAGTCGCCGGTGAACGTCATTTCGCAGGCTTTGGACATGCCGACTGCGCGCGGCAGGAACCAGGCGCCGCCGTCCCCCGAGACCAGCCCGACGCGCAGGAAGCTTTCGGCAAAGCTGGCGCTGCGTCCGGCGATGCGTATGTCGCACATCGAGGCGAGATCGCAGCCGGCGCCGACCGCGGCGCCATTGACCGCGGCGATCGACGGCGCTTCCAGCGCATACATGGCCAGCGGAATGCGCTGAATGCCCTGCTGATACCTGCGGCGAATCTCCGCCGGGCTGCCGCCGAACAGGCTGGTACGCTCTTTCATCTGCTTGACGTTGCCGCCGGAGGAAAATCCCTTGCCGGCGCCGGTAAGGATGACGCAGCCGACGCTCAGGTCGGCATTGATGCGTTCGGTGCATGCCACCAGCGCCTCGACGATGGCCGGCGAGATGGCATTGCGCGTCGTCGGCTCGTTCAATGTCAGGACGACGACGCCGCCGTCCTGTTCATATAGCACCGGGTGACTGTGGCTCATTGTTCCGATTCCTTTTCGGGTGTGGCCGGCTTGCAAGAAGAATGCGCTGGCGGGGCGCGCGCCGGCGGCGTGCCTCGTGCTGCGGACGAATTCTACCTTTTTGCGCGGCCGCTGCTTACGCGATTTTGACCCCGGCCTGGTGCAGGTGGCAGGCAACCAGATTGCCGGGTGCAAGTTCGATGAGCTGTGGCGCTTCCTGCTTGCAACGCGCCATCACGTGGGGACAGCGCGTATGAAAGGCGCAGCCGGCCGGCGGATTCACCGGGCTCGGCACGTCGCCCTGCAAAATGCGCCTTTGCCGCTTGATCTTCGGATCGGGGATAGGCACGGCCGCCAGCAGCGCCTGGGTATAAGGGTGGAGCGGGCGGCTGAACAGGGTTTCCGTGTCGGCGAATTCGACAATGCGGCCGAGATACATTACCGCGATGCGATGGCTGATATGCTCGACCACGGCGAGGTCGTGGGCGATGAACAGGTAGGACAGGCGCTGTTCGTGCTGCAGGTCGACCATCAGGTTGATCACCTGTGCCTGGATCGAAACGTCGAGCGCCGAGACCGGCTCGTCGCCCACGATCAGCCTGGGACTCAGCGCGAGCGCGCGCGCGATGCAAATGCGCTGGCGCTGGCCGCCGGAAAATTCGTGCGGGAAAGCGCGCATCTGCGCTGGTCGCAAACCCACCTGCTCGAACAGCGCGGCGACGCGCCCGGCCAGGTCCTTGCCCCTGGCTACGCCATGCACCAGCAGCGGCTCGCCGACGATGGCGCCGGCCGACATGCGCGGATTGAGCGAGGCGAAGGGATCCTGGAAAATGATCTGCATCTCGCGCCGATGCGGCCGCATTTCGGCCTTTCCCAGATGGGTGATGTCGCAGCCATTGAGCCTGATCGAACCCGCGGTCGGTTCGATCAGCCGCATTACCGCTCTGGCTACCGTGGACTTGCCGCAGCCGGATTCGCCGACCAGCCCCAGGGTCTCGCCCTCGGCAATGGAGAAGCTGACGCCATCGACGGCGAATACATGGCCGGCGGGCCCCCGCAGCAGGCGGTTCCTCAGCGGGAAATGCTTCTTCAAGCCGGCGACTTCGAGAACCGGTGTCTGCGCCGTCCCGCTTGGCAACGTTTGCGGCTCAGAGTTCATTACCAGATGAGGGGACGCGTCCCCTCATGCTCCCCTGTATTTGCCGTTGCACAATTCATTTTGCAAGGGATTCTTCGTCATTGCCGCCTCCGGCGATCTGGTCCGAATGCCAGCAGGCGGCCCAATGACCCGGTTGCTTT
>VFSW01003677.1_pt1 | contig 22981 bp, 19 predicted proteins | sample 5358111 | NCBI WGS metagenome assembly VFSW01 (sample SAMN11554181, study PRJNA540505) | mine drainage metagenome | isolation source: sediment from site ElyBrook_90M | place: USA: Ely Copper Mine, Vershire, VT | collected 2017
AACCCTACCTTGCACTTGGGAATGGTGTTTTCCGAGCGCGCCCGGGTGTAACTCACCATCACCGAACCGCTCATCACGATGGCGGTCAGCACCACGTAAAAGAAGCGGTCGATGGAAGCGTAGTAGACCAGCAGTCCCATCAGCAGCGCCAGGTCCGAATAGCGGTCCAGCACCGAATCGAAGAACCCGCCGAAGCGCGTCACGCGGTTGGTCTCCCGCGCCCCCCGCCCGTCCACCATGTCGAACAGGCCCGCTCCGATGACCACCGCCCCGGCCCAGCGGAAACTGCCCGCCGCGAACAGATAGGCCGCCACGATGTTGATCACCAGGCCCAGAAACGTCAGCACGTTGGGATGGATGCGCGAGAGCGCCAGCCACCGCACAATCCGGTCGATGGCGGCCCCGAAGACGATCCCGATCACCCGCGTGTAGGTCATGGCTTAACCGGCGGCCTCGTGGATGGTGGTCAACTTCAGGATCTCCAGTTCCTTGACGCCGCCCGGAATGGTGACCCGCACCGCGTCTCCCACTTCCTTGCCCAGCAGCGCCCGTCCGATCGGCGAACTGGTCGAGATCTTGCCCGCCGCCGCATCCGCCTCCTCGGTGGTCACCAGGAGATAGGTTACCTCTTCTTCCTTCCTGGTATCCAGCACCACCACCGTGGAACCCAGCCCCACCTTGTTGTGCGGAATCTTGGTGAAGTCCACCATGGACATCTCGCCCAGGCGTTTCTTCAACTGGTTCAGGCGCGCGTTGACAAACCCCTGGCGGTCCTTGGCGGCATGATATTCGGCGTTCTCGCTGAGATCGCCGTGCGCGCGGGCTTTCAGGATCTCGCGCGGCAGTTCATTGCGCAGCTCGTATTCGAGCGTGGCGATCTCATCCTGCAATTTCTTCTTTACTTCGTTCGCTCCCACAGGACAATAATACTCCAATCGCCTTGGCCATCGCGGCCGAAGGCCGCCTCATTGCGATGTGATCGTCACCGGCTGCGACAGGCCGCCGGCGGTGATCGTAAAAACATTGGCCGTCGCCGCGGACGGCCCCATCTGCACATCCACGCTCCACACTCCCGGCGAATACGAATCCGCCGAACCCACCCCCAGCACGCTGCCGCCGCCGGACGTGGCGGTTACCTGGGGCGTGATGCCGCTCACCACGATCCCGGAGGCGTCCGTCAGCCGGAACAGGATCGCGCCGTTCACCACCGCGGCGGCCGCGGGCGCGGGCGAAGCCGTGTACAGAACCGTGATGTGCGCGGGCGTGGTGGACGCCACGGCGTACCAGTAAGGAATGCGCGCGGCGGGCCCCGAACCGGTCCCCTGGATGGTGATGAAGCCCTCGTATCTGCCCGCGGCCAGGCCGGACGCGGTGAAGGTGAGGGGAAGGTCGAAATAGGTGTCCGGATCGAGCGCCACGCTGGTGGTGGAAGGCGCCGGCGCGGGGCCGCTGCCGCTGGGCGTCACCGTGATCTGGAAGGTATCGCCGGCGTAGCCCAGATTCGAGATGCGCAGCCGCGCGGAAAGCTGCACCGTGTCCGGTCCCACGCCGAGGCTGATCGAGGACGGACTCACGGCCACCTGCGCCAGCGCCGCCGCACTCAGATCCAGCATCCCCGCGCCGGCGTCCTGCACCGGCTGCATTGGGTCCGGCGCCGGAAACGCCGGCGCCGCGCTGTTCACCAGCAGCGATTTGTACTCGTACGGCGTCAACCCCGGACGCGCCGCCTTCAACACCGCGGCCGCGCCGGCCAGCAACGGCGCGGAGTAACTGGTGCCTTGCGAGACGACATAGCCGTTCGGGCTGTACAGCTCTCCGCTCGGATCGGAAGATTCCGCGGCAGTGTAGATGCTCTCCCCGGCCGCCAGCAGGTCGGGCTTGATGGACAGATCCACGCTCGGCCCGGTCGAGGAAAATGGCGCCACGGTGTTGGGATCCACTGAGAACGGCGCCTGGGAGAAAGCCATGGTGGCCTGCTCCGGCGTGGCCAGCAGCGGCTTGATGGCCAGGCCGTCCTGGCTGCTCACCATCTCCGCCGGCAGGGTGGCGTTGCCGACCGCCATCACGATCGCGTCCGGGCTGGAGGGGTAGGTGTAGATCAGCGCCGCCAGCGCTCCGGCCTGCTGCGCGTAGTTCAGTTTGTCCTGGAAAAGGCAGACGCCCCGCAGAATGAAAGCGATGCTCCCGCTCAGGCTGTTCGCGGGAAGCGGCCCGCACGCCAATCCGGTGGGATCGAGCGTCAGCGAAATGTCCACCAGCGGCGCCTTGATAGGATTCGTTGGGAGCCCCTCATACCCGGGAACAGCCGCGTACGGCCCGTGGCCGCCCACGGTGAGCGGCGAGGCGAAGAACCGGTCGTTGTTCATGGCCCCCACGGTGATGGCGTCCCGCGCGGTTCCCGGCGAGCCGATGGTGTTCGGATCGGGGCCCGCGTTTCCCGCCGAGATCACCACGATCACGCCCATCGAGATGGCCGTCTCGACCACCTGCACCTCCTGGTCTTCGGCGGTGCGCGGCGCCGGGACCGCGCCCAGGCTCAGATTGACGACGTCCATCCCGTCGTTGGTGGCGTCTTCGAGCGCCGTGTCCACCGCGCAACTGTTGGTGCTGTCATTGACCCCGGGCGATCCGAAGACCTTGTAATTGCCCAGGTAAGCCAAGGGCGCCACGCCCGTGATGGTGGCCATCGGCCCGGTGTTCTCCACGCCGGCCGCAGCCATGGCCGTGCCAGTCCCGTGGCCCACATCGTCCTGGGCCGACGTATCGGGATCGGCGCTCAGGCACTGGCTCACATAGCTTCGCGCCACGATCACTTTCTGGTTGGTAAACTGCCGGTCGCCGGCCGCCGTCACGATGGGAAAGCCGGCCGGGGCCTGGAAGCCGGTGTCCTTAAACCCGGGATGGGTAATCTGAATGCCGGTGTCGATCATGCCGATCTTGACGCCCGCGCCCTGGGGATACGCGCCGCCCAGGCTCCAGGCCTGGGGCGCCTTGTGCAGCGGCACGGCGTGGTCCAGCGTGAGCTGGTAGGTGCGCTCCGGAAGCACCCGCCGCACGCCGCGCACGCTCCGCAAACGCGCCGCACGCGCCGCCGGCATTTGCACGAACAGGACGTTGGCCAGCGTGTCCAGGGAGCCGGCGACCCGGGCGCCGCGCCGCTCCAGGCGCGCTCGCACGGCGGCCTGCCGCGAGCGCACCACGGCCCGCGCCTGCCGTCCCGTTTCGCCCAGCAGCGCTTCCCGCCACCGTCCGGGCGCGACCGTGCGCGCGATGTGCCGCGCCGCCGATTCGCCCGCCAGCTCCACGATATAGCGGTCCGGCAGGATCCCCGCCCACAGCGGAACCGCGAGCCAGTAAACCCAGAATCGTCGCAAGTAAAGCCCCCAGTGCGTGACCGCACTATTGTAACCCGTTGTCGCCCGTGCCCACGGCGCCCGGCGCGCCGCGCCGCTCTGCTATGCTGTGATGCTGGAGTTCGATGATCATAGCCGGCGTGCGGTCCTTCCTGTTGTCCTATCCTTTGCCTGAACCCCTGCGCTTGCCTTTCCACGGCGGCGAACGCACCATCCTCAAGCGCGACGCCATGCTGATCCGCATCCAATCCGATAGCGGCCTGGTGGGTTACGCGCCCGGACCCGGCAGCCGGCGCGCTCACGGCATCATCGAAACCACGGTGGGCCCCTTCCTGGAAGGCCGCGCGCTGGCCGACCTCGACGCTTTGCGCGTGCAGTTCATGGAATGCCCCGGCGTGGATGCCGCGGCGGCCCGCACTTACTGCGCCGTCGAGATGGCCCTCTACGATCTCAGCGCCCGGGCCAAGGGCGTGCCGCTCTCGGAAGAACTTGGCGGACGCGTGCGCGACACGATCCGGCTGTATGGCAGCGCCGGCATGTACATGACCCCGGAGGCTTACGCCGAGGAAGCCGCAGCCATCGCCGGCCTGGGGTTCCGCGCCTACAAAATGCGTCCCGGCGGCGGCCCCGGCCAGGACCTGGAGACCGTCCGGCTGATGCGCCGCGCGGTGGGCCCCGATGTCGAACTGATGGTCGACGCGCACACCTGGTGGCGCATGGGCGAGCGCAGTTACCCGTTCGAAACCGTCGCGCAACTCGCCCGCGATATGGCGGGCTACCGCGTCGCCTGGCTCGAAGAACCCCTGCCGCCGGCCGATCATGACGCCTACCTCCGCCTGAAAGCCCACGATTACCTGCCGCTCGCGGGCGGCGAGCATGAACCCGGCCCGGACGGCTTCGAAGATCTGGTGCTGCGCCAGGCCGTCGACTACGTGCAGATGGATCTGTGCTGCCAGGGCGGCTTCTCCGCCTGCCTCCGCCTGCTGGCCCGGATCGCCCGCGCCGACCTCGGGTTCGCCTTCCATAGCTGGGGCACGGCCCTCGAGGTGGTGGCCGCCGCCCACCTGGGCGTGTGCTGGCCCGAAAGCGTGGTCGAGTGGCTCGAGTATCCCTGCTATTCCACGGCCACCAGCCCCGGCATGTATCCGTTCCCGCTGGCCGCCGAAATCCTCAAGGACCCCCTCGATATCGATGGCGGGAACCTGCGCGCGCCGCGCGGCCCCGGACTCGGCGTCACCATCGACGAGTCCGTCATCGGCCGCTATCCCTGGATCCCCGGCCCGTGGTCCTATTTCCGCACCGATGCGCCGGCCGAAACGCGCGCCGTCACTTCCGATCACTCCGTCGAATGGGAGCGTCCGCCGGCCTGATGCAGCGCGAGCGCTTCCGCTACTACGACCTCCTGGTCCACGTCTTCGTCGTCATCCTGCTGATCTCCAACCTGGTGGGCCAGAAGATCACCGCCGTGGGCCCCTTCCGCATCAGCGGCGCGGAACTGTTCTTTCCCATCACCTACATCTTCGGGGACGTTTTCACGGAGGTCTACGGATATGGCTCTTCCCGCCGCGCCATCTGGATCGGCTTCTTCGCCTCCACCCTGCTGGCCGTGATGGGACTGGTCTGCGTGTGGCTGCCGCCCGCGCCGGGCTGGGAAGGCCAGGCCGCCTTCGCCCGGGTCTTCAACTTCGTGCCGCGCCTGATCGCCGCCAGCCTGGCCGCGTTCTGGTGCGGGGAGTTCACCAACTCCTACGTGATGGCCAAGATGAAACTGCTCACCGGAGGCCGCTATCTCTGGACCCGCACCGTCGGCTCGACCGTGGCGGGACAGGCGGTCGATACGCTCGTGGTCACCGTGCTGGCCTTCGGCGGCAGCCTGAAGGCCGCCCTGATCGCCAACCTGGTCCTCTCCGGCTACCTGGGCAAAGTGCTCTACGAAGTGGCGGCCACGCCGGTCACTTACCGGATCGTGAATTTCCTGAAACGGCGCGAAGGCGTCGACACCTTCGACACCGATACGGATTTCAACCCGTTCCATCACTGAAGTCCGGATCGCCGGCAACCGGGAGCCGCCTGCTAAACTGAAATGGCATGGCGGCGAACCTGGCGCTCACTTCCAACCTGGTTAGCGAAGTGGCCGATCTGCGCGGCCTGCACGAGTGTTTGCAGTGGTTCACCCGCGAGAAGCAGTGGATCAACGATATCCACCTCCAGCTTTGCCGCGTGCCCGCGCCCACTTTTCTCGAACAGGAGCGCGCCGGGTGGATGGTGGCGCAGTTGCGGGGCCTGGGCTGGGACGCCGGCATCGACCGCGCGGGCAACGTCATCGCCACCCCGGATGAGCACTCCGGCGGCCCCTATGTGGCCGTCACCGCGCACCTGGATACGGTGTTGGCGCCGCGCAACAAGGAGGAGATCGCCGTCGAGCCGGACGGGCGCTTTCGCGGCCCCGGCATCTCCGATAACGGCGCGGGCCTGGCCGCGCTGCTGGCCATCGCGCGGGCCCTGAAAGTCTGCCCGCCCGCCGGCGACTGGCACGCCAACCTGCTGCTGGCCGCCAACGTGGGCGAGGAGGGCGAAGGCAACCTCAGCGGCATGCGCTACCTATGCAAACAGTCGCCGCTGGGCAAGAAGATCGCGGCCTTCCTGGTGCTGGATGGCGCCAGCACCGATCACATCACCAACCGCGCCCTCGGCAGCCGCCGCTTCGAGGTGGTCTTCACCGGCCCGGGCGGTCACAGTTGGAGCGATTACGGGGTGGGCAACCCCGTGCACGCCCTCAGCCGCGCCGTCGCGCAGTTTTCCGGCAAACGCCTCAACGGCTCCCCCAAGTCCAGCTTCAACGTGGGCTTCATCGAAGGAGGCGCGGGGGTAAACGCCATCCCCCCCATGGCGCGCGCCAAAGTCGACATCCGCTCGGAAAGCAACGAGAAGATGGACGAGTTGGTGGATTCCCTCACGCGCGCCATCGAGGAGGCCCAGGAATTCGAGAACGAGCGCGCCAGCGGCGGCAAGGTGGCCGTGAAGATTCGCGAAATCGGCTCGCGCCCGGCCGCCCACCTCGCCGAACACTCGCCCATCCTGGCCTATCTCCGCGCGGTGGACAGCCACCTGGGGATCCGCTCCCACCTGGAGTGCGCCTCCACCGACGCCAACATCCCCATGTCGCTGGGCATCCCCGCTCTTTCCATCGGGGCGGGCGGCCAGGGCGGCGGCGCGCACAGCGCCCAGGAGTGGTTCAAGCCGGAAGGCCGCGATCTGGGCCTCAAGCGCATCCTGCTCACCGTGGCCCTGCTGCTGCGCGATCCGCCCGCGGGACCGCCCCTGTGAAGCGCCGCGCGGAAGCCGCGCTGATCCTCAATACCGTCATCTGGGGCGCCACCTTCGTGGTGGTCAAGCAGGCCCTCCGCGACGTCTCCCCGGTCCTGTTCCTGGCCTTGCGTTTCACCCTGGCCAGCGTGGCCCTGCTGGTCCTGTTCCGCGGCTCCTGGAGCCATCCCCAGAACCCGCGCTGGTCGCTGATGGGCGGCGCCATCGCGGGCGTGTTCCTGTTTTCCGGCTACGCGTTCCAGACCATCGGCCTGCAATTCACCACGGCCCCGAAATCCGCGTTTCTAACCGGCCTCACCTCCGTCATCACGCCTCTGCTGGCGGCCCTGCTCTACCGCACCAGGCCCGGCCTGGCGGAGAGCGGCGGCGTGCTGATGGCCACCGCCGGCATGGCCCTGATGACCCTGCGGGGCGCCACGCCCGGCATGAATCGCGGCGACCTTCTCACCCTTGGCTGCGCCCTCTGCTACGCGCTGCACATCCTCACCCTCAGCCGCTACACCGCGCGGGCCAGCTTTGAATTGATAGCCACCACCCAAATCGGCGTATCCGCCCTGCTGGCCTGGTCGCTGTTCCGCTGGATGGAAACGCCGCACATCCGCTGGACTCCCGGGGTGTGGGCCGCCATCGCCGTCACCGGCCTGTTCGCCACTGCCGTGGCTTTCACCTTCCAGGCCTGGGCGCAGCGCTATACCTCATCGACGCGCACGGCGCTCATCCTGATGCTGGAGCCGGTCTTCGCCTGGATCACCTCTTACCTGCTGACCGGTGAGACCCTCTCGCGCCGCGCGGCGGCCGGCGCCACGCTGATCCTGGCCGGCATTCTGATGGTGGAACTGAAGCCTTCCCACGCGCGCGGGCATCCCGCCTCGTAGGTGTCAGCGGCCGATCAGGAATTCGGCCACCCGCCGCGCCAGCGCGCCGTAGGGCGGGCGCAACAACCCCAGCGTGCTGAACCGGCTCTGCAGGAACACGCCCTTCTTCTTCGAGAAGGTCAGAAAGCCGTCGTATCCGTGATACGATCCCATGCCGCTGGGGCCCACCCCGCCGAACGGCAGGTCATTCTGGGCGATGTGCAGGATGGTGTCGTTCACCGTGACTCCGCCGGAAACCGTGCGCGCCAGCACCCGGTCGATGCGCTTGCCGTTGTGATCGAAGTAATAGAGGGCCAGCGGGCGCGGCCGCGCGTTCACATAGGCGATGGCTTCGTCGAGCGAGCGGTAAGCGACCAGCGGCAGGATTGGGCCGAAAATCTCCTCGCGCATCACCGCCATTTCGTCGTTCACGTTCCACAGCAGCGTGGGCGGAAATACGCGGTTCTGCTCGTTGCACGTTTCGCGCGCGGGATTCAGCTCGGCCATGGCGGCGCCCTTCAGCACCGCATCCTCCACCAGTCCACGCAAGCGCCGGTAGTGGTCCACGTTGACGATCCGCGTGAAATCGGGATTGGCCACCAGCTTCGGATACATCGCGGTGGCGGCCTCGGAGGCCAGCCGCACGAATTCCTCGCGCGCGGCGGCGTCCACCAGCACGTAGTCGGGCGCGATGCAGGTCTGGCCGGCGTTGTACAGCTTGCCGGCCATGATGCGCGCGGCGGCGGCCGGCGCGGGAAAATCGCCATGCACCAGGGCGGGCGATTTCCCGCCCAGCTCCAGCGTGACCGGGGTCAGGTGTTCGCTGGCCGCGCGCATGATCAGCTTGCCCACCCGCGTGGATCCGGTGAACAGCATGTGATCGAAGGGCAGGGACGCGAACGCCGCGCCCATCTCCGGACCACCGGTGACCACCGTGACGTACTCTTCGGGAAACAAATCGGCGATCAGGCGCGCCATCAACTCCGCGGTGCGCGGCGCGAGTTCCGACGGCTTCAGCATGACCCGATTGCCGGCCGCCAGCGCGCCGGCCAGCGGCGCGAAGCTCAGCAGCAGCGGGTAGTTCCAGGCGCCGATGATGCCCACCACCCCGAGCGGCTGGCAGACCACTCGCGCGCGTCCGGGCAGAAACTGCCAGCCCGCCGCGGCGGGGCGGGGACGCATCCATTCGGGCAGATGGCGTATGGCATGGCGGATGGTGTCGGCCAGCGGGAAGACTTCCAACAGCAGCGTCTCTTCGCGCGCGCGCCCGCCGAAGTCCTCCGAAATCGCGCTCACGAATTCCTCGCGCCGGCCGCGGACCGCCTGGAGCAACGAGCGCAGCGCCCGGATACGCTCCCGCGCATCGGGCGGCTCATGCGCGCAGGCGGCGCGTTGCGCGGCTATGGTGGCGGCCAGTTCCGCCTGCACGATGCTGGTGTTGGAGGTTCCCGTACCCGAGGATTATAGCGCGCCCGCGGCGGGTGTGCGCAGGGCGGCCTGCGCCCATTGCACCCAGACGCGGCCGCCATAAAGCAGGGCGCTGGCCTGCACCCCAACCCAATCGACAGGAGTCAACGGCGAGGTCAGCCACCGCGAGACCAGCCGCCGGGCGATGGTCAGGTCCATGTTCAGGCCGGGCGGGGCGATGTCGTGCAGGATCCCGTCCAGCGTGAACAGCACCTTGCGGAACATCATCAGGCCGGATGGAAACCGCACGCCCTCGAGCGCCAGGCGGTCCAGCAGGCGCATGGCATCCATGCTGCCGGGAAGGCGCAGGAAGGGCATGCGGCCGATGAAGTCGTTGACCTGGCTGCGCACCAAGCCGGCTTGGGCGGGCGCGAGCGGCCGGTCCAGGACCAGCGCCTCGATAGCGCCGCACACGCCCACGGGGTCGCGCAGGCCCAGCATCAGGGCCATCAGGGCCACCTGGCGGCGCTGCTCCCGGGTGAGAGTTTCGGTGAGGGCCCAATCCAGCAGGACCAACTCGCCGGCGCGCTGGTCATACAGCAGATTGCCGGCGTGCGGGTCGGCGTGAAACAGCGTTCGCTCGCCGCGCGCCAGCAGGGGCACGGCCACCAGGGCTTCGATCAACTGTTCGGCCGCGCGGCGGCGCTGGCGCGGCGAGGCGTCCGCCAGCGCGCCGGTAATCTTGACGCCGTCCTCCTCCCCGAGCGCGGTGATGGAAGGCGTGGAAAGCGGCCGGATCAGCCGCGGCACGCGCACGCCGCGCACGGAGCGGTACGCCTTGGCGGCTTCGGCCAGAGTGGCCTGCTCGCGCCCGAAATCGACTTCGCGCTCCAGCAGCGCGCGCACTTCCATGATGGTGTCGGGCAGCGCGCGCCCGTATTCCGGGCGCCGTTCGGCAAGGTCGTGCGCCAGTTGCTGCAACAGTTCGAGGTCTTCGGCGAAGCAGGCGGAGACGTAAGGCTTCAGCACCTTGAATACGCCGCGCTCGCGGCGGCCGGTGGCAGGATTGCGCCAGGTGAAGCGCATCACCGCGCTGACGCTGGCTTCGGCCAGGATGCGCGGCTCGATTTCCACGCCATAGGTTTCCAGGCGCGCTCCAAGCCGTTTGCGGATCAGCGCCCGGATGGCCGGCGCTTTCACATCGGAGATGCCGTTTTCCAGTTCCGACAATGCCGCGCGCAGCGCGGGATCGAGGTGACGGTTGCGGGCCAGCACCTGGCCGATCTTTTGCAATCCGGGAACCTTGGCGATCAGGCGCAGCAGGCGCTGTTCCGGCGTGGTGGAGGGCGGCAGCTCCGCCTGTTCCACCAGCTTGGGCGCCAGCCGCGCCGCGGACAGGTGCGCGATCATGAACAGCATGGCGTCGCGCACCAGGGGACGCCACGCCGCGTAAACCTCCGGCACTACCGTTTCGGCGGGCAGCATGCGCACCACCCATTCGCCGAGATCGCGGCGCAACGCCGCCCCGGCGGGCGAGCGCAGCGCGGCCCGGGCCGCGGCCGTGGGTGAGGTCTTATTCAATCCAGCCGCCTCCCAGCACCAGGTCGCCATCGTAGAACACCGCTGCCTGTCCCGGCGTGACCGCGCGCTGAGGTTCGTCGAAGCGCACCTCGACGCGCCCGGGGCCGGGCGCGGGATAAAGCGTAGCGGGAGCGGCGGTGTGCCGGTTGCGGATCTTCACCGCGGCGCGCGCGGGCGCGGCCAGCCCCTCGATGGATACCCAGTTCACGCCGCCCGCGGTCAGGCCCGCGCGCAGCAGATCCTCGTTGCGGCCCACGGTCACCTGTTGCGATTGCGCAGCGGTGGCGATCACGTAGAGCGGCTCGCCGGCGGCCAAGCCCAGCCCCCGCCGCTGGCCCACCGTGAAATGGTGCACGCCGCCGTGCCGGCCGAGGGTCCGGCCGCCGGTGGTCACGATGTCGCCCCCGGGGCTGGGCGCGGCCTTGCCCCCGGCGCGCAGGTACGCGTCCAGAAAAGCGGCATAATCGCCGTTGGGCACGAAGCAGATCTCGAAGCTCTCGCCCTTGTCCGCCACGGCCAGGTTCATCTCGCGCGCCAGGCCCCGCACCTCTTCCTTGCGCATCTCCCCCAGCGGAAAGGAGCAGCGCGCGAGCTGCGCCTGGGTCAGCCCGAATAAGAAGTAAGTCTGATCCTTGGCCTCGTCCACGGCCTTGCGCAACTGGTAGCGCCCGGCGGACTCACAGTAAGCCACGCGCGCATAGTGACCCGTGGCGATCCGGGCCGCGCCCACCGCGCCGGCCATTTCCAGAAACTGGTCGAACTTGATGAAGTTATTGCACAGGGTGCAGGGAATGGGAGTGCGGCCGGCCAGATACTCGCCCACGAAAGGCTGAATCACGCGCTCCTCGAACTGGCGCTCGAAATTGACCACGTAGAACGGGATGCCGATCTGCTCGGCCACGCGGCGGGCATCGTACACGTCGTCGAGCGAGCAGCAGCGGCCGGCCGCGCCTTCCACGGACAACTCCGGCAGGCGGCGCTGGTTCCACAGTTGCATGGTCAAGCCGACCACGCGCTCGCCGCGCCGCGCCAGCAGGGCCGCCACGGTGGAACTGTCCACGCCGCCGCTCATGGCTACCGCGATGGGCGGCCGGCTCATACCATCACCGGGGACAGCTTACGCAGGTGCGCCACCGACGCGGCCACGGCCTCGATCAGCGCGTCCACCTGCCCGGCCGTGTTGGACTGTCCCAGCGAGAAGCGCACGCTGGCGCGCGCCCGCTCGGGGGTCAGGCCGATGGCGGTCAGGACGTGGGACGGCTCGATGGCGCCGCTCGAACAGGCCGCGCCGGTCGAGACGGCGAAGCCGCGCAGGTCCAGGGCGATGACCAGGGCCTCGCCGTCCAGGTAATCGAAATAAATATTGGAGGTGTTGGGCGTGCGCGCGGCGCGGCGGCCGTTGACGCCGGTGTGCGGAATGCGATCCAGGATGGCGTCTTCCAGCCGGTCGCGCAGGGCCGCCATGCGCCGCGCTTCCACCTCCAGACCGGCCCCGGCCAGCTCCGCCGCGCGCCCGAAGGCAGCCGCTCCGGGCACGTTTTCCGTCCCCGGACGATGCCCGCGCTCGTGATGCCCGCCGAACATGATGGGCTCCAGAAGCGCGCCGCGCCGCACGCACAGCGCGCCGATGCCCTTGGGCGCATAGATTTTGTGCCCGCTCACGCTGTACAGATCCACGCCCAGCGCGCCCAGGTCCAGGGGGATCTTGCCGAGCGCCTGCACGCCGTCGGAGTGCAGGCAGACGCCCGCCGTGCGCGCCACGGCCGCGATTTCGGCCAGCGGCTGCACGGTTCCCAGCTCGTTATTGGCGTGCATCACGGAAATCAGGACCGTGTGGGGCCGCAGGGCGCGCCGGATATCGTCCGGGTCCACCACGCCGTCGCCGCCAACCGGGACATAGGTTGCTTCCACGCCCTCGCGCTCCAATTGCGCGCAGGCGTTCAGCACCGCCGGGTGCTCGATGGCGGTGGTCACCACGTGCCGCGGCGCGCGCGCCGCCCGCCGCACGGTTCCGAGCAGGGCCAGGTTATCGGCCTCGGTGCCGCCGCTGGTGAAGACGATCTCGCGCGGACCGCGGCCCGTGAGCGCCGCCAACTGCCGCCGCGCCATCTCCAGCCGCTGCCGGGCCGCCTGCCCGAACCGGTGGATGCTGGACGCGTTACCATACACTTGACCAAGACACTCCGCCGCGGTCTCCAGCACTTGCGGAGACACAGGGGTGGAGGCGTTATGGTCGAAGTAGAAATGCACCTTCTATTATTCTAACAATGCCGGCTCCACTGATTACCCTGACCACAGACTTCGGACTGACCGACCACTACGTGGGCGCCATGAAGGGAGTCATTCTGTCCATCTGCCCGCGCGCGCGCATCGTGGATATCAGCCATGGCGTGAGCGCCTACGAGATCGCCGAGGCGGCCTTCACCCTGGCCCAGACTTACGGCTGCTTTCCGCGCGGCACGGTGCACGTCGCCGTGGTGGATCCCGGCGTGGGAACCGCGCGCCGGCCCATTCTGGTGGAGGCCGCGGGCCAGCGTTTCGTGGCGCCGGACAATGGCGTGCTCTCCCTGGTGATGGCGCGCGCAAAGTACCGGGCCCGGATCATCACCAGCACACGCTACTTCCGGCAGCCCGTGAGCAACACCTTTCACGGACGGGACATCTTCGCGCCGGTGGCCGCGCACCTGGCGCTGGGCGCCGCCCCGGCCCGCTTCGGCAAGCGCATCGAAGACTGTCTGCGGCTGGACCTGGACCAGCCGGTGCGCACCGGCCGGCGCGTCTGGACCGGCGCCATCCTGAAAGTGGACCACTTCGGAAACATGGTGACCAACTTTTCGGTGGCCGACTTTCCGGACCTGGACCGGCGGGCCTTTGAAATGGCGGCCGGCGCGCGGCGGATCGATGTGCTGGCGCGGAACTACGCCGAGCGTGCGCCCGGCGAAGCGTTCCTGATCGCGGGCAGCGCCGGATATTACGAGATCTCCGTGGGCCAGGGGCCGGCGGCCAAGTTGCTGGGGTGCGCCGCGGGCGCGCCGCTGGACCTCACCCTGCTGGATCTCTGAGCGCCGCTCACTTCCGCACGATCACTTCCCGCAAGTGATCGCGCGTCAGAAAGAATTTCACCGACTCGAATTTCTGAAAGAGCCGCTCCAGGCTGCGGTTGTTGAAGAGCTGTTGCGTGGGAAGGCGCTCGCTGTGCTGGCTCACCTGCAGCGTGCGCGGATCCTGGATCCGGAAGTCGTAGCCCGGCACGGTCTCCTTGCGGTCCGCCGACTGAAAAAAGGCCAGCAGGTACCCCTTGGGCTTCAGGACGCGCCACAGCCGCGCGGTGGTCGCCGACAGCAGCGGCGGCTCCATGTATTCCAGCACATCCCAGGCCAGCACGCCGTCGAACGTCTCGTCCGGATATTCCAGGCTTTGCCGCAGGAAGAAATCGATCCGCCCGGGGTTGGATTGGCCGGCGGCATCGCCTCCGAAAGTCTCCTGAAAAATGCGCAGGAAATCCTCGGAATAGAACCTGTGCCCCTGGCTGGTAATGAAATTGACGTTCTCCTGGCGGGCGCCGCCCAGGTCCAGGATCGACAGCCCGCTGCGGTCCCGGAAGGATGCGAAGAACTGCTCCAGGCCCCGGCTCTGGCGCGTGTCCGCCGTTTCTCTCCCGTAGGATCCGGGATCGGAGCGCAGCAGCGCTCCGCCGCGGACCGGCGGGGCGGCCTCCTCCTGGGAGCGTCCGCCCCGCAGGATGCTCATCAGCCGTTCCCTAAGCAACTCGGCATCCTCTTCGACGGCTGTCCGGCCGGCTCAGCGTTTAGCGTCTACCGCGCCGGCCGCCGCCGCGACGGGCGCCACCGCCGGAACGGAGGCCGGTTGCGGCCGCGGCTGGCTCGGCGTCACCTTCGGCTCCGTCTTGACGATGTCGATGCTGCCCTTGAAGTAGGCCCCGTCTTCGATCACGATGCGGGCGGTCTTGATATCCCCCACCAGCTTGGCGTCCTTGCGGATCTCGATCCGCTCGCTGGCCTCCACGTTGCCCTGAATGACCCCCAGCGCCACCACTTCGCGGGCCTTCACCCCCGCGTGAACCTTGCCGTTGGGGCCGATGGTCAGCTTGTGCTCCATCAGCTCGATGGTGCCTTCCACATCGCCATCCACGTACAGATCTTCGCGGCTGAAGATCTGCCCCGCAATCTTCACGGCCTTGCCGATGGTGGCCGACCCGCCGCGCGAAGATTCCGTTTCCATTCTTCCTGCGGGCATGCTGGACATGCTGGACAAAGTTGTAGCCTCCTTCTTGGTTTCGACAGGCGGCGCCGGCGGCGCGGGCCTGAGACTGTTCGTATTGATGGGCCTGGGAAGTTCTTCCTCCCGGCGCTGCTTGTTCCAAACGCTCACGACGGTGGCCCCCCTTTCTGGAGTATGAGTGCGGCCATGCTGCTTAAGACCTGGTTTCCATGATGGGTTTGGCACGCGTGCCAGCCAAACCCTCACCCGATTATAAACTGTATTCCAACCCCGGCGACGATGGCGGCGTGCTCTTACGCACGGCGGCGCCCCCGCCTGCTATCCTCAAAGCATCCCCGAAAATGAACAAGCTGTTAGCACTGAACCGCGGCGAAATCGCCATCCGCATCCTGCGGGCCGCCAACGAACTCGGCATCCGCACGGTCGCCATCTATTCCCAGGAAGACCGCCTGGCCCTGCACCGCTTTAAAGCCGACGAAGCCTACCTGATCGGCGAAGGCAAAGGGCCCGTGGAGGCTTACCTCGATGTCGACGGCATCGTGGCCCTGGCGCGCGAAAAACAGGTGGACGCCATCCATCCCGGTTACGGCTTCCTCTCGGAAAATCCCGCTCTGCCGCGCGCCTGCCAGGCCGCGGGCATCGCCTTCATCGGACCCGGCGCGGAGTTGCTCGAGCTGCTGGGCGACAAGCGCGCCGCCCGCCAACTGGCGCGCCGCGCCGGCATCCCCACCGTCCCCGGCGCCGCGGAACCCATCAGCGACCCGCGCCAGGCCGAACGCGCCGCCCGCCGCATCGGCTTTCCCCTGATCGTCAAGGCGGCCTTCGGCGGCGGCGGCCGCGGCATGCGCGTGGTGCGCGCCGCCGCCGAGTTCGGCGAGCGCCTGGCCGAAGCGCGCCGCGAGGCCGGCGCGGCTTTCGGCAACGACGCCGTGTTCCTCGAACGCTACATCGAGCGCGCCCGCCACGTCGAAGTCCAGATCCTGGGCGACCGCGCCGGTAACCTGGTGCACCTCTACGAACGCGATTGCTCCGTCCAGCGGCGGCATCAGAAAGTCGTCGAGGTGGCGCCCGCCGTGGGCCTCGACGACGCCATCCGCCGGGACCTGGCCGCCGCCGCCGTGAAACTGGCCCGCGAGGCCGGCTACTACAACGCGGGCACCGTCGAGTTCCTGGTGGACGCCGATTCCGGCGCCTGGTATTTCATCGAGGTGAACCCCCGCATCCAGGTCGAGCACACCGTCACCGAAATGGTCACCGGCATCGACCTGGTCCGCTGCCAGATTCAGGTGGCCCAGGGCCTGGACCTGTTCGGCCCCGAGATGCGCCTGCCGCCCCAGGAGCAGATCCCGCTCTACGGCTTCGCCCTGCAGTGCCGCATCACCACCGAAGATCCGGTCCATCGCTTCGTGCCGGATTACGGCAAGATCCACACCTACCGCTCGCCCGCCGGATTCGGCATCCGCCTGGACGGCGGATCGGCCTATAGCGGCGCGGTCATCACCCCCTACTACGACTCGCTGCTGGTCAAAACCACCGCCTGGGGCCGCGAGTTCCGCCACGCCTGCGAACGCATGGACCGCGCCCTGCGCGAGTTCCGCGTGCGCGGCGTGAAGACCAACATCCCCTTCCTCGAAAACGTGGTGAATCACCCGGATTTCCAGGCGGGGCGCGTCACCACCGGCTGGCTGGAGCAGACCCCCGAACTGGTCCGCTTCGCGCCCCGCAAGGATCGCGCCACCCGCCTGCTCACCTACCTGGGCGAGGTCATCGTGAACCAGAATCCCACGGTGGCCGGCAAAGCCCCGCCGCCGCGCATCGACGCCCCGCCGCTGCCGCCCTACGATGCCGCGCCGCCGCCCTCCGGCACCCGCCAGATGCTCGCCGGCATGGGCCCGGAAAAATTCGCCGAGTGGACCCGCTCGCAAGACCGCCTGCTGCTCACCGATACTACCTTCCGCGACGCGCACCAGTCCCTGCTGGCCACCCGCGTGCGCACCTACGACATGCTGCGCATCGCCAACTTCGTGGCGCACCGCCTGCACAACCTCTATAGCCTGGAGATGTGGGGCGGCGCCACCTTCGACGTGGCCATGCGCTTCCTGCACGAAGACCCCTGGCTGCGCCTCCGCCAACTGCGCGAGCGCATTCCCAACATCTGCTTTCAGATGCTGCTGCGCGCTTCCAACGCGGTCGGCTACACCGCCTACCCGGACAACGCGGTGGCGCGCTTCGTCGAGGAGGCCGCCCGCCAGGGGATCGATATCTTCCGCATCTTCGACTCGCTGAACTGGCTGCCCAACATGAAGCTCTCCATGCAGGCCGTGCGCCGGACCGGAGCGATTTGCGAGGCCGCCGTCTGCTACACCGGCGACATCCTCGATCCGCGGCGCGACAAGTATTCGCTGGCCTACTACGTGAAGATGGCGCGCGAACTCGAGCGCATGGGCGCGCATATCCTGGCCATCAAGGACATGGCCGGTCTCTGCAAGCCCTACGCGGCCGAAAAGCTGGTGGGCGTCCTGCGCCAGGAAGTGGGAATCCCCATCCACTTCCACACCCACGACACCAGCGGGATCAACGCCGCGTCGGTATTGAAGGCCACCGAAGCTGGCGTGCACGTGGCCGACGGCGCCATCGCCTCCATGAGCGGCGGCACCAGCCAGCCCAATCTGAATTCCATCGTGGCGGCGCTTCGGAATACGCCCCGCGACAGCGGCCTCGATCTGGATGCGCTGAATGCGTGCGCGGATTATTGGGAGACCGTGCGCACCTATTACGCGCCGTTTGACACCGGGCCGAAGTCCGGCACCGCCGAAGTGTACGTGCACGAGATGCCCGGCGGCCAGTACACCAACCTGCGCGAACAGGCCGAGGCCATGGGTCTGGGCGCCCGCTGGCACGCCATCGCCGGCGCCTACGCCGAAGCCAACGCGGCGCTGGGCGATATCGTCAAGGTCACGCCCTCCAGCAAGGCGGTCGGGGACCTGGCCATCTTCCTGGTGAACCACAACATGACCGTGCGCGAACTCGAGCGGCTGGGGCCGGACCACAACCTGACCCTGCCGGCTTCGGTCATCGAGATGTTGAGCGGCGCCCTGGGAGAGCCCGAGGGCGGCTGGCCCAAGCGCCTGCAAAAAGCCATCCTGAAAGGCGCCAAACCGCAAAAGGGACGGCCCGGCGCGCACCTGGCGCCGGTGGACTTCGCGGACACCGCCGCCACCCTGGCGCGCAAGATCGGGCGCGAGCCGCTGCCCGACGAGGTGCTCGGCTTCCTCATGTATCCCGACGTGTTCCTGAAGTTCGCCAAGGCCCGCCAGACTTACGGCAACGTGGATGTGCTGCCCACCCCGGAGTTCTACTTCGGCATGCGTAAAGGCGAGGAAGTCGCCGTGGAACTCGAGCCCGGCAAGACCCTGGTGATCAAGTTCCTGACCGTGGGCGAGCCGCACCCCGAGGGCTTTCGCACGGTGTTTTTCGAATTGAACGGGCAGCCGCGCGAGGTGAATATCCGCGACAAAAGCCTGGAAGTGAAGGTTGCGGCGCGGCCGAAGGCCGATCCCGCCAAGCCGGGCGAAATCGGCGCGCCCATTCCCGGCGTGGTCTCCACCGTGGCCGTGGAATTGAATCAGCCGGTCAAGAAAGGCGACCGCCTGCTGGTGATGGAGGCCATGAAGATGCAGAGCACCGTGTATGCGCCGGTTGGGGGTAAGGTGACGCAGGTACTGGTGCAGCCGGGGCGGCATGTGGAGGCCAAGGATTTGTTGTTGGTGATTGAGTAAGCGCGCCGGAGAAGGGCAATAACTAATTCTACAAACAACATGTTTTGATCTGATTTTTGTCCAGATCGACACGGTCCTGAACCACTTCGCGACCCTGATGAATTATGACGCTCGGCTGCTGGTGGCAGCCGTTCGCTAATGCCACGGTGATCGAACTTGCCCAGTTCCTCGCCACCTTCTCGGAGAGAGTTATTGTCATATATGCCGGAACGCAGAGGACACTGTTGCTACAACGCAGCCTCTTAACCCGGTCCAGGGTGGGCCCTTGATCTGTACCGGTTCTCTCCGCTGCATCATCGCACACCAGTGCCGTAACGCCGGCACCTCGCCATGCGACGGCGGTATCGTCATCCGTGCCGCAGGGCGTGTAAAGGCTACTCCCGCCGCACTGCTTGCGCGAGAGCAGTAAGGGTGGGTGAGTTCCATCGACCAGATAGGCACAGTTGTATCCCGGGACCCCGGCAATCTCGGGCTCGATCAGCCCAACCACAAACCAGATCCCATATTCGGCCGAGAGCGTTTGCAATCGAAGGCAAGCACGCTCATCCAGGCCTTTGCTATCATAGTACCCCCCTAACACATTGAACGCCTCAGGAAGGGTTATCAGACAAGCTTCCAGCCCGCGCGCTTCTCCCAAGGTGTTTTCGAGGGAACCACATGGGTCGCTCTTGTCAGGGCAACCAAAATGAAAGAAACCTATCTGCCTCAACGAAGGTTCGGGTTGTGACCTTGATGACACTGTTCGATCCTACCCCATGTCAAGATAGGCTACTGCAATGTAACTAGCCCGGGCCGCCTCACCCCAGGTGCGCGCGCCAGGCGGCCAGCCCCGCGCGGTTATAGGCCTGCAACGCCCGGTAGCCGTCGGCCGCGGCATCCGGATCGCGCAGCAACTGGCGCCCGGTGCGCGCAATGTCCAGCACCGTGTCCGCGCAGGCCTGCCAGTACTTCGGCGCCCAGTCGATGGCGCTCGACACCACCGACGCCACCCCCTCCGCCACGCCGTCGGCCGTCACCATGTTGAACGACTCGGTGTAGCTGGGCTGCAGCATCAGGTGCATGCTGCCGGCCAGTTGCCGGAATTCGCGCCAGCCGTGCCAGCCGGCCTCCACCAGGCGCACCCGCGGGATCCGCGACAGCATCTCTTTCACCGACGCCATCACGCCTTGCCCGCCCTCCACGCGATCCGACGATACCCAGATCTCGGTGTCCTCCGCGGCGGCCTGCCGGGCAATCACCAGGGCGGCCGCGGCCGCGCTCATGATGTTCTTCTGCACCCGCGTGGCCCCGAAGATGCCCAGCCGCAGGACCCCCGCGCGGTACGGCGTCCGCCTCGGACACTCGGCCCTCTCCAGGTAGTAAAGATTGGGTAGAAACACGCACCGCGCGCCGTAGGCCTGCTCCACCCAGTCGCAGAACTTGGCCGAATTGCCGCTCACCGAGAAATTGGCCACCCGCTGCTCCAGCGCCAGTCCTTCCCGGATCAGCTTGACGGCGCCCCGGTCCGCCTGCAGGAATCCCACGTTGCTGTGGCAGGTCATGGCGAAGCGGACACCGGGAAAATGCCGCACCAGCCGCTCCATGAACGGCGTATCCAGGTAGGGCGCGAAGGTGACCACGTGGGTGATATCCGGCCGGCGCGCGAGCATGGCCCACAAATGATAACCATCCATTACCGCCCAGGCCTCCGCGGGTATGCCGGCGGCCCTTAAACTGAGCTCGCCGTGATGGGCGGTAACGCCCAGACCGCTGTGGCTGAGCACCGGGTTGGCGGCCTTCGGGTTCTTGTATGCGAGTGCGACTCTCATCCCAATCCGACCTGACGCTAACATTCGCGCGCCAGCGCGGGTACTGTCCGTCCGGCGGAAGTGGAACCAGCGAAAGAGATTAGGACAACCGCATCCGAAGTGACCGGCCGCCGGCGCGCTCCCCGCGGCCGCCTTCCCGTACACTGAAAGCAGCATGGAAATCGGCCAACGCGCGGCGCTTGCCGGAATGCTGGTCAGCAGCGGCCTGGCGGCCATCAAGATCACGGCCGGGCTGATGGGCCACTCCACCGCGGTGGTGGCCGACGGCCTGGAATCGGTGGGGGACGTGTTCGCCTCCGGGATCGTGCTGCTGGGGCTTACCCTGGCCGCCAGGCCGCCCGATTGGAATCACCCCTACGGACATGGCCGCCTCGAGACCCTCACCGGCCTGTTCGTCGGCTTTATGCTGGGGGCGGCAGGCCTCGCCATCTCGGCGAATGCCATCCTGCGCATCGGCGCCGTCCACGCGCCGCCGGCCGCCTACGTGGTCTGGCCCCTGATCCTCTCCGCCGGGGTGAAGAGCGTGCTTTCGGGAGTGAAATTCCGCTATGGAAGGAGGATCCGCAGCGCCGCGCTGCTGGCCGACGCCTGGAACGACTGCGTGGATATCTTCTCGGCCCTGGCCGCCCTGACGGCGGTCTCGCTCACCATCGTGGCGCCGCATCGATTCATGTCCGCGGACCACTGGGGCGCCTTCGCCGTGGGACTGATCGTGGTGTTCACCGGGCTGCGCGTCGTCCGCGACACGGCCCTACAGCTCATGGACACCATGCCGGACGGGCAAACCATGGCGCGCTTGCGGGAGGTGGCCTTCACCGTCCCCGGTGTGCGCGGCGTGGAAAAATGTTTCGCGCGCAAGACCGGCCTGCAATATCACGTGGATTTGCACCTGGAAGTGGATCCCGAGATTACCGTGCGGGCCTCGCACGATATCGCCACCCAGGTGCGTATTGTGATTCGGGAGACGTTGCCATGGGTTGCGGACGTGCTGGTACACGTCGAGCCGGCGCCCTAGCGCGCCCGCGCCAACGGCGAATCAGGCGGCGGCGCTTTCGGCGGGGATCATCTGGCGCAGTTCCAGGCGCATACTCTCCATCGCCCGCACCATGCCGCTGACATCCACCGTTCCCAGGCCGCAAGCGTGCAGCAGCAGCAGCCCCTGCACCCGCAACATGCCGAATGCAAACAGCGCCTGCTGTTTGTACAGAATCCCCGCCAGATCCGGCCGGTCCTGAGCCGAATACAGGATCATCAGCCGCAGGGCAGCCCCTACCAGGGCGAAATCCTTGCTCAAACAGGCCAGGTATCCCCGGAAAATCCGGCGCCGCTCCGACCGCAGACGCCGCAACGCTTTCCCGTCAAAGCCCGGCTCATCCGCCAGGAAACGGTAATCTTCGCCGCTCAGCAGCCGCTCCATGGGGCGGTAGCGCGCCACCGACAAGTCGTTAATCCAATGCACCGAAACGGGTAGCGACTTCGGCCCGGCGACCAGCCTCCGAAATAGAAAAACTAAAACCGCTCCCACTGCCAGGCAGACGAAAGCGGCCAAGCCCAGGATCAGATCCATGCCGTCCTTTTCTACTCTCCCAATGCAGAATAACCCGGCCTGGAAAACAAAACAATGGTATCTTTGGTTTATTTTCGGGTGGCGCGAAGCAATGCGGCGTTCAGGTGGTTCAACTGGTTCACCAGATCTTCTTCCCGGCCCGGCATCCACGAGGGGCGCAGGCGAAGCTGGCGCAGTTCTCCCGCCGGAGTCAGCATCGCCAGCCACACGCCCAATGCCGCGATGTTGATCGCGTGCTGGGCGATGGTCACGGCTTCGATCAGCACGAGCGCGTATCCCCGCGTGCTGAGCAGCAGGTAGATCACCATATTGCTAAGAAAATAAATGGGAAATACCACGCCGTGGACGGTAATATTGCGGCTCAAAGTGATGGGATATTGCATCAGGAAGCCCAGGATGGTCAACAGAAAGACAGCCAGGCTCAAGTAAACCGCCCGCTCAGCTACATAGTAGTAGGTCATCAGGGGGCCCTGGGCGGTGTAGTGGGAGGGCGCCAGCACCCCGATGGCCGAAGCCCCCAGCGCCACCGCCACGGCCACAATCAGAGCCCAGCGGCCCACCGTCGAGAGGCCCTTGTAGTCCTGGAGCACCAAGGCGTACAACTCCAGCACCACCAATACGAAGAAAAGCCAGTCCAGCGGCTCCGTGAGCACCCAGACGTGCAGGTACAGCTTGGTTGATTGATTGACGGCGCTAAGGAAGCCTTCTCGCAGCGAGGCGAAGACCAGGTAATAGAAGAACGCCCGGTACCGGCGATGCAAGCCTGTAGCCAACAGGCGAACACTCAATACCGCGCTGCCCGCTACAACGATCCATTGAAGGATGCCCGCCATGGGGAGTCCGGAGCCACGCTTCGAAACTCGATTCTATCAACACGCCGGTTGATTTGCGCGAAACCCCTGGCGCGGGCGCGCGGGCAGACCCTTGCGATACTGGGCGATACCGGGCGGGGATCCCGAAGTCCAGCTTACCAGATGCAGGGCATGCACGACGGCGGAGGCGCAGCCGACGAGCCGCCCACCACCACAAAGCACGACACCGCCAGCATGATGACCAGCAATGC
>VFSW01003678.1_pt1 | contig 22980 bp, 17 predicted proteins | sample 5358111 | NCBI WGS metagenome assembly VFSW01 (sample SAMN11554181, study PRJNA540505) | mine drainage metagenome | isolation source: sediment from site ElyBrook_90M | place: USA: Ely Copper Mine, Vershire, VT | collected 2017
CTTCTAGTCCGTCTCACTGCGGACCCTAAGGCTCCCCCCATGACTCCCCACAGCGTCGGCAGCGGTCTTTTCCTCGCCCCTGATCTTAGCCTCCCTTGGCCCGCCCTATTCCAAAATCCTGACCAAGCATTTCTTCTGATCGTCTATGTCCCACTGCGCAGTCGCTATGTGCTCGAGCCCCACGACCCTCATACACACGCACTGAAAAAATTGGGGTACGGATTTGGCGATGCCATCCAAGACGCTACTCATCCCCTCCTCGTTCGATAAGCTAAGGACTATTTGATATAAATTTCCTCAAGACAAATTCACATTTCGAAACATATTTACCTGACTTCATCCACCTCAGTGAAAATTGAGGTAATTTTTTAACTACAGAGGGCCCGCATATTTAAGAATCATTTCAATTTTTTTTGGGTGGCTTTCCCGCGAGAGCGATCCGAGGTAGAAGTGTATTTATCAACTGTGCAAGACCTTTTATTCTCTGTGTTGCTTGGCTTTGCAAGTTGTCGGCCTTAATAATTATCAATTCTTCCTTATCCAAAGCTTCAAATACATGGCGGAGATGTATCTGGCGATTCAAAAGATCATTAAATCCCATGAGCATTTTTTTTTGGTTTGAAAAATAGTCTTTTAAAAATGCAACCTTGGTTTTGTCCGAACTTGGGTCCATATTTTGAATAACTCGTTCCGCGCTGGAAAAAATCTCATCAGTAAAAACAGGAGCAGGCTCTTCTTTTAGAGCTATTTCGACATTCTCGGATGGACGCTGTGGAGATGCACTGGTTTTGGAATCCATAAGAGCTAAGGAGCCTATTCCAAGAGCAACAGGAGCATTGTACGGCAAGGCCATAGTTGCTGCGAACGCAAAAACTAATCGAAATGTCACATCCCAATTCGCAATATCGTCTTGCAATCGCAAAATTTCATTGTCTAAAAAGTTTATGTTTGTTTCGTAAGTTTGAATTGCTTCACTTAAATCACTAACCTTCTCTATCCATTCGTTATGTTTGCTTTTTATGGCGTCTTCTAAATTTTTGACATCTGTCTCCTTTAGCTTGATTAGATCTGCAACAAGCTCATCAACAAATTTTTGCTCTCTAGAGAGTTGATTTGCTGTTGGAATCGTCTGGGTTTTACTATTATTGTTGTTAACAAGACTGGTCATAGAGGCTCCTTGTGTTTTTTCGGTATTCATTTGCATACCGGAGATATATGTTAAATATTTTTGAAGATAATATCCAGTTTTTTAAGATTCTTTCTTGCTTTCAATAAATGTTTCCGTTCCTTTATGATGCCTCACCTAAGGTGAGAGCATGGAATTAATCGTACCCCTAGATGGCCCCTATCTCCAATACCGCGGCAAAAAAGTTCTCGATTTTGCTTCGCACGATTTCTTGGGGCTCGCTCAGCATCCCGAAGTGAAAAAAAGCGCCATCCGCTACACCCTTAAATACGGAACCGGCCTTCCGGTCCATCCTCTCTTTTTAGAATCCCAAGCCCAGCTCGAAGAGAAACTCGCACACCTTCTGGGCATGCCCCACGCTGCTTTTTATTCTTCCAGCGAAGTTGCTCGCAGTATCATTCCTGAAAAAACAACTTGGATCGATGCGCTAGAAAAAAATATTGCTCCTAAGAAAGGCTCTCATTGCATTGACGAATCTGCCACGTTTGGCATTGCAGGCGAGCGAGGCCTCGGTCGCGCTGCCAAGCAAAAAGGGTACGATTATATTTTTGCAGCGATGACACAAGGCGGAGGATGCAGCGCAGCATTTGTCGCTTCTCAACATGCACTGACCAAAACGCCCATCACAGCCTCCACACTCGGTGCCCTCGATGCCATCTTAGGGATGCTCCCTGAAATGGACCAGGAGCGCGCGCTCATCCAAAAACATACTTCTTGGCTCTGCAAAGAACTCGAAGCGCAAGGCTTAAAGCCCGCCACATCGATCCTTCCTGTCATGACGCTCAAGTTCAAGAACCCTGAAGACGCCGCTACTCTTTGGAAAATGTTTATCGAAGCTGACATCTTGCTCGGACGCCCTTCTGAGAAAGAACTATCACTGACCATCACGGCGCTCCATACGCCCGACGATCTCGATCAGCTCGGAACTACGCTCAAGAGATTTTCAACGGCCGATCTAGCTGCTGTAATGCAGTCGCTCACGCCGACTCCGTAGAGAAAGTTACCAGTTATCTTCAGACGTGGATAGTCCTCTCCTATCTTTTTTTCCAGCGCATGCATCCGCTGCGTGTGTCCCACTGTCATCTGAGGAAATGCATTATCGATCTGTGTGACGAGAGTCGCCGCAGGTTTTTCTTCAATGCCGAGGTGCTGGCGAAGCCCCTCAAGCACATCCGTCACCGTTCCTCGCACAAAGGCCGTAAGGCGCGTCTCTTCCGCATGGCGATTGTGCTGAGGAAATGCCATGGAATCGAAGATCACTCCCAGAAGCGGATGTTTCTCGAGCGATGAGACAATATATCCAAATCCTCTCTTGGGCGCCACTTGGTGTGTATAACCTAAATGGACGAGCGTCGCGCTTTTCATTTCGATCTCAAGAAGTTCGGGAAAGAGAAGCTTTCCGAGGGCATGACATGGCAATGCACTAATGACATAATCGAATTCCTCAAATCCTTGGGATGTCTTCAATATGACCTTATCACCCTGAAACGTGACGCTTTGCACTTCAGTCCCCAAACGGAGCGAGGGGCGCAGACGGTCTTCCAAAGCATCGACAAGCGACTGCACGCCTCTTTTGAGTGCCACGAAAGGCGGCCCTAAAAACTTCGGCTGTTTCCACATCCCTTTCGTGAGCGATCCATGCTCCTCTTCCCATTGTTTCATCGAGGGAAAACAAGCTTTTATCGAAAGGTTGTGCATATCTCCCGCGTGAATGCCCAGCGTCATTGGATCGAACATATGCCAAGCTGCTGTCTTTCCGAATCTTCGGCAGGCAAAATCATAGATCGTCTCATCGTCGTAAGAAGGAGGGATCTTCCACTCAACTAGCAGTTCTTTCATAAGACTGAGCGTCCATGCCGGCATGCGGCGCAGCTGCCCATCCTTCCATAGGAAGCGGCGTAGATTTTTCCGCTCACAGAAAATCACCTCGTCCATCAGCCCTAAATCTTCGATGAGATCGAGCAAAGCGGGGCATTTAGACGTTTTGAAGGTACGAGGCCCTCTCTCAAACAAAAATCCTGTCGACGTATCTGTAGAAAGCCATCCTCCGACACGATGAGATTTTTCAAAAATGGTCACTTGCGCATTGCGTAAAAAATATCCTGCGGCAAGCCCCGAAATCCCTCCACCTAAAATCGCAACTTTCATAAAATACTATTATGAACCGACGCGAAGAAATCGTGCAATTTCTAAAAGAGCTTCGAGAAACAATCATATCGGCTTTCGAATCCCTTGAGCCCTACGCTCGCTTCGAACGTAAACCTTGGCAGTACCATGGCGAAGGCGGCGGCGAGATGGCCATCCTGCGCGGCGAAGTGTTTGAGAAGGCCGCCGTCAACTGGTCAGGCATTTCAGGCAAAGTATTCCCCATGCAAGACGCAGCGGGACCATTTTTTGCAACAGGTGTCAGCCTCATCACTCATATGCACAACCCTTACGCGCCAACCGTCCATATGAACTTTCGCTATCTAGAGACAGAAAAAGAACATTGGTTTGGCGGCGGCTACGATCTGACTCCCATGGGATTTCCGTATGAGGAAGATACGCGTCATTTCCATGGCGTCGCAGAAAATACGCTTGCGCCCTTCGGCGAGCATCTCTATCCCCAGTTTTCTGCCGAGGCGAAAAAGTACTTCTACATTCCCCATTGGAAAAAAGAGCGCGGCGTCGGCGGCATCTTCTTTGATCATTTCAATACCGGCGATTTTGAAAAAGATCTCGCGATGTGGAAAGCCCTGGGGAATAGCTTTTTAGAGACGATCATGCCGATCTATCAGCGCCGTATTTCACAACCGTTCATACGCGAAGACAAAGAGAAACAACTCGAGCTGCGTGCTCATTATGCCGAGTTCAATCTCGTGTATGACCGCGGGACGAAGTTTGGGTTTATGTCAGGGGGCAATCCCGAAGCAATTCTTTGCTCGATGCCTCCACTCGTCAAGTGGTAAGCTCCTTGCAAAATATCTAACTCTGTAGCGATAATCTCGGGAAAATTTCTTAGCCAGGAGCGTTTTATGCCGATCCAACTCATTTTGCCGACACCCGATGTCTTACAACGTTACGTTGAATACGGGAGCATTGCCAGCTTGCCGGCTACCCCCGAAGAGACAGCGATATGCGCCGCTATAGAAAATAACAAAAAAAAGAGCATGGAATGGCCCTACACAGTCGCCGTAGATCTAACAATAGACCCCCGCCTCGCTGATACTGCGAAAGCCTATTTTGACGAAGCAAAGATGCAATGCGACCCCCAAGTTCAAGCCGTTCTTTTTTGTAAAGCGCGAGAGCTTGCACGAGAAGTACGAACGGTATATCCCACACTCGAGCCGTTAATCGCCGAGTCGATTTTCGAAGAAGCCTTAGCTTGTGAAAAGGCAGCGCAGAACACCTTCAACGATAAAGATAAATTTTCCTGGATCCTCCGCGGAGCCCAAACGATCACTCCGAATCCCAAAGAAATAACAGATAGGATTCTCGATCCACTACATGTTCCGGCCAAATATGTTAAAGGATCCGAGCTGTGGGAAACCGCAGCGAAATTAGCCTTAAGCGCCCCCATTCCCTTTAACACATGGCTTTTTGGTCTCAAAGATGATCCGATTAGCCGAATGGACTTTACAGTCCTTTGCTATGAAGCCGCCGCTAACTGCTCTCAGCGAGCCTTTCTGCTTTACCGCTCTGATGAGCCCGATTCAGCATCAATAGCAAACACTCGCCTGCTCAATCTATTAAAAAGTGCGGTAACAACCCTCAAAATGATTAAGGTACAGTCCGGCCCATCAGCTGGACTTCAAGGGAAAATTGTTGAGATGCTGGAGTGGCAGCATCATTTCCGGCCCGAGAGTAAAGAGAGGACAGAAAAAATTTCCAAAAAACACCTTAAAGCTGCAGAACGTTTTTCACAGGAAGCCCTAAATAATAAAGAACAGGAAAGCGAGCTACTTTTAAGACAAGCTATCCATATTCACAGTGCAGCCCGACTAGCGCCTTCGCTTGAAAAAAAGATCGAGTTAATGAAGCAATCGCTGTCTCTGGCTGTCGCCTTTAAGGAAAAATTTCCTACCCTCACTCATCACCCCCTTTTCAACACACAGCCTTGGTCTTTAAGCGAAAGTTATCACCTACCATGGGTATGGTCTCAGGAATTAGCCGACTACATACATCAGCTACAGAACAAGTGAGAGCTTTTCTTTTTTATTATAGCTGATATAAAAGGCTCATGCATCTTCTCTTAGACACGCTTTACCTCCTTCCATCAGAAGACGGTGTGCCCTACGTCATTGAGCATAACTCTATCAAAAATCCCGACATGAAATGGGGCTGGGGGTTTCGCTTGGGTGTTGCCCAGGATTTTTCACACGATGATTGGAAGGTATCTTTGGTATGGACATGCTTTCCAACGCAGCATGATACTGAGACAAATGGCCACCTGACACCTATCTGGTCTAATGCTCCCCAAACAGGCGACGCTTTTGTCGATCACGCTAAAGTGCACTGGCGACTCCATATGGGAATCGTTGATCTTGATTTGGAGAAAAAATGGACGGTCTCGCCTCGGCTAGAATTGTGTCCGCATGCGGGTATTCGCTTTGCCTCACTACGGGAAAAATTCTTTGTTCGTTATGAAGGAGGGTCTCTCTTTCCCAATGAAGTCGATAAAATGCATGCCAAAAACAAATTCTGGGGAGTCGGCCCGGAAGTGGGACTCCATTCTAATTGGAATTTGTGGAAGCAGTGGCACATCTTGGGAAAAAGTACGGTGTCTATAACCTGGGGAGAATTTTATGTGCATGAATCCGAACGCGAAGCAAATACTCGAGTGTTGCATCTCCACCAGCACGATAAGTTTTCTCAAGCGGCGCTTCTGCTAGATCTTTCTCTTGGTCTTGCCTGGCAAGGAGAACATTTTGGTTGTCATCTACTGTGGGAAGAACACTTTTTTCCCCGGCAAAATCATCTGACAATGCCTCATAGCGTTAATAGTCCAAGTTCGTTAAGCGTGATGGGATTAGCACTCGGATTCGACTGGAAATTTTGAGACAAGGATTTGTTGATGGCTGCAAACCGTCACCGATTCACTGATCGGGTCAAAATTAACCCAAATTTGACCTTGTGAATGCAACCTCAATTGATACCGACTAAAAAGGGTTAAGACCCAGTGCCAGATGTCGTCTTCACTATGTAAAAAACCCCTGAAGACCATGATGATATCATCGGGAATCTCGATCAAAACTAATCGTTGGCAAGGAAGAACTTCGATCCTGCAGTGCGGGAGGAATTCCAGTTCGTCTTTAAGATCTGCAAGAGACTCAATCAAATCCGGCGGTCGCGTAGCGAAAAAAAGCCCCTGCGGGAAAACCATCTCAAGCACTTTTTCTTTAACATCGAAGTGCGCTGCAACCATCCCTGGCGCGCCTATGAAATTAACGATTTTATTCAGGGGTTTGAGCCACCGGTTTAAATAGTTAATGAAAACGGGAAAGGGAGACCCATTTTGTACAGCGCACTCTTCCTCATTTAAATCAAGAAGATGAACCTCGATGGTTCCATGCAACTGCAAAGAATATTTAGTATGGAAGTTGTAAGCAATTGTCTCTCGACAGAGCCGAAACATAATATGCGGACTTTTTGCGGTAGAGAGATCTCGGATCATGTCTTTGCGCAAGCTTCCCTCAGCCGTGGCTTGAAATACTTGATGAAATGTGTTCAAAAATCTCCACAGATTATCTTGTTGCAGCGATGCAATAGATTGGAATTGCCGAAGAGTAGCCGGGTCACTCATGACTACTTGATAATTTTGGGGATAGGGTTGAGACATCACCTGAAAAATGCGACGCGGCGCCTGATAGTTCTCGATCACTCCTTGTCGAAAACCCAGGCCAGGAGGAATGGGAATCCCCAATTTTTGTGCGACGATTTTCCAAAAATGTTCGGATTGTTGCATCACATGCCATGCTTTGCAAACAGTACCAAAGCGAGCAAAGTCGCCTATTGAGTTAAAGTGAGAAACAACGTTGAATTGCACTTCAAGAGGTAGAGATGTAATCATGGGGCTGTATTTTAGGATTGCCCTAGATAAATGCACAAGATATAGAAAGAATTATGTCTTTCATTCGTTCGTTTGAGACTCTTTCCAAAAATGATGTACCTATCGTCGGAGGGAAGAACGCGTCGCTGGGCGAGATGATATCAACGCTCAAAACCCAAGGGATCCGGGTGCCCGAGGGCTTTGCGACGACCGCTGAAGCTTACTGGGCCTTTCTGGACCACAACCATCTGAAAGAAAAAATTACCACTCTGCTCAAAGAACCTAAATCTTTGGAAGAAAAGGGAAAAACGATCCGTGGATGGTTCCTGGAAGGAGAATTCCCCCCAGCTTTTCTAAAGGAAATCGCGGATGCCTATCAAATGCTCGGGGAAAAAGCCGATGTAGCCGTTCGCAGCAGCGCGACAGCGGAAGACTTGCCCGACGCCAGCTTTGCCGGACAGCAAGAAACTTTTTTACACATTCGCGGAGTAGACGAGCTCATCCTCGCCTGCCGCAAATGCTATGCCTCTCTTTTTACAGACCGTGCGATTTCTTATCGCGAAGCCAAAAACTTTGAACATATGAAAGTTGCCCTCTCGATCGGCGTGCAAAAGATGGTGCGCGCGGACAAGGGAAGTTCGGGGGTGATTTTCACGCTCGATCCCGATAGCGGATTTCCGCGGACAGTGGTGATCAACGCAGCATGGGGCCTCGGCGAAAATATCGTACAGGGAACGATCAATCCTGATGAATATGTGGTCTTCAAGCCGACCTTGTCGATCATCGGGAAAAAAATGGGGAAAAAAGAGCAAAAACTCATCTACCACAATTCCGCAACGAAAAATGTTAAACCCACGCGCAAAGAGCAAGAATCTTATGCGCTCACCGATTCAGATATCATCCAGCTTGCTCGTTGGGCAATCGTCATCGAAGAACATTACGGTCGTCCGATGGACATCGAATGGGCTAAGGACGGCATCACCGAGGAGCTTTTCATCGTTCAAGCCCGTCCCGAAACCGTTCATTCTCTCAAACATCATGGGGAATTCAAAAACTATGTGCTCAAAGAAAAGGGCAAAGCGCTCATCCATGGGCTTGCCATTGGCGATGCGATTAGCACCGGCAAGGCGCAGGTTCTGGATTCCCCCCATCAGATAGAGCAATTTGAACCAGGATCGATTTTGGTCACACGGATGACATCTCCCGATTGGGTGCCGATCATGAAAAAAGCATCAGGCATCATCACCGACCACGGCGGGCGCACATCGCATGCAGCGATTGTCAGCAGAGAACTCGGCGTTCCCGCCATCGTAGGAACTAATACGGCAACGCAAGTATTGCAATCAGGACAAGAAATCACGCTTTGCTGCAGTGAAGGAGAACAAGGAACAGTCTATGAGGGCAAACTCGCTTTTGAAGCAGAAGAGATTTCCATCGATGCGCTACCCTCCTCTATGACTCCCCTCATGATCAATATTTCTAGCCCAGAGGAAGCTTTCCATTGGTGGCGTCTTCCTTGCAGCGGGATCGGCCTTGCGCGCATGGAGTTCATCATCAATAACATGATTAAAATCCATCCGATGGCCCTCGTTCATCTCGAACAAGTGAAAGACAAAAAAGCCCGTCGGACCATCGAGAAGCTCACAAAAGGATACGCCGATCGCCGAGATTATTTTGTCGATCTTTTAGGACAAGGAATCGCGCGGATCGCGGCAGCGCGGTATCCTGATCCCGTCATTGTGCGGATGAGCGACTTCAAGACCAATGAATATGCGAACCTCATCGGCGGTCAAGATTTTGAGCTGAAGGAAGAAAATCCGATGCTGGGATTCCGCGGTGCTTGTCGTTATTATAGCCCGCGTTATCGTGAAGGATTTACGCTTGAGTGCCGAGCGTTGAAAAAAGCGCGCGAAGAGCTCAAGATGACGAATATTATTCCGATGATCCCCTTCTGCCGCACGCTCGAAGAGGCCGATAAGGTGCTTAAGGTATTTGCTGAAGAAGGACTGAAGCGCGGCGAAAATGGCCTTCAGGTTTACGTCATGGCGGAAATTCCTTCCAACGTGATTTTAGCAGAAGAGTTTGCCGACCGTTTTGATGGATTTTCTATCGGATCGAATGACCTCACGCAGCTGGTTCTCGGCGTGGACCGGGATTCACAAGAACTGGCGCCTCTCTTCGACGAGCGCAATCTCGCCGTCAAACGGATGATCGAAGAGCTCATCACTAAAGCCCATCGCAAACATCGCAAAGTCGGTATCTGCGGCCAAGCGCCGAGCGATTATCCTGAATTTGCCCGCTTCCTCGCCGACCTTAAGATCGATTCAATCTCGCTCAATCCCGATAGTGTGATTCGTACGATCCGCAATTTGAGCGAGCCTCCCCGCTTACAAAAAGTTGGATAAAACCTACCTTTCGTAGTAAGCTTTTTGCATGCGCATCGGGTTGAATATCCCTAAACAAACTTCATGGCACCCGGAAGACACTGCTATCGACATTCCCCCTCCACCTACCACCAGAGATCTTGTTCGCCAGGAAATGCGTATCCATAGGAATGCGGATTTTGATAAACGCATTGTTGGTATTTTTGATACTTTTTTATTTGTTTGTTTGGCCAGCATGACGGCCTATTATTTATCACTCGAAGACTAAGAGGTACTTATGTCTATATCAAATTTGAGAAATAAACTTTCCCCCATGCCAGAATCACCATGCGAGCATAGAGCTCATTCTGTGATTTCCCCTACCCCTATTTTCCCGCGGTCAAAAAATAACGAGACCATAAAATCTTTCTATCGACGAGACATCCAAGTCATCATTGCTCTACGACATGAACAATCTGAAATAAACTAACGAATTATTTCGAGGGTTCAGGAAGTTCGGGAGAAATTTCTTCTTTGGGCAACAGATGTTTTGGCAGGAAGAAGAGATTGGCGATCACTGTGGGGATGATGGCACTGGCAATGACAGTAGCCACGAGATTGGAATATTGGCTTTCGTCGATGATATGGTGGGAAAGACCGAAGAGTGCTGAGATCGTTCCGAATGTGAGTCCCGTTGACATGAGTAACGTCGTATAAATCGCTTCCTTTTTGGGATATTTGGACAATTTGGCAGCCGGATAGACCCCGATCACTTTTGTGATCATTTTTGCTAAGAATAAAATTATAAAAATAGCTGGTGCTGCTGCGATGGCGGGCAAAGAGACGAGTGATCCCGCACGCAAGAAATAAAATGGCGTTAGAACGCCGAATGTAATGGCGCGGATACGGCGGACGAGCATATGGTCCTTCTCCATGATGGTCGCCAAGAGCATCCCCATAAGATAAGCAGGAAGGACTGGTTCGCTGCCGGCCCAATACGCAAGAGCACCGAGGCCAAAAAGAAAGACGAATAGAAATTTGGACTCCAGCTCTGAGTGGCGCCCTCCCCAGAGTCTAAAGATAAATGCCGTGAGTTTTGGTAAAAAAATGAAGACGATGACCGATGCGGCGATAAAAACAATGGTCTTATAAGTGAATGGGGAAAAGATCATACCGAGCGCGATGACGGTGCCAAGGTCATTGACGAAACAGGCGGCAAGAATTGTTTTACCAAATCGAGTTCTATTCAGACCCAGCTCCAGCATGACGGCGTAAACGACAGCAACAGAGGTTGTAGAAAGAGCAACTCCTGCAAGCCAACTCGCATTAGATGACCAATCGAGAAAGTAATAGGCAGCCGCAGCGCAGCCGAAAAAAGGAGCAAAAAAACCGATCAGGCCAATGAGAAAAACTTGCTTCCAATTGCTCTTCATTACAGCAGGATCGAGCTCGGCTCCTGCGAGGAATGTGAGAAGGACAGCTCCTGCACTGGCTAAAAAAACGATCCAACTTTGGTCGGCTCCAAGATTGCTAAAAGTGGGCCAGTAAAAACCGATAAAAAAAGCTGCCGTGAGGCCCACAATAATTTCGAGAAGAGCGACGGATATTTTCAGCCTAATCGATGCAAAGTCTGCGATGATGGCAAGAGCGAACCAAAATGCTCCTAGGGCCCAAAAATCCATAAAATCTCCTTATCACTGATAAATGACGCAAAGGATTTATTGAAGCAATAGTTATCTGCGAAGGGTGATTATGAATTTTTTATACGGCCGATGAGGGCAAGAGCATTTTCAATAGGGGTATCAGGTAGAACGCCATGGCCGAGGTTGAAAATAAATCCTTTTTGGCCTTGCATCGAAGTAAGAATGTGGTCAGTTTTAGTAAGAAGCTGAGGAAGCGGGCCTCGCAAGATGTCGGGGTCGAGATTGCCCTGAAGAGCGATGGAAGAAGGAATTTTCTGGCGCATCAAGCTTAAATCTTTTTCCCAATCTAAGCTGATGGCATGAGGCTGTAGTGATGCAAGTTCTTGCGCATAGCGGCAAGAACCGCGGCAAAAAAGAATGGTGGGAAAGGGACGCAGGGCATCGACAATTTGTCGTAAATACGGAAGGGATAATTTTTGGAAATCTTCAGAGCTTAGCTCTCCGGCCCAGGAATCGAAAATCTGGATAGCATCGACACCCGCTTGGATTTGTAGACGAAGATATTCGATCGTAAGATCGGTGAGCGGTTGGAGTAAATCAAAACGCTGAAGATAACGGGCAACCGTATAAGGTCCTCCGCAAAAACCAATCAGTGGCACCGAAAGTTTTGGTTTAACGAGCTCAATTGTTTCAAAAACAAACCCCAACGTCTCTTTCACATCGTGAACGACGATTTTTTCAGGCGGAGTGATTTCAATGCCCCCGCTATCAGGAAAATTAATTTTCCATCCCAAAGCTTCTCCGATGAAGAGAATATCGGAAAAGAGGATCGCAGCATCTACATCCAAAATATCAATGGGAAGAAGCGTCACTTCCATAGCAAGCGCCGGCGTCCGAAAGAGTTTCATCAACGAGTGCGTCTTGCGCATCTCTTGATATTGGGGTAGAAAACGGCCCGCTTGCCGCATCATCCAGATCGGAGGACGGCCTTCATTTTCGCAACGCAGAGCTTTGAGAAGACGGTCATTCATGGAGGATTCGATCCATGATGGCATCGACGGTAAAACCAAATTCTTCGGCGAGATCCGATTGCGGCGCAGATTCTCCGAACGTCTCGATGCTGATCGCCAAGCCGTCCATACCAATCCATTTGTGCCAGCCCAAAGAGACTCCCGCTTCGATGCTCACGCGCCGGCCCAAGTTACTTCCGACGACAGATGCGCGGTAAGATTCATCTTGATTCTCAAAAAGCTGCCAGCAAGGCATAGAGACAACGCGCACAGCTTTGCCGTGTTTTTCAAGTGCTGAGGCCACATCGAGTGCAAGAAAAAGCTCGGATCCCGTTGCAAAAAGAGTGAAGTCGGGTGTACGGGATTCTTTTTTAACGATGTAAGCGCCTCTAGCCATACCCTGAGCAAAGGGCACCTTTGTCACGGAAAGTTCAGGAAGAGCTTGTCGCGATAAAATGATCGCGGTGGGTCCGACATATTGCAGCGCTGCGATCCACGCCATTTTGACTTCGTTATTATCTCCAGGTCGAATGACGTGCAGTCGTGGAATCGCGCGTAGAGCCGCAAAATGTTCAATCGGCTGATGAGTCGGTCCGTCTTCGCCGAGGAAAATCGAATCGTGAGTGAACTGATAAATCACTTGCACCTTGGAGAGGGCCGCTAACCGGATCGCGTTGCGCATATAGTCAGAAAATGTCAGGAATGTTCCGACGAAAGGCGTGATCATCTGTGTTTGAAAAAGACCGGCTGCCATCCCTGCCATCGCAAACTCGCGCACACCGTACTTGATGTTCCGCCCATGGTAATTGCCCATGGTGATGATGGGGAATTTTTTCATTAACGTAAGATCAGAACAAGAAAGATCGGCGGAGCCGCCGTACAGTTGCGGCAGGAGATCGACGAGCGTATCTAAAACCATTTGCGAAGCGCTGCGGCCGGCGAGAGGACTCTTCATCTCGATCTTGGAGAGTTTTTCTTCTAAGTCAGCCGGAAGAGTGTGCCCTACCATCTGTTGAAACTCCACCGCGAGTTTGGGATTTGCTTTGGCCCATTTAGCAAATTGAGCATGCCAATCGGCTTCTAGGGCAGCCTCTTTGGGAAGTTTTTTTGCGAAAAAATTAAGGACAGATTGTGGAATCAAGAAATCTTCTTCAGGAAGGTTTAGAGCTTTTTTCGTTGCTTCGACTTCTTCAGAACCGAGCGGAGAACCGTGCGCTTTATGCGATCCCGCTTTGTGGGGCGATCCTTTGCCGATGATCGTGTGCAAGACAACGAGGCAAGGCCGCGTTTGCGAGTCACGGATGAGAGAAAACGTCTCCTCCAGCTTGTCGAGATCGTAACCATCGACTTCATAGACATCCCATCCGTAAGCCTTGTAACGCTTCTTCGTATCCTCAGAGCAGCACTCCGCGAGGGGGCCGTCTAAACAAATTTTATTGGAGTCGTAGATGAGTACGAGATTGTCGAGGCCAAGATGTCCTGCAAAAGAGCTCGCCTCGGACGATACGCCTTCCATAATACAGCCGTCTCCCGCGAGACAATAAACTTTGCTGTCAAATAATCTGTAGTCATCGGTGTTAAATTTTGTTCCAAGAATTTTCAACCCCAGCGCTTGCCCCACCGCATTAGCCACGCCTTGTCCGAGCGGCCCCGTCGTCGCTTCGACGCCTTCGGTGATGTGAAATTCCGGATGGCCGGGTGTTTTAGAATGGAGCTGGCGAAAGCGTTTGATCTCGTCTAAAGATAAATTGAAACCCGACAAGTGCAGGCAGGAGTAAAGCAGCATCGAGCCATGCCCCGCGGAAAGGACAAACCGGTCCCGCGCCAGCCACTTAGGATTTTTAGGATTATGGCGAAGAACGCAGCCATACAAGTACGCGCCAAACTCCGCACATCCCATCGGCAAGCCCGGGTGCCCTGAGTTCGCTTTTTGCACCGCTTCCATAGAGAGAGCACGGATCGTGCCAGCAATTTTTGAGAGTTCTTTTTTGAGTTCGCTGTCCATAATGTAAATCCCGTTTGTAAGAGAGATAAGAGTATCGGAGGTGCTTGAGGTTTTCAAGAATAAAATCAGCGGCGCAAGCTGCTTTTGACTTTTCATCTGCACACTGATAAAATGGCCTCCTTCTGCACCCCAAGGAAATATTTATGATTTCTCAAGAGATCCGCCGCAAGTTTTTGGCCTATTTTAAAAAGCACGGGCATACCGTCGTTCCCTCCTCCCCCGTCGTCCCGCATGACGACCCCACGCTGTTGTTTACTAATGCGGGGATGAACCAATTTAAAGATCTTTTTTTAGGTAAAGCCAAACGGGACTATACGACGGCGACCACGGCGCAAAAATGCATCCGGGTCGGGGGAAAGCATAACGACCTCGATAATGTTGGCCACACGTCGCGCCATCTCACTTTTTTTGAGATGCTCGGCAACTTTTCTTTTGGCGATTATTTTAAAGAAAAAGCGATCACCTACGCTTGGGAAGTGACCACAGAAATTTTTCAGTATGATCCTGATAAGCTCTGGATCACGATTTTTCAAGATGACGACGAAGCGTTTGAGATCTGGAAAAAAATCGTTCCCGAAAAGCGCATCGTACGCATGGGAGAAAAAGATAATTTTTGGGCGATGGGCGATACCGGCCCTTGCGGCCCCTGCTCAGAACTCTACTACGATCGCGGCCCCAAATATGGCGACGCTCCCTCCATCAAAGAAGACACCACGGGCGAGAGATATTTAGAATTTTGGAATCTCGTCTTCATGCAATTTAACCGAGATAGCAGCGGGAAAATGACCCCGCTTCCCAAACCTTCGATCGACACGGGCGGCGGACTCGAGCGGATCGTCTCGCTCAAGATGGAAGTCGATTCTGTCTATGGCACAGATATCTTGCGCAGCTTGATTGCTCAAATTGAAGAAGTTTCGGGTAAGTCTTACGATGAGAAAGAGGCGGATCCTGCTTTCCACGTCATCGCTGACCACATCCGATCTCTCTCGTTTGCCATCGCCGATGGCGTCCAGCCCAGCAACGTCGACCGCGGTTATGTGCTCAGAAAAATCTTGCGCCGTGCTGTCCGCTACGGCCGCATGCTCGGGATGCAAGAACCGTTTTTAGCGCGCGTTCTCCCGCGGCTCATCTCGACCATGGGCAGTGATTATCCCGAGCTCAAAACTGCAGAAGCACGCATCGCCGAAGTGCTCACCGTCGAAGAAGAAGCGTTTTTCCGTACGCTGAAGCGCGGCGGAAACATTTTGAGCACAGTCACGGAGCACGCGAAAAAACGTCCTCAAAAAGAGATCACCGGGGAAGAGGCGTTTAAACTCAAAGACACCTACGGCCTTCCCATCGAAGAGATCCTCCTCATCGCGAAAGACGCGCACCTCACCGTCAATCTCGATGCCTACATGATCCTCGAAGAAAAAGCGCGCGAGCTCTCTCGCTCAGCGCATGTGACGCATACGCAAGTCGTGGAAGATAATCTTTACCAAGAGTTTTTAAAAAAACATCCCGCGACGCTCTTTACCGGCTACCAAGAACATACCGCTGAAGCTAAAATTTTGGGGCTGCTAGTCGACGGTGCTTTCGTCAAAGCGATAACACCCGGCCAAGAAGGTCAAATCATTTTAGATCGCACACCTTTCTACGCTGAGAAAGGAGGACAAGTCGGCGACGCAGGAATCATCGAAGGAAAAGCAGGACGCTTTGTCGTAGATGCCTGCCAAAACCCTTACGGCGGCATCATCGTTCATGTTGGAAAATGCGAACGGGAAACGATGCACGTCGGCGATACGGTGCGCGCGGCGATCGATGTCGAGAAAAGAGGCCGCATCCAAAATAATCACACCGCGACTCACCTTCTCCACTGGGCATTGCAAAAAGTTTTAGGACCGCACATCCGGCAAGCCGGATCTTTGGTGGAAGAGAGTCGACTCCGATTTGATTTCAGCCACCACAAATCCCTCTCCAAGGAAGAGCTCCTCCAGATCGAGCAGCTCGTCAATGCGATGATCCGCGAAGACAAACCCGTCCAGGCTTACGAACTATCGTACGACGAAGCGCAAAATCGCGCCGATATCAAACAATTCTTCGGAGAAAAATACGGCGCAGTCGTACGTGTCATCGACATCGAAACCTCTAAAGAACTGTGCGGCGGAACGCACACATCGCGCACCGGAACCATCGGATATTTCCGCATCGCCAAAGAAGGAAGCATCGCTGCGGGAACTCGCCGCATCGAAGCTGTCACGGGAGATGCCGCGGATGCCTTTGTGCGCCATCAAGAAAACGAACACATCTCCAAGATGGCAGCGCTGCAAGAAGAAATCAAACAGCTCCATAAACAAATCAAAGATGTGAGACGCGTGCAACTCCGCGAAATGGCCAGTGACCTCCTACAAAAGACGATGTACGTAGGCAGCACCGCGCTTCTGGCCGCCATCGTTCCTGTGCAGTCAGACGAACTAGCTCTCCTTCTCGAAGACATTGGGCCGCGCCTGAACAACGGCGTGATCCTGCTCGCCATGCGCTCTTCGGATAAATGCCAAATGGTCATCAAGGTGAGCCCCGAGCTCGTCAAAAAGGGCGTCCAAGCTGTGCAGATCATCAAAGAAATTGCTCCCCTCATTGGGGGAAGCGGCGGCGGAAGACCCGATTCTGCCCAAGCCGGCGGGAAAACACCCGAAGGCTTAGAGAGCGCCATCGATCAAGTGAAATCCATTTTAAACCGTGCTTAACAGTCCATCGTTAGAACAGTTTTCTAAGTTCTCGAGAGAAGAGACATCCCTTCTCATCGAGGGGCTTTGGGATGCGCCCAAAGCGCTCCTCCTTTCGCTTCTCAAGGAAAGACCGATTCTCGTGATCACTTCTGAAGCGAGAGAAAGTAAAATCCTCGATGACGGCCCTTATTTTGGATTAGAGGATGGTCTCGATTTTCCCGCTTGGGAAACGCTCCCCGGCGAAGAGATCGCCCCGAGTCCGGATATCGTGGGAAGAAGGTTTCAAACCCTCTATGCCCTCAAGAAAAAGAAATATCCCCTCGTCCTCTGCCCGCTCCAAGCGATTTTGCAACGCACCGTCGCCCCTACAACGCTTCTTCCCCAGTGCTTTCTCTGGAAAAAAGGCGACACCGTTTCTTTTGCGAAGCTCGATGAGTTTTTGACCTCTCTCGGCTATCGCCGCAACGCCGTCTGCTCCGATAAAGGAGAATTTGCTCTGCGCGGCGGCATCCTCGATATTTTCCCTCTCGCCGCCACCGATCCTTACCGCATCGATTTTTTTGGCGACACCATCGACTCCCTGCGCATCTTCGATCCCATCGGGCAAAAGACGATTGAAAAAACGGATCAGATATTTGTTTGCCCCGCTTCGGAATTTGACCTCCTCAAAAAATCTCCCGCCTCTCTCCTCGACTATTTTCCCAAAGACACGTTGATCATCTTCGATGACCTCCTCGCGCTCGAAGATAAATATGTCTCCTTCTCGCGGCTGCCCAAAGCCCACCTCGAGACGTTCGAAGAACTACTGCAGCAAACCGCTTCCTATCCCCGTCAATTTTGGACGAAAGAGCGCATGGAAGAGCTCTCCGATGTGCATCTCCAAGGAAAAGTCGGGCGCGCTTTTTATTCCGGCAAATCTCCTCTGCAACCGCTGACGTTTGAGCTCTCGCATCAAAAGATCGAAGCGAAAAGATGGCGCCACCCTTTCCTCGGCGTGCAAGAACTCCTTCCCAATCTCCAAGCCGCGCATCCCACATTCATCTGCTCTACTGAGTCGGAAGAAAAAGCTCTTCCTTCAAAAATCACAGTTCCGCCCCATGCTAAATTTTCTCGCGGCTACTTATCCTCCGGGATCGCCTTTGCCGACAGCACAACTCTCCTTATCCCCATGGCCGAGTTTACGCATCAAACACGCCTCCGCCGCACCAAATGGCGCAGCACCTACCACACCCCCGCCGCAGAATTCCACCAACTTGCTCCCGGCGACCTCGTCGTCCATTTTCACAATGGGATTGGCAAATATCTCGGCATGGAAAAACAAAAAAACCATCTCGGCGCCGAAACAGAATTCCTCGTCCTCGAGTACGCCGAAGGCAGCAAGCTCTTTGTTCCCCTCGCGCAAGCCTATCTCGTCAGCCGCTATATCGGCGCGCACGAAGAGATTCCCACACTCCACACGATCGGCTCCAAATCATGGCAAACAGCCAAAAATCACGCTCAAAAAGCCATCGTCGGTTACGCCGAAGAACTCCTCAAGCGCAATGCCGCACGCGTCATCCAAGGAGGATTTTCTTATCCTGACGATACCGAACTCATGATCGCCTTTGAAAATGATTTTCCCTATGAAGAGACCGAAGATCAACTCTCCGCCATCGCCTCTCTCAAGGCCGACATGACGTCTAATAAAGCCATGGACCGCCTCATCTGCGGCGACGTCGGCTACGGCAAAACAGAAGTCGCCATGCGCGCTGCGTTTAAAGCCGCCGCCGAAGGAAAAAAACAAGTCGCCGTTCTCGTTCCCACCACCGTCCTCGCCATGCAACACTACGAGTCATTCTGCGACCGCATGTCCAACTTTCCTCTCAATATCCGCGCCGTTTCTCGTTTCCACAGTCCCAAAGAAGTGAAAGAAACTCTTCTAGGCGTCGCCAATGGCACCGTCGATATTCTCATCGGCACCCACCGCCTCATCAGCAAAGATGTCATCTTCAAAGATCTTGGCCTCATCATCATCGACGAAGAGCAACGGTTCGGCGTTCGCGCCAAAGAGCACCTGAAAAACTTTAAAGTCGGCGTCGATTGTCTCACTCTCACCGCCACTCCCATCCCGCGCACACTCTATCTCTCCCTCGTCGGCGCCCGTGAAATCTCCATCATCAATACGCCGCCCCAAGATCGCCTTCCCATCAAATCGATCATCTCCGAACGCGATCCTGAAATCGTCCACACAGCACTGCTCCGCGAACTCTCCCGCGACGGACAAGCATTTTTCATCCACAACCGCGTCGAGACCATTCATCTCGTCGCCGAGGAACTACGTAAGCTCCTTCCCGAAGCCCGCATCGTCGTCGGTCATGGTCAGATGTCATCCGATGAACTCGACTCGATTTTCCACGCCTTTAAAAGCGGCCACGCCGACATCCTCGTCTCCACCACCATCGTCGAAAACGGCATCGACATTCCCAACGCTAACACCATCCTCATCGACCGCGCCGACCAATTTGGCCTCGCCGATCTCTACCAACTCCGCGGCCGCGTCGGTCGCTGGAATCGTCCCGCCTACGCCTACCTCCTCTATGCCAAAGGAAAACTTCTCCCCGAGATCGCTCGCAAGCGCCTCCACGCCCTCCTCGAAACTGCTGGCTATGGCGGCGGGATGAAGATCGCCATGCGCGATCTCGAAATCCGCGGCGCCGGCGACATCCTCGGCACGCAGCAATCGGGCCAAATCGCCGCGATCGGGTTCCATCTCTATTGCAAACTCCTCAAACGCACCATCGAAGCTCTCAAAAAACAAACCGCTCCCTCGTTCACCGAAACCAAAATGGAATTTACGTTCGATGCACGCCTTCCCGACACCTACATCGCCGAAACCTCCCTCCGCCTCGAGATCTATCATCGCCTCGGCGAAGCGCTCACTCTCGCCGATGTCGACTCCCTCCTCGATGAGCTCAAAGACCGCTTCGGCCCCTATCCCCCTCCTGTCCTTTGGCTCTACCACCTCACGCGCATCCGCGTCCTCGCCGCGCAGCACAAAATTACCCTACTCAAGTTCCACAAGCACGCTCTTGAAATAGAACGACCTAAAGGCAAAGAGTTGATTAAACAAACATTTCCTCTGCCCAAAATCATTCAGCCTGTTGACGCCGAAATAGCATTTACGAAAATCTTAGAAACCCTAAAGAAATAGTCATGAATTTGCCTGCAGAGACTTGACAGATTTAAAGTTGTACTTTAGATTTGTCAAATATGATCCCAAGACATCTCTCCTCTCGCATCCGCAAATATGCTAAAGAATATCCCATCTTAGCCATCGTAGGCCCACGTCAAAGTGGCAAAACAACTTTAGTGAAATCTCTATTCCCCTCTTATAAGTACCTCTCGCTGGAAAATTTAGACTTGCGACAACAAGCCACATCCGATCCGCGTGGTTTTTTAAATGATCATGGGCCCTACGTTATTCTCGACGAAGTTCAGCGCGTTCCCGAATTATTTTCCTACCTACAAGAAATCGTCGACACCAACCCCAAGCCCGGCCAGTATATTCTCACGGGTTCTTCGCAATTTCTCCTCATTGAGAATATCTCACAATCTCTCGCAGGACGTATTATCACATTCAAACTCTACCCGCTTTCCTATCTAGAATTATCAAAATATCCTCTAGAACGATCGTTCTCTTCAATTTTTCAAAAAAAACACCTCAAAAGAAGAAAAGTAAGCCAAAAACGTCTATACGAATTGCTTTGGAAAGGTTTTTATCCTCGTATTTATGATCGTCGAATCGATAGCTACAAATGGTATGAAAATTACCTTTTGACTTATGTAGAGCGCGATATCCGGTCCCTGCTCAATGTAAAAAACCTACGCACTTTTGAAAATTTTTTAAAGCTTTGCGCTTCTCTATCAGGACAACTATTAAACTACACCTCTCTTGCAAACTCTTTAGGCATTTCCGTTCCTACTGTTAAGGAATGGATATCTATCTTAGAAGCAAGCGGAATCATACACATTCTCCCCCCATTCTTTAAAAATTTCTCCAAGCGCATAATTAAAACCCCCAAACTTTATTTCGTTGATACAGGGTTGCTATGCCATCTCCTCTCAATTAGAAATATTGACCATTTGAAAACCCATCCTCTGATAGGCTCGATTTTTGAAACATTCCTCGTCGGCGAATGTTACAAACGATTTTACAACGCCGGGGAAATCCCGCCGCTTTACTTCTGGAGAGACCAGTCAGGAAATGAGATTGACCTTTTAATCTATCAAGGTCAAACATGCTATCCTATTGAGATTAAACTCTCTCAATCTTACCACTTAGATTTCCAAAAAAGCATCGAACACTGGATCTCCTTAAAAGGTAACCATTCAAAGAAAGGTGCTGTAGTGTACTGTGGACCCTACATCTTAAAACAAAAACAACCCGTCGAAATAATTCCTTGGTATTTTGTCTAGACCAGTCTTGACGAGAAGAGGCCCATCTGCCATCCTTAGACTCTTTTACATAGAGGAACAACATGGCCCAAGTTAATACGAATGAGTTTCGCAGCGGTTTAAAAGTGGAAGTCGAAGGCGAACCTTACACGATGATTTCCAACGAGTTCATCAAGCCCGGCAAAGCTCAGCCATTCAACCGCGTTAAACTCAAACATCTCATGACAGGGCGCGTCATCGAGCGCACCTTCAAATCGGGCGATCGCCTGGAGCTTGCCGATGTCATGGAAACCAAATACCGCCTCCTCTACAAAGACGCCGACAACGCCAATTTCATGGATGATGAATCCTTCGAGCAGATCGCCGTTTCGCTCAAATCGATGGGCGACATTGCCCAGTGGCTCATGGACGAAGTTGTCTACTCGATCATCTTCTACAAAGGCCAACCCATTGAAGTTGTTCCTCCGACCTTCATGGAAATGAAAATCATTGAATCAGCCCCCGGCCTGCGTGGTGATACATCAGGACGCGTGCTCAAGCCCGCCGTCACAGAAACCGGCGCCAAAGTACAAGTTCCTCTCTTCGTTGAAGAAGGCGATAAAATTAAAATAGATACGAGAACCGGTGACTACGTCTCCCGCGTCTGAGAAACTCAAAATCTTGCGTGATCGCGCGGTGATGTTCACCACCGTGCGCGATTTTTTTGCCAAGCGCAGCGTCCTCGAAGTCGACGTCCCCGTCCTCGGCAAAGGCGCTCCGATCGACCTTCACATTGACGTCATGGCCATCCCCTTACAAGGCGGCGAGCGTGGCTTTTTACATACTTCTCCTGAATACGCGATGAAGCGCCTTCTATCCCTCGGCGCTGGCGATATCTACCAAATGAGCCACGTCTTCCGCGATGGCGAAGTCGGGCATCTGCACAACCCTGAATTTACCATGGTCGAATGGTACCGCGTCGGCATGACATTTCCTCAGCTCATCGACGAGACCATCGCGTTCATCCGCCTCTTCCTCGGCGATATTCCTCTCTATACCTACACCTACCGCAGTGCGATGATCGAATTCGCCGGCGTCGATTACGTAACTGCCACGCCTCAAGATCTCATTGCCGCCGCCGAAAAGCACGGCACCCATCTCCCCTCCGATGCTTTTCGTTGGGACAAAGATACCCTCCTACAATTTCTCATGGGATTTGTCGTGGAGCCCAAACTGCAAGGTCTCTCCGTCATCCGCGATTTTCCCGCCACGCAATCGGCCCTCGCGCAAACAACCGTGCGCGACCATGAGCCCATCGCCGAGCGGTTTGAAGTCTATTTCCGCGGCACGGAACTCGCCAATGGTTTTCATGAACTGACCGATCCCATTGAGCAAAGAAGACGCTTCCATCTTGCTAACTCTCAGCGAGAAGAAATTGGTAAAACAACCCTTCCCCTCGATGAACAATTCTTAACTGCCTTAGAACGAGGCCTTCCCGATTGCTGCGGGGTAGCCGTCGGATTCGACCGCCTCATGCTCCTCCGACATGACAAAAAATCTCTTGAAGACGTACTTCCCTTTTCCTGGAAGACAGTTTGAACTAATTTTGTAATTGTTATATAAT
>VFSW01003679.1_pt1 | contig 22979 bp, 28 predicted proteins | sample 5358111 | NCBI WGS metagenome assembly VFSW01 (sample SAMN11554181, study PRJNA540505) | mine drainage metagenome | isolation source: sediment from site ElyBrook_90M | place: USA: Ely Copper Mine, Vershire, VT | collected 2017
GAATCTGGCATAACCTCCTTTTACTAGGAGGAGGTTGACTTATGTCCCACACCCGTTTCGCTATTTCTATTGCGGCTTTTCCACCTGCGGCTTGACGCCGGGAATCCACCTTATCATGTTGAACTCCTTCTTCGAATCGAGGTTCCTTATCGGGAAGTCACCCACCAGGACCTCGTCCACCGTGCCGTGCATTATCCTCACCTTGTGATTCTTGTACCTTCGCTTGTAGTATTTCACCAGATGGTCATAGCCGACCTTGTAGTTGTCGTAGGCGCCGACAAAGAAGAAGTCGAAGCTGCCCACGAGCTGGGCGGAGAAGAGGCACCTGCTCACCAGGGGCATTTTGTCGTCGATGAACGTGACCTCTCTTCTCATCCGCATGGAGTCATCCTCGAATCCCTTGGCGATGATGTATTTGCCGAAGAGCGGTATCATGATTATCCCGGGCTGGCTTCTCATCACTATGGTAAACCTCTTTATGTAGCCGATCTTCATCAGCTTCTTGAAGTTGTAGGCGAGCGTGTTGGGCCGCATCCCCAGCCTCTTGGACATCTCTATGAACGACATCCTTGAGTTCTCATTCAGCAATAGCAGTATCCTCTTGTGCAGCTCGGGTATCTTCAGCTTCTCGATGAGCGCCATCCTTATCGGAAAGAACCCGAGGTGCCTGAAGGCGAGATCCGAGGGCTGCCATAGCGCCTTGTAGTCGGAGAGCAGGACCTGCGTCGTCTTGTCCCAATAGACATATTCGTTCGGGTCCTCTGCATTCGCGTATATGAACATGTCGTAGTTGCCGTTGAGGGCGACGGCCAGCTGGGGGATATGCGAGCTTTCGAGGATGCCCTTTATCACCTTGCGGTCGGGCTTTTGCGTGAATTTTATCAGTATGAGGTGCTGGTTGTCGAGTCCCAGGGCGGCCTCGTCCAGCTCCAGGGTGTATTTTATGCCCAGTTCCTGCTCGGCTTTTCTTATTCTGTCCTCCACCGTCCTTCTCGACACGCCGAGTAATCGTGCCATCTCCGTGACAGAGATTCGGGAGTTCTCCGATAGCAACCTCACAATCCTCCTTACCATTACGCTCTGCTTCTCGTTGAAATCGCTCTTGAATGCGTAGTCCTCCATGTTTATATGCACACCTGCCAGGTATTTATTGCTTTCTGTGGTAGGTAGCAAAACAACAAAGAATTGTATTTAAATTGCTCTTTTGAGATATGTATTTAAACCGTAACGTCACAGTTTTGAGTATGGAAATCAAATCAAAGTCTTATATTTACCTTGTTGCATCGCTACTGATAGGCTCGTTCACCCCGGCGTTATTGGTATTCACAAAAGACGCAAACGCCTTTGAGCTCTTTTTCCTGGCGTCGCTGGTCAGCATACCATTCGGCCTGATGCTCGTCGTCAAGAACAAGAAGACTGAGGATTTTGCCAATATATTCAGGAGCAAGAGTAAAATCTTCTATGTGGCCCTCGCCGCCCTGCTGACCTACGTACCGTACGAATTCGGCATTGCGTATGCCGAGCATTTCATAAGCGCCTCCCTCACCACGGTGCTGTTCAGACTGAATCCATTACTTATGCTTCTGTTCCTTCCCCTGCTTCTGAGGGAAAGGCTTAGCAAGAGGCAGTTTCTTGCCCTATCCATTGCATTTGTCGGCATCCTGATAGGCATTACTGGGGGAAACATATCAAGCTTGACAGGCGGCGCCAACCTGCCGATAATCCTGTTCGTGCTCCTGCTTGCGCTCGGATACGCCCTGGGAACTGTAGTGATCAAGTGGCAGATGGTCGACAATGACCTATATCTGGCAGCGTCCGCCTTCGTATTGACGGTGTTCTTCGCCGTCCTATTCGTAGGCTCGGGTGCGCACTTCGCGCCGTTGAGCACAATGGACTACTCGATAATACTCTTCTTGGCGGTCACCAACATCTTCAGCTTCTATATGTACATACACGCCCTGAAGGTCCTGAAGACCACGATAACCACGAATACCTATCTGCTGTCCCCGTTCCTGACGTTTATCTGGGCTTCACTTATCCTTGGGGAGCCGATAGAGGCATACTACATCGCAATAGCGATACTTGTCGGCGTGGGGGTGCTGATACAGAGAAAGGACATCCTTGGCGGGTCTTATCTCTCGAGGAGGGCCGGCCGCAAGGCATACAAATTCACGATGTATGACGTGACCGGCGCGTTCATAGACGCGCAGAAGGGCAGGATCAAGGAGATCGTGAAGTCCGGCGGCAGGGTACTGGCCGTAAAACTCGACAAGGCGAGCCTGCGCCACATAGAGTCGATGATCAACTAGTCGAAGTTCACCGGCATCTACACCGGCTACGAGGAGTTTCTAGGCAGGGAAGCCGCATTTATCAAGGAGGTTGTCGGCGTGGGCGAAGAGGAGGTTCTGGTGATAAAGGCAGGCTCCAACTCCGAAAACGAGGAATTCTTTGAGGAATTGAACAACAGAGTGTCGACATAAAAGTAGCAAAACAACAACGAATTGTATTTAAATTGCTCTTTTGAGATATGTATATAAATGAGAAAACCCAATAATATATACTGGGTGGACAGGTGGCGAAATCGGGGGTAAACGAATACTTTTCTCGGGTCAGTGAGGACCCACTCTCTCATCCCAACCTCACAAGTACCTCTAATACGCCAGGTTCACCCATTTTTCGATTATTGGGTGTATGCATGAAGATATGGGGAAAAATAACGGGAGATGTGGCAAAGGCCGAAAGCCTGGCTTACCAGTGCTGGATATGTGGGATGGAGCACAATAATCCTACCGCTTATCTATGGCACATACACGCATGCGGTTTGGAAACAACCAGAGAATCGGTTATCATGGTAAAGTCAAGAGTTGTTCTGACGGCTGCGAAGCTTGAAATAATATGCTGATATAATGAGATGCCCGCACTGCGGAAGGCTTCTCAAGACAAAATGGGAGGGCAACAAAGCAAAGTTCATTTGCATATATTGCGATTACGAAACGGCAGGGGATTGAAAGGTGGATAGTATGACATGGCAGTCAACAAAACCTAGCGCGAGCAATGGAGGAAGGCATCATGAGGTGCGCTTCAGGAGCCCAAAGGCAGGCGTCTCGATGGGAGAGCTGGCAAAGCGGCTGATAGAGCTGAAACTGATCGACGAGGCATACGTCGACTCCTGCGAAGGCGGTTTTGTTGCGAAGGTAAGGTTTGCGCCAGGCGCGAAGCCGAAGTACCCATCCTCGTACATCGCAAAATACGTGAGCAAGGATTTTGGCAAGGTCATGAGCAATTATCAGTACAAGAAATAGAAAGTTGATTACAATGACTATTTGCCGCCTGTCTTTGACTTTGCCAGCCTTATCGCTCGGGCCCGCACTCTTGGCTTGTTCCAATACGGGGACCTGCAATTCGGGCAGGTCATGGAGAGCTTACGTGGGTCTCTCGGGATCCACTCATGCCTGCACCTCGAGCATACAAAATATACGGTCTTCACGGCTTTGATCGGCAACGAATCACTTTAGATATACCCGATAAGTATAAATATCTATTCGCACGTATAATCATATACATTATATGTATATCATTAAATCAATATCATACTAAGATGGTAACTATATGACCCTGGTTGTTGCACTGCGCTGCAAAGACGGAATAGTAATGGCGTCGGACGGCCAAGCCACCGGCAACTCCGCAGGGGGCCCGGTGAGGCACGAGATGCAGAAAATATTTCCGGTAGGCGAGCGGACGCTTTACGGGGCATCGGGAACTATAGGCATGATCCAAAAGAGCCTGGAGATAATACATTCTTTTTCTGGGCAACTTGATCGGGGCCTGGACACTGACACGCGAGAAAAAATTAGGGAGAGCCTGTTTGCTCTCATGCGTGGCGCGGCGGAGAAGCAGAAGGGCTACTACGGGAGCGCAGAGGGTGCGCCGCTTGCCGATATAATCATATCCACGACCGATAGAGAGGGCCGGTACAGGCTCTGGCACATAGGCAAGGACGGCAACGATGAATTGCTGGACGAGATAGGATACGCGTGCACTGGAGGAGGGGACATCTTCGCATATACGATACTTAGGGGGTTTGACGCCAAGAACCTTGAGATGGGCAAGGCCAAACTTCTCCTGTACAGGGTGATAAAGGACGCGATCGAGGTAGGTGCCTACGGCCTTGGAGGGACGATAAGCATATGGGCGATTGACGGGAGCGGCAATGTCGTGCACGAACCGGCTGGGGGCATCGGCCAACTGGAGAGGCTGCACCTCCTTTGGAGGAGGGAGGAGCAAAAGCTCCTGCAGAACATGGAGCTTGCCCAGCCCGTCAGGATACGATCATGAATTGATGTTAGGTGAATCTATGGCAAAAACAACAAAGCAGAACGACGATGCAGGGGTGTACATTCCCTCAGTTAATCGGGGTTGTGCCGTTATAGACTGGTACTCAGGTGAATCAATGACAACAAAACCAAACGACAGGACGGGATCGTACAACCCCTCAAATGACCAGGGTTGTGCCCCAAAAAGCAGGCAGGCAGTCGGCAGCACTGGGCTCGAGAGCTCGCATACGGGCTGCGACCATCCGGGATGTGCGCCGACAAGCGTCGGTCAGATAAAATCTGGTAGCGGGTTGGAGAGCAACCACCCTGGATGCAACGACCCCGGATGCACGCCAAGCAACGGCGTGGTAAAACAGGGCAGTGGCCTTGAAAGCAGCCACCCTGGATGCAGCCATCCGGGTTGCACGCCAGGCCACGACTCTGGTGACAAAATCGGCACCGGACTTGAGAGCAGCCATCCGGGTTGCAGCCACCCTGGATGCGAACCGAGCATCAGCACAGGCACCGATGCATACGGGAGGCCGAAACTGGCGGGAGGCGCCACAGGGATTATGGCGCTGTCCAGAGCCTGATGGCTGAGCGCAAGTAGCATGCCGGCAGATTCCGGCATGCGAAAGCCGCAGTAGGTGACAAAATGCAAAAAACTAATTCAGAACTAGTTGGCGAAGCAAGGGAATCTTACTGGGGAAGCAACTGCGCTATCGCCAGAAATTCCAGACCAAGAGGAGACACATATGATGCTCTTGCAAAGACTAGAGATTTGCTCTCCTCTGCTGAGGCAAATCAACCGTGTCCTGCTTGCAAGCATGATATCGGGCTCCTTAGGGATTTTGTTCAGGAGAAGATGCTCGTGCTCGGCACCGAGAGGACATTGGCGAATAGCGACGCTGCTAAGAAACTTGAGAGCGTCGATTCGATAAACGAAATCACAAGATTTGCCATACTCATAACGAGAGTACTGGGTCCGCTCACCAGAATTGTAGCAGTAAACGCACCTCAAATTTACGAAAAGGTGCTGCACGATGATATGGAGCCGAACAGGAAGGTCAGGGAGGATCTTCTGGAAGCGCGAAGACTAATTGCAACTCAGTCCGAAGATCCAGACTGCAGGAGGGTGCTCGGAGTCGTAGACATGTTTGCGAGAGCGACCGATTTCAAGCTGAGCATAGATCCCGCGCTGTTCTACCTTTATGACAAGACGATAAGAATCGGCTACAAGACGCACGTTTGGGCATTGACTACAAGGACGATAGCAATGCTCAGAAGAGAAAATGGCGCAGGAACGGGCGATTAGATGCAGGCCGAAAAGGGTCTCTCAACGCTGATATTCTCAAAGGACAACATAACAGAACTCATCGCCACTGTAGAGAAAGTGCATGACTTTTCAGACGAAGTCGTGGTTGTATACTCGGCGACTACAAAAGCCGGGAGGGAAGAACTGGAACATCGGATAGGAGAAAGAGGGCTCAATAAGGTGAAGGTGGTCCACACCCCACCGATAGGACACTCGGAGCCGTACCAGATGTATGGTCTTAGCAGATGCAAATATGAATGGGTATTCTACATAGACACCGACGAGAGCCCGAACGAGCTTCTAAAAAGTGACATAAGGTCGATAATTGCCAGCGCGCCATGCGATGGTTTCACTGTCAGGAAGAGAGAGCTCGACAGCAACGGCAAGCACTATCACGATTCGTACCAAATGAGGCTTTACAGAAGAGACAATGCAAGATACAGCGGCATGCTATTCGAAGACCCGGTAATTGATGGCGCGACATCCGTTCTCGGCGAGGTCTACTTTTTAGACCACCATTTTGATTATTTCGAAAGCGCGGATAAGAGCTATAAAAAGAATTATCCGATCTATGCTTACGAGGGTAGGTTGACGTATGCCGACCTGCTGGAGTCTAACAAAGGGAGAGGGCCTGCAGAGACGCTGGTGCGCGCGTTCTGCAAGGTCAGGGGCGCGAATCCTGATGATGAACTATCTTTATCGGACTACAGGCTTCTGTATCACATGACCTCATATGTGCTCGGTAACATCCAATATCATCTTAGGATGGGCAGGCTCCCGAATTTCGGTTTCCTGCTGCACAATATCTCCTATTTGAGGAGAGAGGCCGATTATTTCTTCACATTTAGCGAAGAGGAAAGGGCAGTGCAGCTTCAGGTTGCAAAAGAGTTGAGAAATGCTGGTGGGGTCATAAACTATCTGCACATCGACGAGGGGAAAATCGCAGAGCTAAGCGAAAGGTTTCCCGCCGCAAATGCGGATGGGGTGGGATTCTTCATTGCTTTGCTCAGGGAAAGGCACTCTGAGTTGCACAGCAGGGTCACAACTGCTCCACAAACAGTACACGCTGTAGAAAAGGCACAGCCAACAAAGAGTTTTATATAATTGTTTAATCACTAACTTTATGGTTATGGAGCGCCGATTGAGATTATCTAAAAAGGGAGTCAGGGCCTACAGACTCGTAGTGGCTACCCTAAAAAAATCAAAGAAGCTCCGCGGAAGGGAGCGGCACCTCTTGACGAATGCAAATAAGGCGCTTGCCTCGGAAATCCACAAAGCCGTAATAGGTGACATACGGCGTAGGCATTGGAGATCCGCTCTGGAGATAGGCTGCGGCGACGGGAAGATATTGAGGAAGCTCGCACGGATGAAAGAATTCAGAGACTCATACCTGTGCGGCATAGACAAGTCCCCAAAGGCTATAAGGGAAGCAGCAGGGAAATCAAAGAGGGCAAGCCCTGCAAAGAAGGTACAGTTTTCCGTGGGCAGAAACGGCAGGATACCTTATCCTGGGAAATTCGACTTGATATTTACTATTCTCTCCTTCCACGAATGGAAGAACGGCTATAAGAGCATACCCTACATATTGGATAGGGTCGACAGCGGCGGTGCCTTCATAATATACGAGACGATGCCGATAGACACAGAAAGGTTCCGCAAGTATCGTAAGTACGGGATCAGACTTGTCATAAAGAAAACGCTGGAATTGGCAAAGGTTGCATTTTACCGCAACCGCGATTAACGGCTATTGGATATACTAATCGGCAGCCCTTCAGAGTTTGCTAGGAGTTGGTGCGCCGGACCTTTCGGCCCCAGCACCTACTTCCCCGAAGACAGGCTGACAATAATCTCATTTAATTTCCATATAACCATCCTCAATGCCAGCCGACTTGGATAGTTCCTCTAGCACCTTCTTGTCTTCTGCAACCCACACCATCGGCACTCCCCACCTCTTTCCCTTCCCCATATTCTCCTCTATAGAATCCTTCCTCGCGCTCGTATGTATCTCGTATCCTTTCGCCTTGCCTGAGGTATGGGGGAGAAGTATGACTTTAAGTATGATGGGCCCGAGGAGAGTTGAACTCCTGATCTTCACGTTGTCAACGTGACGTCTTACCGTTCGACTACGAGCCCCTAAATCGTCATCTGCATTCCATCGTGCGCTGCGTCGGTGTCCTTGAAAATCTTCCTTGCCTCGCTGAGCACTGGGTCCGCTGTCTTGTACCTTGCGCTCATGTGGAATATTATCAGGCGCTTCACCTTCGCATCCTTTGCTATTTTCGCGCTTTCTGCCGCTGTCGAATGATGCCTTTTCTTTGCAAACTCCTTAAACTCTTCTGTGTATGTCGCCTCGTGTATGAGAATGTCGGCATTTTTGCCTGCAGAAACTGTTGTATCAACCGGTCTGGTGTCTGCCACATAGAGGATCTTCCTGCCCTCTACTTTTGTGGCTGCCTCCTTTAGGCTTATCGTCCTCTTTCCCACCCTTATGCTGCCCTTCGCGGCGAGCTTTGAGTACATATCGCCCTTCAGGCCGAGCTTCCTGCACTTCTCCTTGTTGAAGCGGAGCCTGTCATCCTCATTGAACGAGTATCCGTATGTCGGTATAGAATGCTTGAGCTTGAACGCGTTTATCGAGAAGCCCTTGCCTCCGAATACCTTGCCGGACTTTACCGGCTTTATGTTTATGGGATAGAGTATCAGAGCCCTGTCGAATGTCAACAGCGGCGTGACCTTGCTTTCTTCTCCTTGCGGCACGTAGACGTCGAGGGGCGCTGTCCTCTTGTTGAGCGCCAGGGTCCTGACCAGCCCCGCCAGGCCTATCACATGGTCGCCGTGCATGTGGGTTATGAATATCGCCTTTATCCTGTATGCGCTCACAGAGTACTTCATCAGCTGCCTCTGCGTGCCCTCGCCGCAGTCGAAGAGGTAGACTCCTCCGTCATACTCGAGGGCTACGCTCGGCAGGTTCCTGTCCCTTGTTGGGGTCGATCCGGCCGTGCCGAGGAACGTTATCTTTATTGGAAGCGGCATTCAATCAATCTCTATCGTTACCTTCTTTTCTTTCAGGTCTACACCAAGTATCTTTATCTTCGAGACATGCGCCTGCAGCTCCTCAGCTGTCATGCGCTTGTTCTTCTTCAGCTCCTCTATGGTGCTGTTTATTGCATTCATGTTGTTAAATATTGCCTCACCGATTTCTTTATTGCTTTCTATCTCTTTTGCGGTGCTCGTTATCAGATCCTTCTGCCTCTCTATGCTGGCCCTAAGCTCCTTCTCCGCCTTGCTTTCCACCGGACCGACGGCCGGCTCCATGCCGTAGAACGCGTCCAGTGTCTCTTGAAGCGAACCGAATGCCTTGCTCTCGAGCCCGGAATATTTTTTTATATCGCATACAGAATAATCTACTGCGGAGGCGCCGTCAAGATATATCAGGTATCTTCCGGCCTTGGATCTCTCTATCTCTTCCTTTATGCCGTCTATTGCCTTCTTGATGTCGGTGCCGCTTATCGAGCTTAGTTTCGCTCTAGGGTCAATCCCCGCCCTTGTCAGCGCGTCTTCCAAGTAAAGCGCCCCCAGGTTTATGTTCCTTGATATCGCGGATATGAGCGTTGACCCCTTCTCCGATTCCTTTATCCTGCCCGCCAGGTCGTCGAGCTTTTCGTAGGCCACAAAATCGTTCTTGGGCGGCACGTACTCCTTCCCGTTCCTTATGCTCCTGTCCTTGAAGTCGACCTGCAGCGACGATAATGTTATTTTCATTTCTTTGTCTGCCAATATCAGGTTGCCCTTGCCCATCATCTCGAATATCATGCTCGCCTTCTCGTCTCTCTTTGATAACCTAAATACCAGTATCCTGTCGTTTGCCATCTGCCCTATCGAGTCTATTATAAAACCGGATATCCTTTTCCTGACACCCATAGCGAAGCTTGTTGGTGTCTCGGCTGCCTCGACAGAGGACGCCTTGCAGACCATCTTCTTTAGTATGCAGAGAATATCGGCGTGGCCCCTGTCCTTGCTGATCCTCATCCTGTAGCTTCCTGGCCCTATCTCGTAGAACTTGTCTATGTGGAAGCCCTTGAATTCCTGCAGCTCTTGCGCTAGGATAGAAAGCTCGAGGGCCGATATCTCTCTCATGTGGTCAGCCCTTCCTTATCTTGCTGGCGCCCTCCTCCTTTGTCACCTTTGAGAACATCGTTGCGGTCTTGTACGCCTGGCCGCTCTTGCCGTTCTCGAAAGCGGTGCCTATCTGTACTATGTCGGCTCCGGCCCTGTACGCGGTCTTCAGCTCCGCCGCGGTGGTCACTCCCCCGCCGACTATGTAGGGAACGCTGACCGAGGACTTGACCGCCCGAATCATATCGGGCGGTATCGGACCGCTGCCCTGCGACTTCGGGTTCGACCCGGTGTCCGTGAGTATGAACCTTTGGCCCATATATTCTCCGGTCAGGGCGAGCATCGCCGCGATCTTGGGCTTCTCCCTAGGTATGAGGTTAACGTCGCCGACCCAGCCTGCCGTGCCTCCGGGCGCGACAAGTATGTATCCGGTAGCCAGCGGCTCTATGCCTGCGGACTTTATCAGCGGCACGCCCAGCATCTGCGCCTGCACGTGCCAGTACGGGTTCCTCGAATTGAGCAGCGAGATGAAGTATATCGCGTCCGCGTGGTTCGTCACCGTCGCCATGTTCCCGGGGAAGAGCACCAGCGGCACGTCCACCTCTTCCTTTATCAGCTTTGCGACGCTGTCTAGCAGCCTTCCCTGCGCTCCCACGCTGCCGCCCAGCAGGATTATGTCTACGCCTCCTCTGGCCGCCTCCTTTGCGGTCTTCACCGCGGATTCGTCGTCCTTGTAGTCCACTGGGTCTATCAGGCTGAACAGCATCGCCCCTTTTGTCTCCAGTGTCTCGTTTATGTAGAGTTCAACTTTTCCCATTTTCATAGAATCACCTTCTGCCTTCGCTTTTCTTGTAGCTGACCATGAATTCCTCGACCATCACAAGGCCGTCGATCTCGATCCTCCTCTCGGGCACGAAGCCGAGCTTCTCTTTTATCTTTGCGATGCTCACTATGCGGTCGCCCGCCAGGAATTCATACTCGTCATAGTCTATGCCCGCTGCCTTTATCAGCATCCGCGCGACCGTGGGGTTGATCCTTTTCGTCGGCGGATCCACGCCGAGGATGCCGGCGACCAGCCCGAAGAGCTCCTTCGGGGTGTGGGGCGCCCCGTCCGTCAGGTTGAATGTCTGGTTTCCTGCGGACTTGGGCTTCTGCGACGCCAGCATCATTGCGTCGGCCGCGTCCTTCACGTGGATCATCGGAAGGTGGTTGGCGCCGTTGCCTATGTAGCGCATCTTGTGCTCCTTCACCATCCTGAACGCCTTGTAGAAGTGCGGCTTCTCGTAGCCCGGTCCGTAGAGCGTGCCTATCCTGAATATTGTATAGATTATCTCCTTGTGGCTCTCCGCGAAGCTCTGGATCAGGTGCTCGGCCATCAGCTTGCTCTCCGCATAGTGGCTCGCAGGCTTTTCCTCCGACAGCTCTGTCAGCGTCTCGCCCGTTCTCCTGTAGCCGTAGACCGTGGTGGTGCTCGGGAAGAGGAGGTGCACTGGTTCAGCGGACTTGGGATTCGCGCTTATGACGCTCTTGAGCAGGTTCTCCGTGCCTACGACGTTCGTATCTATCAGCTGGTCGAGGTTGAACTTTGTATTGAATGTGGCGCCGGCCAGATGGAAGACGCGGCTCACCCCCTTGCACGCGGCCTCAAGATTCTTCTGGTCGTCCGCGCTCTTGAATGTCAGGTCCGATACGTACGGTATCGTCCCGGGGGGCACCTGCCTCCACTCGGGATACTTCTCCGGCACGTCCTTGAATATTACCCTGACCTCGTCTCCGGCGGCCAGCAGGCGCCGTATTATCGCTATGCCTATGCCTGTCGTGCCCCCGGTAACCAGGCTCACCTGCTTGTTGATGATTTTATCCGCCATCCAGACCATCGTGCTTCTTGCCGTCGAACAGGGAGGTGGCTATGCTGCGCAGGCGTGCGCCGGCGAGGCCGTAGACCGCGTAGTTGGTCCAGTCCTTCCCGTACGGCACATACACGTCGAGCTTCACCTTCATTTTCATCAGCTTGCTCACCCTGTTCGTATTATACCCAAATGGAACCCCAAATATTAAATCCTTCTTGTAGCCGTTGCAGCCGGCCACTATCCTGGTGACAAGCTTCTCGTCCGACTCGTGTATGCAGACCTTGGCGCTCTTTTTTAGCAGCAGCCCTACCGCGCCCATGTACCTCTTTACCGTGTTCCTGTCCGCCTTCGCGCCCCTGGCCGGCTTCCTCTCGGCCATATACTGGTGCGAGGTTATCCTGACCATGTCGTTCGGCTTTATCATCTTCGCTATCCCATCCATGTTACCGTAATACGATATCGGCACCTCGACCCCGAGCTTCGCAAGGTCGCCGCGCCTGTCGCGGTAGACCGCCATCAGCTCGTCATTTGTGACGCCTAGGCCGCTCTCCAGCCAGACGGTGCTGTGGCTGGCGCTGGCCGCGTCGAGCACTTCGTCGAGGAGCCTGTCGGGCGAGCCGGTGCCGCCGAGCGCGAATCCCAGCTGGCTCAGCCGCACGGAAACCGATGAGTTGAGGTGCAGCCTTGATAGCTGGCGTATCATCTGCACGTAGTTGTTCGCGTTGTACCTGGCCTTTATCGGGTCGTTGACGTGCTCGCTCAGGAAGGTGAGCGTCGTGTCCATGCCCTTGCCGTTGAGGTGCCTGACCGCGTTCAGCGCAGAGTTCATCGTTGATCCGGCTATGTGGCGCCTGACGAGCCTAAACACTATGTTCTTTATTATCCTGTGTTCCTGCACGGTGAATCACTGACTATAGAGATAAGGATAGTAGGTATTTAAGCATATTTGTTGCTAAGAGATTGATGCCGTGACCGACATAAAAGGGCTTACGCTTGGGGACCTCTTCTCGAGGCTGCACAGCGCCATAAGCGACTTCGTGCGCACGATGGAAGAGACCGTGAGGGCCGACAGGGAGGTCGACACGTCGGAGATAAAGACCCTCAGGGAGCACATAAGGGAGCGGCTTGGCAAGAACGAGAACGTGGAGGACAACCGGAAGATGCTAAAGGTGCTCGACCTCTTCGCCACGAACAGCGCGGTGATAGAGCTGGTCAGGCTCGACGCGGAGGACTGGCTCAAGTTCATCGACGACATAGAGAAGGGAATGGAGCAGAAGCTTGCGACCGGAAACCTTACGGAGGACGAGCTGGGCGAGATAAAGCAGATGCAGCGCTTAACCGCCGAGATAAAGGCGATAATAAGGAAGTGAGCGCAGCTGAGGTGCTATTAGGCGTATCCTGTGGGATACGCTGTCGCCTGCCCTGGAGCGGGAGGTGGTGGTGGCGGTGTCTGCGTATTGGCGGCCGATCCGCTAAGTCCGCCATTGAGCCATGCCCGCATGAACTTTCTGTTGATGTCGTCCAGCAGGCGTTCGTCGTCGCCCGTGAAAACGAGATGTTTCAAATCCTGCTCCTTCACACCCAGCACGAGTGTGCACTCTTTGGCGGTCAGCCCGACCGCCTCCAGGTCGCTTGAATATAGCTTGCCGTATGCTAGTGTAGCCACCATGCCTGCCCTTTTCATGCCGGCATAGTCGCTGGTTCTTAAGACGTGTTGTTCCAGGTCGTCGAAGTTTCTAAATTTATCTGCATTAAGATCCATCCATCCTATCATAAGCTGTCTGTAGAGCGTTGCGGCCTGCGTCTCCGTAAGATTGTGTTTTCCGAGGGCCGCCTTCAGCTCGGCGTTCCCGGGCTTGTCTATAATCTCATCAACCCACGAATCCACATGTTTCGCGTAGTGTTCTGTTTCTTTGGAGAAGCTGTAGGCATCATAAAGGGCCCCAGTACCGGTAGTCCTGCTTCCTCTTCCTGCTCTAGTAGCTCTATCACGATCTCCTAATCTTTCGCCTTTTACATTATGACGAGTTGCACGCTCATGATGTCTCTCCTGCTCCTCTGCCGCCTCATTTTTCCCTTCGCTTTCGGAACCAAACTCATTGATCCTGAGGCTGTTGAGTTCGTAGTTGCGCACCTCGTTAGCCACATCCGGCGCAGTCATGTTGGAACGCAGCCGGTCTTTTGCCATCTTTGTAACTAAAAGCTTCTCCCTCTCTACATATACCTTCAGTAGCTTCTGGTGCAACACTTGCAGCTCGTGACCTGCTGCCATCTTCTCTATTAGTCCTGCAGCCTTGTTTTCTGCGCGCTCATACAGTATATCGGGCCTGAAGTGCTCCCTGCTGCCGGTTGCAGCATTCCTTCTTGCAAGCGTTTCTAAGGTTTCATTAAGCTCCACCAGCATTCCCATCTCTTCTAAGGAAGCTATGTCAACATCCTTTATATGCTCGCGCCGCTCGGCTGCGCTGTGTGCAAGGGTTGGGCTCTTTTCAGTTTCTAGTTCTGAAGCATAAAAGTCAGTGAACTCCTTTAAATCTTTCTGAGCCGCGCTCAGATCAAATTTGGAGTAATTGCCCATTAGCAGAGCCCTCGTTTCTTCCAGCTCTTTCTCAAATGCCTCGACGGCACCTGCGGTCTTAAAGGCTACAGGTCTTACATACCTATAGTATTTCTCTACTTCGTCAGCTACGTAAGATGCATTATGAAGTTCAATGGTTGCGTGCTCTATCCCTTTGTCCTCCCTCCTATTTTTCTCGCCCAGACCCGCATAGGTTTGGAAGTCCTTTGACGCTGTAGCCATCCTCATCACTGCTAGTATAGAGGGCATTTATGATATTTATATGTTTCCCGAGTCCCTCCTGATGACGTATAAGGAGTGTGTTCAGCCCTCTATCTTTATCTCTCCGGAATCAATCTTCTTTATGGTGACCCTGGGGTCCTCGTTCTCGCACTTCACTCCCATGCTCTTGCACGTGCCCAGTATCTGCTTCACCCTCTGGCCAATGTTCTGGCCGTACATGGATGACTCCTTGGCCTTGGCTATCTTCTTGACCTGGTCGATGGTGAGGTTCCCTACCGTCTCCTCCTTCGTCTTTGCGCCCGACTGTACGCCAAGCTCCTTCAGGATAAGCGCGCTCGCCGATGGGGATCCCACCTCGATCCTAAACTTCTTTGTAGTTGTGTCGACTATGACCTTTACGGATATCTTTATGCCCGCGAAGGGCGAGGTCTTCTCGTTTATCTCCTTTATTATGTCGTTTATGGGGACTCCAAGGGGGCCGAGCGCCGGTCCGAGTGGCGGACCTCCTGTAGCCTTTCCTCCCTCAACCAATCCAGCTATTGTGACCTCTGCCATATAATCAACTCTTCTGCGCCTTCTGTATTATCCTTGCTGTGCTCATCTTCGTTGTTATCGGTATCGGGACGACCACGTCCATAAGCTCCACAGTCATCTCGCTCTTAACGTCGTCGACGCGGAGCACCTTCGCCTTGTAGCCCTTGAAGGGCCCGGACGAGAATTCTACAGTGTCGCCGTTGTGTATCTCCTGGGCGTAGCTCTTCACCACGAGCAGCTTGTTTACCTCCTCGTCGCTGAGCGGCTTCGGCAGTATGCCGCGTATGTTGCGCTCCTTTGTTATGAAGCTCCTTACCGTGACCTCGTCCTCTGATTCGACAACTATGTAGCCGCGCATCCCCTCGACCACTATTATCGAGTATATGGGCAGCTGGTCCTTGACCAGCTTGTTCTGCAGCATGTTTGCTGCGATTTTCTCCTGGCCGGACGTTACCTTTACTACGAAGAACACAATACCACTTTAATACTTGCATGTATTATTGTTACAATAATGGGTGTATGTATGCATTATGCGAGAATAGACAGGGAGCACGCCGAGAGCATGAAACGGCTGCTCGTCAAAAAGAACGCTTTTGACAGGAACGGTGCCGTTTTGCATAGCGAAAGCTATGTCTTGTTTCCGGTTAGTATTGCTACTGGAAGCATTAAAAAGCTTATCAAAGAAAGCGGAGGGAGCCTGATAAGCAAGAATGTGAAGAAAAGCGCGCCGACGCAGACCTACAGGGAGACGATAGCTGATATACTGACGAAAAAGGAGCGGGGCATGCTCGCCAGGGGCTACGACCTGCTGGGCAACATAGCGATAATAGAGATCGACGGCAAGCTCAGGAAAAAGGAGAAGAGGATAGCGGCAGCGATAATGAGGACCTCTAAAGGCATAGAGACGGTGCTGGCGAAAGCCGGCCCTGTATCAGGAAGATACAGGACAAGGAGCCTCAGGTATGTCGCAGGAAAGAGGAGCTACATGGCCGACTACAACGAGAACGGGTGCAGGTTCGTCTTCGACGTCAGGAAGAGCTTCTTCTCCAACAGGCTCTCGTTCGAGAGGGGCAGGATCGCCTCGCTGTCGAGGAAGAGGGAGAACGTGATGGTGATGTTCGCAGGTATAGGCCCTTTCGCGATAGAGGTCGCGAAGAGGAACCCGAAGGCCAACGTTGTGGCGATAGAGCTGAACAGGTACGCGTACGCAGCGATGAAAAACAACATAAAGATAAACAAGTTAAAGAACGTGAAGCCGGTGCTGGGCGACGTGGAGAAGGCGGCAGCCAAGTACAAGGGATTCGCCGACCGGATAATAATGCCGCTGCCAAAGAGCAGCATCGAATTCCTGGACAGCGCTGTTGCGACAGCAAGGAGCAGCGCGACACTCCACATCTATATGATGGTGGACAACAGCGCAGCAATGGCCGAGGCCGGAAGGATCCTCAAGTCGCACGCCGCATTACACAAGTACAAGGCAAGGATGCTGGGTTGGAGGATAGTAAGAAACTACTCGCCAAAGCAGGTCGAGATCGTTGTCGACTGGAGGATATCGAAGTAGCACTATTTTCTAATAAAGATTCCTTTCGTCGAAGGGGATTAGAGACGACTGCATAGAGATTAAATGAGACTATTCCCAGTCTATCTTTCGGAGGTAGACGCTGGGCCGAAAAGCCCGTTTCTTTTTATCATCTGGTTCCCAGCAGATTTCTCTTGAATACCCTCATCTTATTACTGTTGATTTTATATTCAGTATTCAAGAATTCATCGAAGAGGTAGATGCTCTTTCTTTTCATGTGGCCTTTGATCACTTGATCAAAATCAACAAAAGATGCCTTTATCCGCTCTCCAGAGTCGGGTTGCGGGTCTGCTACCTTTCTGCAATTCCTTGCTCTGAATATATACACATTCCAAGATATCGTGCTGTGGTGTATCGGCCGGGCAGTTCTTATCAACTTCCAGTCCCCAGACACCATTCCGGTCTCTTCAAGGAGCTCTCTCTTTGCGGCTTTGATGGGGGTTTCGCCCCGTTCTATTCTTCCGCCGGGGAGACTGATATAACTAATTCGCCTACTAGGTGTGCTTTCCCTGAGCATTAGTACCTTATTCCCTTTTGTGGCAAAAATCTTTACTGCGTCCGATTCTCTAACCATCTCGAATGTCTTATGGCTGTTGTCAAACATGCGCTGTTGCCATTGGTAGACATCGAATAGTACTCCTTTGAATACTGGTTTTGCCTTCTTTGGTATTTTCATAATATCGCTCAGCTTGGAGTACATCGAGGTGGTTGCGTTCTGCGCAGGTAGTGTTCTAACCTCTCTAAGTCTTCTTTGCGATTAAGGTTTATATACGTGTCCTCCGTCTCAACAAAGTAGAGCGTACCTTTATCTGCGATTCTTTTGAATATATTTCCTAACCTTGGCTTGACGCCCCGGTTGCCGCGCACTAATAGGCAAACGTGTGCGGTACAAAAATAGGGACGCCTTCGCAATACGCCCACGTTCCTATAAAAGGAGAACGATATACAAGAACTGGTCGCAGGGCGTGGAATATAGGTATCCATGACATACGAGCGACACAAATGTTCAACCGCATCCCTATCTAGGCACTATCGCTTTGCTATTTCGCAACCTTCCTAGAAGGCATCGGAGCGTACATCAGCTCATCCATAAAACCACACCTCGTCCGCGCCCCTCGCCGCCAGCAGCTTGGCCACCTGCTCCGTCGTCAGGTTCCCTGTCTGTTCCGCCAGTATTATGTTTCCCTCCGCTGCCCTTGAGAACTTTTTGTCAATCGGAGGACCGAGCGCGTATATCCCGCCCTGCAGCAGGCCGAACATCGTCACTCGGCACTGAACCTCTTCGATGCCCAGGGCCGCGGCCGCGGCTATCCTGTGGTTGCCGTCACTCCCCACGGCGTAGAGCGACGCGGCGCCTCTCAACCTATAGCCATTTAGTATAGGCGGGGATGCCTCAAGCACCTCCTTGAGCTTAGCCTTGCCAAGCCCAACCAGGTTTTTGAACCTGGCGCCGCTCCACCGGTTAAAGGAGACGCTCTTCGGGTTCACCGGCATTATCTCCACGCCGTACCGGCAATTGTATTCAAAAGCTGTGCTGAAGAGGAACCTGGGCATGTCGGCGTTGCCGTTAGCTATCGATTGCCTCATCTTACTTATGGCGGCACGCCGGAGCTCCGACGCTTTGACGATTTTGAGCTTCCTGAAAGGAGCGATCATGATCCTCAGACGTAATTCGACGCCAAGCCTTAAAGCGCTTTTGAAAGTGAGCTCGCCTGCATTGAGTCTAGCCGACGCGGGGCGAGGGCGCCTATGCCGAACTGCGAAGCAGCGAGAACGGCGGACGAGCAACTCTAACATATCCTTATATAAGTTGGTCGCGAGATTTCCCACGGAATGCTATGAGCAGGTATATAGTTTCTACCGATGAGAAAAAGGTAGGCGAAGAGGTAGAAAAGCGGTTTATGGGATGGTTGAACCGCTATGGCATAGTTTATACACGGATAGACCAAACGCCTGAAGCGTTTTCAAAGGGTCTAAAAGATAAAAAAGCCAAAAGACCAGATTTCACTGTTACCCTTACAGCAGACAAGGAGGTGCTGGTAGACACAAAACACCTTCCGCCAACTAGTAATAGATACTACAATATCTCAATTAATGAGGATGAAATAAATAAGCTTTTGTCAGCTCAAAACGAAATCAATAAACCAATTTTCCTTGTTTTCTCTGGTAAAGAAGCGTACGATTTTTCGCTATGGTTTAGTATAAAAGTTGACGGTACAATAAAAAGTTGCGAAAAAAAGGTTGAAGGGACAGAGAGGCCCTTTTTTGTAGTGCCATTAAAAATGTTTAGACGGGTCGGATACTCTTGTAACCCCTCATTGTTGTTCAGCTCTTTGACCTCATCTAGCAGTGGATCTAGCGTCCATTCAAAGTATCACACACATACGAAATATCCAAATAAAGGAAAGAAATGGTCATTTGATGAGGATAATAGACTCAAAGAGAGATATCGTAACTTGAAGGCAGCTCGTATGTCGGAGAAATCTATAATCGAGACTCTGTCTAGTGAGTTTGGAAGGAATGAAGGTGGGATAGTTTCGCGTCTTAAAAAGTATCAGTTGCTACCTTTAACGGTTTAGCAGATGCCCTCATTCCAGAATGCTAAGACAGCCTAGTTAAAAACCAACAAAAACCGCTTCTTTTGGAAACCTATTTATATTTGGAATATTATATACTAAACAGGAAGGGGCGGCGAGGGCTTCCGCTTTGTCGTTTGGCGAAAGAGAAATCAAAGGCCCCTTCCAATTAAGTTTACCGGTGAAGCAAATGAGTAAAAAAATGGAAACAAAAAGAAGAATATTAGAAGTGATTAAAGACAATGACTTGACTATTCCAGAGCTTAGCAGAAGGTTGGGTTTGTCAAGGTCGACAATAGGGCAACATATTGACGAGTTGAATAACGCTGGCGCATTAGAAAAAATGCCAGATGCTTATTTCAGGAAACACATCTCCTACAAAGCGAAGCGTTCGATGGGCAAGGATATTCTTAATGATGCCAAGTTGCGTTGGAATACTGGAAACGTGCTATTTGAGCAAGGCAAGTTTGCTGACGCGCTAAAAGAGTTCGATGCGGCCATATCAATAGATCCGAACTACGCCAATGCATATTTTAATAAGGCTTTGACAGAGGTAACAATCGGCGATTTTGATTCTGCAATAAAGAATTTGAATAAGGTTTTTGCACTCCAACCGAAAAGCCATGACGCCGCTGTGGTCATGGGTAACATCGAGGTACAGAAAAAGAACTATACAAAAGCAAAGCAATGGTATGAAAAGGCGCTCGAGTTCTACCCAGATTACTATGAGGCGAAGATCAGACTCAAGACGCTAAAGATGCTCAAAAAAGTCAACGCATCACTCAAAAAGAGCAAGGACATGGAAGAAAAGTATAGAAAGAGGGCAGAATCCAATCCATATGCTCAGTTCAACGAGGCCGTCATAGAGGCGCATAAGGGAAACTTAAACAATGCCATAAAAAAGCTTGACATTGTCCTTCGACTGCAGCCGCAGTCAACACTTGCTCCGGTGTTGATGGGAATTATTGAAGGGAAAAAGGGGAACGCTGCGAACGCCAGGGGATGGTATAGAAAGGCACGCAAGCTCAATCACGACTACGAAGTGAATAAAAAAAGATTCCAAAAGCTGCTGGCAGAGCGTTGGGACGATGACGCATTGACGATAACACAACTTTGATGGGAAAATGATACCAAAAACAATCAGTGAACCGATATCCGCTGGAGAGCTAGTAAAAAGGTATAACGCGGGCGAGAGGGATTTTCGTGGCCTGGATCTAGGTGGCATAGACCTATCTGTTCACTCTAATCTTACTAACCATTATTTGCCTGAAATAAATTTAGAGGGGGCAAATCTTGAGGGTGCAATACTAACTGGCACTCATCTAGATGAAGCCAACCTTAAAGATGCTAACCTTAGAGGCGCAATTTTAGGAGGGCAGCATCCAGATTGCAAGGATGACGATTGTGATTGTGACGTTTCTGGTGCTACGTTAAAAAGGGCAAATCTTGAGGGGGCTGATCTGAGGTATGCACATATGCAGTGGGTAGATTTAGAGGGGGCAAATCTCAAAGGGGCAAAAGTAGTAGGCGCGGACCTGAGCTATGCCGATCTCAGCTATGCTAATCTCGAAAGGGCGGACCTTTATGAGACAGACTTTGCCCACGCCCATCTGGCATCTGCAGATAATCTTGAAAAGGCAAAGAATGTGCTTTCCGCTAAATTATTTGATGCGGAATTGTCTGAAGACCAAGACGTGGCAATCCAGAAATTACATTTACGCACATAGATGTGTTATCAACATATGTAATAACAATAAATAGATTCTGTCAAGTGTAGTAATCCACTTATGCTTATAGATATTGAAGGCGCCGGCCAAGCCGCCGAAGGCGGACATCCAAGGAATTTCAACGAGCAAGTAGATTGAAGCTTGTAAACTCCATTCTTGAAAGTTATGGTGTAAAATAGATACGATTTGCAGCTATACCGCCTGTATTCCGCAACTCGTCCATTTCCACTCTGCTTTATAAAGTTTTTTGTAGCATACACTTTGGTGTCAATGGCGACCACCGAGACGACCACCGCGGTAGCATACCGCGAGCTCGACCTACAGGAGTTCGTGCAGAACGCGACCTGGAGAGAGCTTCTTGTAGACCTTGTCGCAACAAACAAGCTCGACCCCTGGGACATAGACATAGTCAAGGTGGTGGACGGCTACCTGGCGGCGATAAAGAAGATGAAGGTCCTCGACCTCAGGATACCCGCGAACATAATGCTCGCCGCATCCATCCTGCTCAGGATGAAGAGCGATACGATATCGATATTCAGCATTGTAGAGGAGCCCCTTCCTGTGGAAGAGGCACAAGCCGCGAGGATACGCCCAGAGGTGGAGCAGCTGGTCCCGAGGGCGAGGATGCAGCCGAAGAGGAAGGTAACGCTCAGCGAGCTGCTCGACGCGCTCGGCAGCGCGATGAAGGCGGAGGAGAAGCACATGATCCTGCAGACCAGGACCTTCGCGCCAGTCAACCTGGTAATCGACAAGGAGGACATAGAGGAGAAGATGCAGCGCGTCCACGCGACGATAGCCGGCTCGCTCGACAAAGAGGGCCTTACCACGTTCGGAGCGATATCGAAGACATTCTCCAATCTTGAGAACATCCTCCTTAACCTTTTTGTTCCGATACTCTTCCTCACGCACCAGGGCAAAATCGCCGTGATGCAGGACCAGTTCTTCGGCGAGATATTCATCAAGCTTATCGAGGGTGAGAAGGTTGCGAGAAGGGCAAGGAACTGAGAGGAGGGAGCAGCTCAACACAATAGAGGCGGCTCTATTCGTGTCGGGCAAGGCGATGAGCGCGGAGGAGCTAGCCGCCGCCACCGGCATCGCCTCGATCGGGTATGTAAAGAAGCTCGCGGAGGAGCTTATCGACGAATACAGCACAAAGGACACCTCCATCTACGTAGTCAAGATAGGCGACAAGTACGTGCTGAGCGTCAAGGAGCAGTACGCGGGCAGGGTGAGCAGCGTCGCGGGCCAGCCAGAGCTGTCGAAGGGCGCGCTAAGGATACTTGCTTACGTGAGCAAGAACGAGCCGATCATGCAGAGCAGCCTTGTCAAGGCGTTCGGAAGCTCGGTCTACGACTACATGAAGGAATTAACAGAGAATGATTTCGTCAAGGCGAACAGAGAAGGGCGAAGCAAGAAGATAGAGACGACCCAGAAGTTCAAGGAGTACTTCAACCTTTCGAGATAATTAGTAAGTCGGGTGCGACTCCTCGACGCCCTCCTTCTTGTTCATGTATAGCGCGCATACGAAGAGCAGAGATGATATCCTGTTCAGGAAAGCAAGCAATTCTGGATTAAGCCCCTCCTTCTTTGACAACGACACGGCGGAGCGCTCGGCGCGCCTGGCCACAGACCTGGCAAGGTGCAGGTATGCAGCAGATACCGACCCACCGGGGAGCACAAACCTCTTGAGCTCCGGTATCCTCGCGCCTATGTCATCGGTCTGCTCCTCGAGCCATTTTACGTCAGGTTTGGTTATCCTTTTCGCAGACTTGTTGGCGCCGCTCGACGCCACATCTGCGCCTGCGGTGAACAGCTTGTCCTGGAGGGCGTGCAGCGCGCTGGCCACCCTATCGTCCGTAGCGTTTGCTATCGATACCCCTATTACGCTGTTGAGCTCGTCTATGTCGCCAAGCGCGGCGGCCATCAGCGTGTCCTTTGATATTCGGCCGAAGCCCATAGTATCTGTATCGCCCTGGTCTCCTCTTCCAGTGTAGTAGCGCATATGACCCCTATTTATTCTTTAAGAAAAGATTATAAGCTGTATAGAAGCGGGCCCGTGGTCGAACGGTAAGACGTTACCTTCACAAGGTAAAGACCGGGAGTTCAACTCTCCCCGGGCCCATCATACTTAAAGTCATACTTCTCCCCCATACCTCAGGCAAGGCGAAA
>VFSW01003680.1_pt1 | contig 22972 bp, 24 predicted proteins | sample 5358111 | NCBI WGS metagenome assembly VFSW01 (sample SAMN11554181, study PRJNA540505) | mine drainage metagenome | isolation source: sediment from site ElyBrook_90M | place: USA: Ely Copper Mine, Vershire, VT | collected 2017
TCTGCATGTTTAACATTGAGATTGTCAAACTCCTCGAAGTAACTTGCGATATACTTTGAACTTATCTTATCTGCAGATACATTTTCTGCTCTTGCTCGATTTATTATCTTGTCATCTACATCAGTGAAGTTTTGAATAAATTCAACTTTGATTCCTTGTGATTCTAGAAATCTGCGAAGGGTATCGAAAACTATAATCGTTCTAGCATGTCCTATGTGGCTATCATCATACACTGTAACCCCGCATAGGTAAATTCTTACCTTATTTGATGTATCTAATTCCTTTTCTGCCACTGACAGAGTATCAAAAATTTTCAAACTTTATAGCCTCATTAAAGAACACATGCTTTGGGTGTTATTCTTTTGTGCTCGCTTTTTTTATACATCTGATGAATTTTATCCACATTTGAAATGGGTATCTCTGTGATCTTGGCAGTATCTTCAATTGAGAGACTCTTGTCAACCATACAATAGAGAATAGAATCAATTTCTTCATATGTCAGACCAATCTCTGCTTCTGCGATGTGTCCTTCCCATAATCTGGGCCCGCTTGGTTTTGATATTATGCTGGGTGCAATGCCCAAGAATCTTGCAAATTCCCGAATCTGAGTTTTATACAGGGAAACTATTGGTAAAAGGTCAGCAGCGCCATCACCATATTTCGTAAAATATCCTATCAAAAACTCACTTCTATCCTCTGACCCAAGAACAAGATAATTCCTAGCGTTGGCATAATAATACAAAATGTTTGACCTAATCCTGGCACCAAGGTTGCCAAATGCTAGTGGATTTGGTTCGATATATTTTGAATACTCATTGTGAATGAATCCGATATCGACTAGTTTGTATTCCATATGTGAACTATCAACAATTTTGATTGCGTCTTCTGTATCTGCCTCCGGCGTAATCTTAGCGTCTGGCATTATCAACGCGAGTGACTTTTCTCTGACAAATTTTGCGCAAAGTGTGGCAATGATTGCAGAGTCTATTCCTCCACTTAGGCCAAATATTACTCCCTGTGATCTTCTATCTCTAATCTCTTCCACGAGAAACGAGCCAATTTTTTCTTGAATGTGACTGAAGTCTTTTTTTGTTATTTCATCTAGTATTTTTAGATTCAACATTTGTTAAAATTATTCTAAAGAATTAAACTTTTTCGAGCATTTTTTACATTGGATGTTTTTTATTATCTCTTTTCGGGATTGATGCATTTCTGAACTCGTCCTATTCTACCATCGTATAATTCTACTTTAATCCCATGAGGATGAGACTTGCTTGAAGTAAGAATTTTCTTGACCACACCTTCAGTCAAAACACCTGTGCGTTGATCTTGTTTTTGCACTATTAGTACACATGTTCCAATTTTTATTTCATCTCTTGAAGGAGACTCATTCAATGATGACTTGGTAACAATTGTATGTCTTAAACTAATCTAAAACAGGACGTTTCTCATATGTTATAGTTTTTTTACGAGTATCTATAATATTTGCTGTTGAATGATTTCATTGCAAGGTGTAGGTCTTGCAATGCCCGGATCTTTATACCTGATCAGGGGCCTTGCACAGATTTAGAGTACATGGAATACATTAATGCATACAACAAACAATGCAAATGTGGTAAAAATGATTGGGAACTTATTTCCTAGCCGTATGTTATGTGTTAATGATAATGTGGGATTTCTGTGATAAATTAATTGAACCTGTTATAGATCTAGATAAATACCATCATTTTTTACTTCAACTTTGTATGTCTGAAGTTTCACTCCTTTGATGTAATCCAAGAGCTCACCTGTTTTGATATTGTAGTGCCATAAATGAAGCGGACACTCTACCACATCGCCTTCTATCTTACCAGGTGCAAGCGATCCGTCTTGATGTACGCAAATTGAATCTAGTGCATGAAAACCATCTTGATTGAATATTGCAATTTTCTTACCTTCTACCGAAAACTCTTTCCCTTTTCCTAGTGCAATCTCGTTCTTTTCTGCTATTTTTTTCCAGACCATATTTTTTTAAACAAAACACAGCCAATATTTAGATTGTTATTTTTGAGACCTCTTTTTGATAACATTTTATACCCCTAAAATTTGAAATCTCATATGAGTCAGGTAAAAGATCCAAACCTTGCAGAAAAAGGAAAAATGTCATATGAGTGGGCACGGGATCACATGCAAATTCTCACTAATACCATTGAACGATTAAAGAAATCTCAACCTCTCAAAGGATTACGTATAGGAATTTGTCTACACATTACAAAAGAGACATCTGTCTTGATAATGGGTGCAAAAGAGTTGGGTGCAGATGTAAGTGCATGTGCCGCAAATCCTCTTTCAACACAGGATGATATATCTGCATTTTTAGCTGAAAATGGAATTCACATTTATGCTTGGACGGGTCAAACCCAAGAAGAATATGACTGGTGTATTGAAAAAATGCTAAGCCATAAACCACAAATTATAACAGATGATGGCTCTGACAGTCATAGCAAAGTACATGGAAATAAAAAATTTGCGTCAATGAAAGTCTTGGGAGGAACAGAAGAGACAACCACTGGTGTTATACGATTGAAGGCTCTTGCAGAAGAAAAGAAGCTCAGGTATCCTGTGATTGCTGTCAATGATGCATATACAAAACACATGTTTGACAATAGGTATGGAACAGGTCAGAGCACAATTGATGGATATCTGAGATCTATGAATCTGTTATTTGCGGGAAAACGTGTTGTTGTGGCAGGATATGGGTGGGTAGGGCGCGGAGTTGCATCCCGGTGCCGCGGAATGGGAGCCAAAGTTTGCGTTACTGAAGTTGATCCAGTACGAGCTCTGGAAGCTCACATGGATGGATTTGAAGTTGCACCAATGGCTGAAGCAGCAAAAATAGGTGAAATATTCATTACTGCAACGGGACAAACTGGAATAATTAGAAAAGAGCACATCTTGACTATGAGAAACGGAGCCATTATGGGTAATGTAGGTCACTTTGATGTTGAGGTGGATGCCAAGTTTTTACTAAATGAGTCAAAATCAGTACGAGAAGTTCGTCCAAACCTAGATGAATGTTTGCTAAAAAATGGAAAGCGTGTTTATCTTATTGGAAAAGGGAGAATCGCTAATCTTGTTGCCGCCGAAGGACACCCACCAGAAGTTATGGCACAATCATTTTCAAATCAATTGCTGTCCATAATCTACATTGCAAAGAATCATAAAAAGATAGGAAAGAATGTAATCACGGTTCCGCAAGAAATTGACATACAGATTGCAATAGATGCACTAAAGGCGATGAATGTTAGCATGGATAAACCAACGGCAGCCCAGATAAAATACGGTCAAAGTTGGGCATAGCTTAAATCACGCACAGACTTTATTCCGATAATGAAAAAGGCAATCATAACATCCGCGTTACCATATGCTAATGGCGAGATACACCTTGGTCATATTGCATCGACCTATTTGCCTGCCGATATCACAACAAGATTTCTCAAGCTTACTGGCACAGAAGCCTATTACATATGTGCATCCGATGACTATGGCACACCGATCCTAATTCAAGCTGAAAAAGAAAAAAAGACGCCAGAAGAATACGTCAAAGTATGGAATAAAAGAGATTATGATGATTTTACCGCATTTGGGATAGGGTTTGATCTATTCTACAGAACAAGCTCTCCAGAAAATATTGCCTTTGTACAGAACGTATTTAAAAAACTAATGGAAAATGGTCATATTTACGAACAAGAGATCATACAATTTTATTGTAAGGTTGACAAGAAATTTTTACCAGACAGGTATGTGCTAGGTAGATGTCCATATTGTAAGGCTGAAGAACAATATTCAGACCTATGTGAAAAATGTGGAAGGGTGCCACAAGAGATAGAAGAACCCAAGTGTTCAATTTGCAAGAACCCTCCAACAAAAGAGAAGACCAAGCATTATTTTTTTAAACTAACAAACTTTGTAAACGAACTAAATGAATGGCTTAAAGATGACTCTCATCTTCAAAAGGACGTAAAAAAATACGTACAAAATTGGATAAAAGATGGCCTAGTTGATTGGGATATTACAAGAGACATTACATGGGGGGTGCCTATACCGCTTGAAGGAGCCAAGGGTCAAGTCTTCTATGGTTGGTTTGACAATCACCTTGCATATATTTCCTCGACACTGAAATTTTTAAATGACAAGGGAATGGATGGCAAAGAATTTTGGAACTCGGCAGATATTTACCACTTTATTGGTAAAGATATTGTGTATCATCATTATCTGTTTTTACCCGCAATGAGAATTGGAATAAAAAAAGAATACAAACTTCCTGACTATATTCCAACTAGGGGACATCTAATGTTACAGTCAAAAAAGATTTCAAAAAGTCGTAACTGGTATATTGGCCTAAAAGATTTCCTTCAAATGTATCCACCTGACTATCTGAGATTCTATTTAACATTGATTACACCATATAGTCAAGATGATCTCAATTTTGATTGGGACGAATTTGCAGCTAGGATAAATTCTGAACTCATAGGAAACATTGGTAATTTTGTTAATCGAGCACTTGGCTTTACAAAAAAGAGTACCGGAGGCGTGGTTCCTTCAATTGACGGTCCTGACTCTGCTGATAAGGAAGCACAAGACAAGATCAAAAGCTTGGTAGATGAAATTACACCACTAATGGAAGAAAATAGCCTTGACAGGGCACTCAAGAAGATCTTGGAGTTTTCTGCATACTTTAACCAATACTTTCAGAAAAAGGAACCGTGGAAAGGGGGAGTGGGTACAAACAACTGCATATTCATTTCAGTGCATGCGGTGCGCTCCATGGCAATAGCACTTTATCCATTTTTACCAGAATCGTCGCAGAGAATTTGGTCCCAACTCAACTTAGCAGGAAACGTGTCAGGGCAACCGTGGCATTCAATGTCTGAAATTGCGATAAAATCAGGTCACAATCTGGGTGAGGCATCTCCACTTTTCAAAAAAGTAGAGTCTACAGATATTCAGATACACAAGTCAAAACTTGGACAGTAAATGACACTAGACTGGGTCTCAAGAGATGGGAAACTGATACTGGGCGCAAGAGTTGTCAGAACATTCTCGTACGGTTTTGTGAGCGTAATTTTAGCAATCTACCTCAATTTACTTGGATTCAATGAAATCTTAGTTGGAGTTGTTTTAACTGCTACATTAGTAAATAGCGTAATCTTCAACATAATCTCAAGTGTGTATGCTGATAAGATAGGGCGCAGAAAGTTTCTGATTCTTTATGCAGTTTTGATGGTTATTTCGGCCACCGTCTTTTTCCTGACCAACAACTATGTGGCACTAATTATGGCCGCACTTATTGGAACAATTAATGTGACAGGATCCGAGGTAGGTGCATTCTTATCCCTTGAACAAGCCATTTTGCCTCAAACAATAAATGATGAAAAGAAGCGAACCTTGATTTTTTCTATCTATAATATGGTGGGAACATTTGCCATGTCGGGAGGAGTACTTCTTTCAGGCTTACCTCGTATTCTCTCACAACAATTTGGATTTGATCAAACTAATGCAATCAAACTTCTCTTTCTTGCATATGCCATATGCGCATTAGGTGTTCTTGCAATCTATCTCGTATTATCGCCCAGGATTGAGACTAAATCCAAGAATAAACACACCAATTCATTTAGTAATATCACACCCCAGTCTCGCAGTGTTATTAAGAAAATATCCTCGCTATTTGCCGTTGATTCCTTTGCAGGCGGGTTTGTGATACAAAGCATAGTTTCCTTTTGGTTCTACACAAAGTTTGGTGCCGACTTGTCTACCTTGTCTTACGTCTTTACAATAGCAGGCATACTTACTGCGATGTCGTATCTGCTAGCCAACAAAATAGCCTCAAAGATTGGTCTTGTGAATACAATGATCTATACCCACATACCGTCCAACATTCTTCTAATATTGGTTGCATTTGCACCAAGTTTCCCGCTTGCTGTTGGGTTGTACTTTGCAAGAATGAGTATATCTCAGATGGATGTTCCAACACGTCAGTCGTATTTGATGGCGGTAGTAAACGAAAACGAGCGTGTTACAGCAGCCGGGATTACCAATACATCAAGAAACATTGCACAGTCAGTAGGTCCGTCGCTTGCTGGTGCAATAATGGGTTCACTTTTATCAGCTCCTTTCATTATCGGTGGTGTGCTAAAGTTGGCATATGACATAGGACTATTTCTAAATTTCAGAAAAATAAAACCGCCAGAGGAACTCTAGGTGCTTGGTTTGTTGATTTTCTCAAGATATGCAAGAATTCCTGTGTAGTCGATATTACCAAATCCATCTTTGACTGCATTTCGATACAATTCATTTGCAAGTCTGGCAACAGGTAAATCGGCTCCAAATTCTTTAGCGGTGTAACTTATCTCGTCTAGGTCTTTTTGCATTACGCTTAGAAAGAAACTTGGATCAAAGACACCTTTTGCCATCTTTGGTCCTTTGAGAATGCTCATCCCCGTCTTAAAATAGGTGGAATTTAATACCTCTAAGAAAAGGAGAGGGTCTAAACCTGACTTTTTTGCTAATATGATACCCTCTGATATGCCCAATGCCAAAATTGAAATCTGCAAATTCATGGCGAGTTTCATTGCATCCGCAGAACCATTCTCTCCGAGATAAAACGTTTTTTTCCCTATCGAATCAAAAACCGATTTGCATTTTTCGTAAACCTCTTTTTTGCCTCCTATCATAACTATAAGCTGGCCTTTTTCTGCAAGTGGTGGTCCGCCCATGACTGGGCTGTCGATCATTGGAATTCCATACTGCAAATATTTTTCAGCTATTTTTCTTGATGAAATAGGACTGATTGTGCTCATGTCAGACACAATCAGTTTTTCATGTTTGCCATGTATGATGCCGTCTTTGCCAAATGATATGGATTCAACGGCATTTGCATCCTTTACTATGGTGATTACAATATCTGATCTTTCAGCTACTTGTTTTGGTGACTTTGCAACTTGTGCCCCAATCTTCTCAAGAGATTTTGTCTTTTCTTCGGTCCTGTTGTAAACTGTGACCTTGTGTCCTGTGATAAGAAGACGAGTTGCAACTGCTTTCCCAAGCAATCCTATACCGATAATTCCAACATTCATCATACAATTATTTTTCATGACAGTATTTTTTTCTATTGCATCATTTATGTGACAAGTGCTTTGAATCTATCATCATTTCGAAGAATATCAAAATCTTTGTCGCCACCGGCTTTTATTCCACATTCTGGATCAAGAACTATGGCACGCTCAAGCAATACCAGGGCTTCTTCAGTGTTTTTCTGGAGAGATTTACTACAGGCCTTGTGGTACAAAGCACTAATGTGTTTTGGCTCTTGTGATAGGATGTTATCGTAGCAAGTCATGGCCTCGTCATATCTTTGAAGATAATGCAGGGCAAGTCCTTTGTTTAAAAGACAAATTACATGGTTTGGCTCTAGTTTCAAAACCATATTATAGGAAGATATGGCGTCATTGTACCTGCCTATCTTTCCCAGCGCGTTTCCTTTGTTAATTAAAGCATTCATGTGTGTTGGATTCACCGCTAGAACCCTATCAAAGTAAAATATGGCATCTCTAGGCTTACCGTGCTTTGCATGTCCTAGACCAATACTATAAAAATATTCGAGGTTTGTCTCTTCATCATCTGAGGTAAAGCGTATTCCCTTCACTCTAGTAAGTATGACTTTCTATTTGATAAAAACTATTACGTCTTGATCAAATTGATAAAGTGTCACGATGATACAATACAGGCATGGAAAAACTCAGGGCATGTCCTATCTGTACTAATTGCGGTTCAAGAAAATTTGACAAGATAAAGGCCAAAGATACCATAGTTAGATGCGTAAAATGTGGAAAAGAAATGATAATTTGATTATCTTATATATCGTATAGCTTGACAAAAAGGGATTCAAGATATCAGGACTGTCGGTTACTGGGTTTGTTCCTACTTTCTGGCTAGAATCTATCGAGTTTACCATCAAAATATATCGTACATTTTTATTTCGATTATTTTTAAAGGTCCAGCATGGCCAAAACTTGGAAAGATTCTGACGTAAGTCTCGATCCAATAAAGAACGAAACTATTGCAGTACTTGGCTATGGGATTCAGGGTAACGCACAAGCAAACAACCTGAAAGATTCAGGTCTTAATATTATAGTGGGAGTACAAGAATCTGGAGCTAGCTGGAAGAAAGCAAAAGAAGATGGCCACCAAGTCATGTCAGTCCAAAAGGCATGTGAAAAAGCCGATATCATTCATGTGTTGATTCCAGATATGGTTCAAGCACAAGTTTACAAGGACGCGATAGCACCAAACTTGAAAGCGGGCAAGGCACTCTCATTTTCTCACGCCGCAGCAATACACTGGGGCTGGATTGTACCGCCAAAAGATGTTGATGTAATAATGATAGCTCCAAAAGGTCCTGGTTCAAAGGTACGTGAAACGTACCAGCAGAACTTTGGAACTCCATCAATCGTAGCAGTTCATCAGGATTATACAAAAAAAGCTTGGGATAGAACACTTGCTATTGCAAAGGGAATAGGTAGTACAAGAGCTGGAGTAATTCAAACAACCTTTAAAGAAGAAGTTGAGACGGATTGGTTTGGTGAACAGGTAGATCTATGTGGGGGTTCAGCATCGATGGTAATGAATGCGTTTGAGACTCTAGTTGAAGCAGGATATCAGCCAGAAATAGCTTACTTTGAGGTACTTCATGAACTCAAATTAATTGTAGATATGATTCAACGATATGGGATATCTGGAATGTACCGCAGAGTAAGCGAGACTGCAAGATATGGAGGCTTGACTAGAGGCCCTATGGTAATGGATAAAGAAGTTAAAGCGAAGATGAAAAATGCATTGAAGATGATACAAGATGGCACGTTTAACCAAGAATGGACAAGTGATTACAGGAAGAATGGTAAAAACGCATTTGATAGATACATGAAAGAAATTGATGCCCATCAGGTAGAACAAGTGGGTAAGAAAATGCGACGTATGATGTGGCCAGATTCTACAGAATAATTCCTCTAACTTTTTCTAGTTTTTGCCAGGTTGGACTGGATAAAATCAATTATTGTTGGCAATGGTGTACCAGGTCCAAAATTTCCCAACACACCTGCTTTTTCAAGCTCCTGTTTGTCATCATGTGGAATAACTCCACCGCCTATTACAAGCACATCGTTGATTTCTTTTTCTCTGAGAGCTTTTACAACTCTTGGAAACAGAGTCAAGTGTGCGCCGTTTAGCAAGCTCAATGCTATGACATTGACATCTTCATCTTCTGCAATTTGCGCAATCCTGTCAGGTGTGGCAAACAAGCCGGAATAAATGACTTCCATTCCGGCGTCTCTAAATGCTCTACACAATACTAGAGCGCCTCTATCGTGACCGTCTAGCCCTAGCTTTGAGACAAGTATTCTGACTCGTTTTGTCTGGGCTTTTTGCGACATGATCTTGAAAGTATAAACTGGGTTTTAAAACCTTTATTGGAAAATTCTAAAGACCGAGTTTATCTGATATCTCTGCAACAAGATTTTATTGTGCGTATGATACGTGATTGTTCTATATGGATTCAGTAAAGGAACTCAAGCAAGGTAATCGAAGAGCCATCGCAAAGGCTATATCTATAGTTGAAAATGACGAAAAAGGAGCAAGGACTCTGATCAAAAAAATCTTCAAGAATTCTGGACGATCTATCTCTATTGGCATAACTGGTCCTGCAGGATCAGGAAAGAGTACTCTAATCAACAAAACAAGTATTGAACTCAAAAAACTTGGTTACAAGACGGCTGTTCTTGCAATAGATCCTACCAGTCACATAACAGGGGGTGCAATTCTTGGGGACAGAATCCGTATGACTGAATCGACAGACGCTGGCACTTATATCCGCAGCATGGCATCAAGGGGTGCAACAGGTGCAGTATCTCTTGCTCTGCGAAACAGCATCAGGGTATTGGAGTTTGCTGGATTTAACCCAATAATTATAGAAAGCGTTGGAGCAGGACAGACAGAAGTTGACATATCGAGAGTTGTTGATATGACAATAGTGGTCTTTAACCCGAACACTGGTGATAATATTCAAACAATAAAAGCAGGTCTAACTGAGATTGGTGATATTTATTTGATTAACAAGAGTGACCTGCCTGGTGCAAATCAACTCTTCGACTCTGTAAGGGATTTCATAGGTATGTCGGATAAAAATCCGCTAGTCATGATGACATCTGCCAAATCAAACAAGGGAATGGTATAATTTGCAAAGAAACTGCAAGAATTGATGGAATCGAAAAAAAAATCCAAGAAACAAAATGAGGAATCACGGCTTGGCATGGAACTGAGGGATATTATTTTAAATAATGTCAAAAATAAAGTGAGTGACATGCTTGATTCAAGTAACACTTATGCTAAATATCTTAAAAAGGTCCAAAAAAAGGAGATGGATCCATTCGAAGCTGCAGAGAAAATGTCTAAACTATTAAAGTGAGAGAATAAGAAATATGAAAACTAGATCAATTCCAAAGAAAAAGATAAAAACTGATTCTAATATTCCTGTCAAAAGCTTCTACGATTCCACTGTAAAACCAAAGAGTAAAAATGAAGAACCTGGAAAATATCCATTCACTAGGGCAATTCATCCTGGGATGTACCGGGACAGACTTTGGACAATGAGACAGTATACTGGTTTTGGTACAGCTGCACAGACAAATCAGAGATTCAAGTATCTGCTTGAAAGAGGACAGACTGGTCTGAGCATGGCGTTTGATTTGCCCACTCAGATAGGATATGATGCAGATGATTCCCATGCAGAGGGCGAAGTGGGAAAGGTAGGAGTCTCAATCACCTCGCTCAAAGACATGATGACTTGCTTTGATGGTATCCCACTTGACAAAGTAAGTACATCTATGACAATTAATGCAACAGCTTCGACGCTACTTTCATTGTATATTGCTGCAGGTGAATCACAAGGAGTAAAAAGTGAACAATTACGAGGCACTACACAAAACGACATTCTCAAAGAATACATTGCAAGAAATACCTATATCTATCCACCAAGGCCGTCCATGAGATTGATAGGCGACATGATTGAATACTGTTCCAAAAAGGTACCGCAATGGTATCCTGTGTCAATATCGGGATATCACATGAGGGAGGCAGGATGTAATGCAGTGCAAGAAGTTGCGTTCACTCTGGCAAATGGTATAGAATACATTGAAACATGTGTTGACAGAGGACTCAAGATTGACGACTTTGCTCCAAGGCTATCATTCTTTTTTTGCTGCACAAGCGAATTCTTGGAAGAAGTTGCCAAGTTCAGAGCTGCAAGAAGAATCTATGCAAAGATAGTCAAAGATAGATTCCACGCAAAAGACAAAAAATCAATGCAACTTAAATTCCATGTTCAGACAAGTGGTGAATCACTGACTGCGCAACAGCCAGATAACAACATTGTCCGAGTAGCAATACAATCAATGGCGGCAGTATTGGGAGGCTGTCAATCACTTCACACAAACTCAAAAGATGAAGCATTAGCATTGCCAACTGAAGCAGCAGTAAAGATTGCTCTGAGAACACAGCAGATTGTGGGGCATGAAAGTGGAATTACAAAAACAGTTGATCCACTTGCCGGTTCATACTATGTAGAATATCTAACTGATAAAATAGAAGAGGAGGCAAACAAGTATCTCAAAAAAATTGACAGGATGGGAGGCTCACTGGCTGGAATTGAAAAAGGCTTTTTCCAGTCTGAAATTCGACAAAATGCGTACAGGCTAAAACAAGAAATTGACAGTAATGAGAGGGTAATTGTAGGAGTCAACAAGTTTACTGATTCTGTTGAGGAAAAACAGGTGATCATGAAGATTGATGATGGTATTCAGGTAAAACAGATACAGAATCTAAAAGAACTGCGCAGTATGCGCGACAATAATAAGGCTGAAGCGGCACTATCGAAGATGAAGAGCGCCGCAGAAAAAGAGGAAAACCTAATGCCTTTCATATTAGAATCAGTGCGAAGATATGCTACTCTTGGAGAGATAAGCAATACATTCCGAGAAGTCTTTGGGATCTACCAGCCAAGGGAGTCATTCTAAAATGAAAATAAACCATGTTGCAATAGCTGTTAACAATTTGGATGAGGCAGTAAGGGAATATCAAAATGTGCTTGGAGTAAAAAAAGTTGAGTTTGAGACAGTAGAGACTGAGGGTGTGCGAGTTGCAATACTACATCTGGAAAACTCAAGAATTGAACTCATGGAACCGATAAAGGACACAAGCCCAATCAAGAAATTCCTTGATACTAGAGGTGAAGGCTTGCATCATATTGCTCTTGAGACTGAAGGCATAGAAGGTGAAGTCAACAGAATGAAAGACACTGGAGTGAGATTTCTTGGAGAAGTAAGGCCTGGTTCTGGCGGAACAAAGATTATTTTTATTCATCCAAAGTCGCTTCATGGTGTATTGGCAGAGATCTGCTCACATCCAAAAAAGTAAATAACAATATTACCGAAGAATCTTTGATAATAATTACATGTAATCGATATATGCATTGTGAACAATATTAATTCTTAAGAATGCTTGATAAAAAAATCTGGAGCGCAATATCATGACCCATTTAGTTACAGGCATAGATGAGAAGACTGCAATAAAAATAGCAAGAAGATTTCTTGAACAGCACCATTCGGTTATCATATCTCATACAAGTTTTCAAGGAGACTGCTGGGTTGTGACCTCAAGTGTGGGATTTTTGCCAGAACAGGTTAAAAAAGTAAGAATAGACATCAAGTCTGGAAAGATAATAGAATGTTTCTAGTTTTCATTTAATAGATTCATAATGGCACGGCAAAAATTTTTGAGTTGGAATAATTTTCTTGTCGCATTTACTGCATGGAAATATCATTTATTGTATCACTTGAACGGTTTTCAAAAATAGATCGCTGATAAATTGTTCTATACAATTCTTAGTAAAGTGGTATATAGATTCAGGAAGAGGATCAAACCGAGATAAGAATACTATGAACTCAAGTCTCCGAAAAATAATTGGCAGCAGAAAACAGCTCCCTACAATACTCTTTTGTTATATCATGTTATCATCGCTTGGGACATATGTAACAGATGTTTACGCACAGGTTGACAATACTATCCAGACTGGTTCGTCCGCTGCAATCACAGCAGTTGCAAACGCAAGCAATGCAGCAAACCTGGTTGTAACAACTGCTGGTGGAAACGCTAGTGCTGATATCAACAATGACTATCCTAAGGCAATCTCTAAAATCCAGAACGCTGAAACTTTGGCAATATCTCAGGTCAACGAGGCTGAACAGAATGCAACCTCTGCGGTAAACAACACTGCCGGGAACGCGATCGCCGAAATAACTTCTGCAAACAATACAATCTCCTCAACAAAATACACCGTTGTAAATGACGCGCTTGGGGGCATTGCACTAATTGATAATAAAGCAGTTTATGGCATAAATCAGGTTACTCCAAATGCAACAAAAGCGATACAAATTGCAAATGATACCGCAGTGACATTTCTTAACACTACAGCAATACCAAAAACAGTATTTGCCATTTCTACTGCAAACAACGAGGCAGTTTCTGTATTAACCGGAGGGAGCTCAATAGTTGAGGGCCTAGTCTCACAAGCGACCCCTATTGAGACTAAGACTATAGGGACTGCAAATGAGGCAAGTACGACTGCGATAAACAGTACTGCCGCTGCGTCCGTAACCTCTGTAAATGAAGCAGAGACCTGGTCCTTGCCACAAAAAGTACGGTTGCCACAATAGGCATAAAAGAGATAGCCCAGACTAACACTACTGTAGTAAATAACATCAAAGTCCTTACCCCGGCCATGACCGGCGAGATAGGCCTTGCAGGCTCTACGGGAGAAAACGAGATAGGACTTGTAACGCCAGCTGCTATTGCACAGATAAACGCAGCAACAAATGCCTCACTCCAGGAGATTAACATGGCCTCAGGTGCAAGAACTGCCCAGGTTGATATTATCAGCGATACAGGTCTTCCAGGAACTGGCACTCTTGCAAAGGTTGCAACACAAGGCATTAACGATGCAAGCAATACCGCCACCGATACAGTACAGAAAGCTAGCGGCGCATCAGCGGGTGCTGTCTCAACAGCTGGAACGGACGGCAAGTCTGCACTAAGTTCAGAAACCTCCAACGCTATAACTCAGGTAGATGATGCCTCTGGTAGCGCAACCTCTGCCTCTAACAACGCTTCATCAACATCAATAGGAAAAATCAACACGGTTAGCCAGAACCTTAATTCTACTATTCTCCAAGTCGGCTCTGCCGCAATATTTGGAATTCAGACCATAAACAGTACTGCCATAAATGATACAAATGGCGCGCAGCCTGCCGAGGTAAATGCGATACAGACCGCAAATGGTGCCATAGTCTCTACCCTTTCTGGAGACACGTCACAAATGGTCAATGCAATCAATAAAGAAAACAGCTCTGCAATAGATGATGTAGGATTTGCAGGAATGGCGGCCCAGTCTACAATGGACATGGCAACCCAACTAATGATTAAGAACGTAAACAATATGAGCCAAACAGCAATATCGGCCGTAAATAACGCCACAGTAACCGCTTCTAACGAGATACTCTCTGCAAACCAAACTGCTGACTTGGCAAAGAGCATTGCCTCAAAGCTTGCAATCGACGAGCTAAGATCTATCAACGCCACTGCCAACGGGCAGATACAATTTGCCTCCCAGGAGGCAATAGCCGAGATAGAGGCTGCAAGCAATGCTGCAATTGAGCAGGTCCAAATTGACGGTCCAACATCGGTTGCCGAGATAAACACAGCCACGCAGGCAGCCCAGGGCCAGATAGCACTTGCCAATCAGACTGCGATTGCAGAGATTAACGCCCTGACACCTGTTTCGACTGCAAGCGCAAACACGACTACAGGTGCGGTAAACCAGGCCGCCTCAAGCGTATTGCCTGCTCCGACAGATCTAGTAACTACCGAGGTCTCGCCAACCCAGATACTGCTTAACTGGAACGCGCCGCAAAACACTGGCTCACTAGTAACCGGATACAAGATAGAAAGATCGACCGATGGTGGAAGCACATTTACCACGGTTAACGCGACCACCGGTACCACGGCAACAGAGTACCAAGATATGGGACTTGTGCCTGATACTACATACACCTACCGCGTCTCCGCAGTATACTTGCAGGAGACAAGCAATCCATCCAACACGGCCTCAGCCACTACAACGAGCTCGTTCACACTTGCTGTCTCAGCACAGTTCACAGACGGCTCAGCCATCAACGGAGAGTACTGCTACCTCCTCAACTCAACAGGCCAGGTGGTTGCAGCGGGATTTACCCCTGGCTCGTTTACGCTTGCCTTTGGCGCCAGCTATCAGGTAGGTGTCGGCAATTATGGCATCGCTGTATTTGACCACTGGCTTGATAATGGTTCGACTGCAAACCCAAGGACTATTGCGATAACTTCCGACACCAGTCTGACAGCAGTCTTCAACAAGACTGGATAGACCTAGCAAGGGCAGTAGAAATACTTGAAATTGCTCTACAATGTTTCAATACTGATCAAGGCTGTTTCTTCCTCTCTTTCAGTTTTTTAATATATTACATTAGACACCTTATCGTTTCTTGATTATTTTCTTCATGTTTTTTGGCATCATGGGAATAATACAAGCAGTTTTTTACTGTTAGTACGGGACCTATAAAACAGTGTTCTGTAACTTTTGGAAATGACTTACTTCGTCACCCAAAGTAAACAGAATCTAAAACCAATTTGTTCGTGTTTTAAAGTGGGGAACTAAACTGAGTAGACCAAACCCCTCAAGGGTATTTTTAAAGAAAGGACTTTGGTTATTCTACCATCTTCAGCGTGTCTGACGCAGTAATTATTCCAACAATCTTACTGTTCTTTGAAACAAGAACACATTTTGAGTATCGTATCAGTGAGACTAACGTCTTGACTGGCGTGTTGTAATCTACAATGGGTGGGCGAGGATCCATTATCTCTGACAGCTTTATCTTCTTTCTTTGTGTCTCATCGTTGTCAATGAGATGTTTTACTATGCCGTCCTCTGTTACTACGCCAGCAATCTCACTTCCTTCAAAAACAGGAACCTGACTAATAGACAACTCTTGCATTTTTTTTATTGCATCGTTCAAGGTATCCATTGTCTTTAGTTTTACAATCTCTTTGCTACAAATGTCACCTGCTTTCATTGATGACTGGCTATCAAGTGACCACAAGACCTCAAATATTTTTCTTGCAGTAGCATAGCTTGGCTGGCATCTTCCGGACTCAATTTGATTTATCATGGACGTGCTAACTCCTGTAAGGGAAGCAAGCTTTTGCTGTGTCAATCCTATTTTCAGTCTGGCCTGTTTTATGGATTCAAGTCTGGGCAGCATCTATCTATCTATCACGTACCATTCTTTTTGATCTTTTCGAGTTTTCAAGAGCTGCCTGTGCTGCTGCTAGAATTGCTATTGGAACCCTGTGAGCTGACGCACTCACGTATGTTAATTTAGCCTTGTTGCAAAACTTGATTGAGCGGGGGTCTCCGCCATGTTCTCCACAAACTCCTATCTCAAGATTAGGTTTTACGTTTCTTCCTCTTGATATTGTAATCTGCATGAGGTCTCCTACACCATTGATATCTAATGACTGGAATGGATTTTCGGTCATTATGTCTTTTTCAAAATACTCTGGAAGGAATTTTCCCTCTGCATCTTCCCTACTAAAACTAAATACTGCCTGAGTAAGGTCGTTTGTTCCAAAGCTAAAGAACTCGGCTATTTGTGCAAGTTCATCCGATGTCAGGCACGCTCTGACCACTTCCATCATTGTACCAAAATTCATTCTTAACTTTATTCCAAACTTTGACTCTACATCTGATTTTATGGAATCATATATTTATTTGATATATTTTAATTCGTTTACACTTCCGACTTGGGGGATCATTATTTGTGGATGGACATCTACTTTTTCAGTTCTAAGTTCCGCCGCTGCATCGCAGATGGCTCTAATTTGCATCTCGTATATTTCAGGATGAGTGATGCCAACTCTGACTCCGCGGTGACCCATCATTGGATTTATCTCTGCCAACTCCTTTACTCTGTCAAATATTTTCTGAGTTGAAATGATCTGCTCTGGTGTACCTTGTTTTTCAAGAGAATGTATTTTGTTTATCAACTCTTCGATATTTGGCAGAAACTCATGTAATGGTGGATCCAAGAGTCTGATTGTAACATGATGCCCCTGCATTATTTTGAGAATTTCCTTAAAATCTTGTTTTTGTAATATGCGAAGCTTCTCCAAGACTTTTTTTCTTTCTTGTATGGTCTTTGTCATTATCATCTCAACAAAGACTTCAAGTCTATCGTGCGCATTGAACATCCTTTCTGTTCTGCACAATCCGATGCCTTTTGCGCCGTAGGTGCGAGCAAGTTTTGCAGCTTCGGGAGTATCAGCATTTGCTCGTATGCCTAGTGTTTTGAACTTCTCTGACCATTCTAGTATAGTTCTAAAATCGTCTGTCAGTTTTGGCTCAACTGTAGGTATTTCACCTGTGTAGACATTGCCAGTGCTGCCATCTATTGTTATTGTTTCTCCTTCACTAACAGCCTTGCCGTTGACAAAGAACTGTTTTGCGGAATAATCGATTTTGATATCAGAACACCCCACAATACATGGTTTTCCCATGCCTCTTGCCACCACTGCCGCATGAGACGTCTTGCCGCCTCTGCTTGTAAGAATTCCTGTTGAGGAAAAAAATGCTGGCACGTCTTCTGGCTTGGTTTCTTCTCTAACGAGAATCACTTTGGTCCCATTATCGCCAACACTTGTTGCTCTTTTTACGTCAAAGATGACAACCCCAGATGCAGCACCAGGAGATGCTGGTATGCCTTTTGTTATGGGGCTGAATCCCTTGACTGCCTCTGTATCAATAGCTCTGTGTAGGATTTGATCTAGATCTTCAGGATGTAGACGGAGGATTGCTCTTTCTTTTGTTATCATTTTTTCTTTCACCATTGAAACAGATGTTCTAATCATCCCAGCCGTATTCATTTTGGCAGAACGGGTTTGTAATAGGTAGAACTTTCCTTTCTCAACTGTAAACTCGATGTCTTGAGGTTCCTTGAAGTGTTTTTCAAGCTTGTCACACGTACTGAGCAATTGTTTGTATGTTGAGGGCATTTCCTTTGACATGTGGTCTATTGGGTGTGGCGTCCTGATACCAGCTACGACGTCTTCTCCTTGCGCATTGATGAGATATTCGCCAAAGATCTTTTTTGAACCGTCTGAAGGATCGCGCGTAAAGACTACTCCGGTCGCACTGTCGCTTCCCATGTTACCAAATACCATTGTGACGACATTTACTGCGGTTCCCACTGCAGCGTCTTTTGAAATTTTATATTTTTCTCTATATACTACTGCTCTTTCACCCATCCAGCTTTTGAAGACTGCCTCGATTGCAAGTTCGAGTTGTTTGTAAGGGTCTTCTGGAAACTGCTTTCCGGTATGTTCTTGACAGACTGCTTTGTACTGTACTACTACTTTTTTTAATGATTCTTCATCAATCTCGTAATCATGTTGTACGTTTTGTTTCTTTTTTGCATCATGTAGTATGCTTTCAAATTTCTTGTCATCTACTCCAAAGACTACTTTTCCAAACAATTGGACAAATCTTCGATAGGAATCTAGTGCAAATCTTGGATTTTTGCTTGACTTACCAAGTTCTACAACCGTCTTATCGTTTAATCCTAAATTAAGAATTGTATCCATCATGCCTGGCATTGATACTGAGGCACCTGACCTGACAGATACTAGAAGAGGATTCTTCTCAAAACCAAATTTCTTACCTGTTTTTCTCTCAATTTTTTGAATATTTTTTTTAACTTCGCGCATGAGTGTCTTTGGCAGTTTCTTATTGTTACTGTAGTATATGGTACACACCTCTGTTGTAATGGTAAAACCTGGGGGCACTGCAAGCCCCAGCCTTGTCATCTCCATCAGGCCTGCGCCCTTACCGCCAAATAATTTCTTATTCTTGCCGTCGCCCTCGTTAAAAAAATAGACTGATTTCATACAGGAACTCTATTAATCGCGTAATATCAAATTTTTCTACTTTTTGTGAAGGCCCGAGCAAACTCATCTATTGTTTTTTCCCAATTTTTGGCCTTAACTATACCACTTGCTACCAAGATACCATCTGCTCCAAGATCAAGTGCTTTTGACACATCATCTCCTGTGACAATGCCTGCGCCGCAGAGCAATCGGGTAGAATTTTTTGCGTCTTTTACCGCCTTGACAGAATTTGTTATGATCTCTGGTCTTTCCTTTGATACTGCTTTACCGCTTCCTATTAGCTCAGGAGGTTCTATTGCAATGTAATCTGGATTTAATTTTACATATTTTTTTGCTTCACTCACATTTTTTACACATATCACAGATGTCATCTTCAAACTCTTCAGTCTAGAAACTATCTGTTCAATGTCTTGACTTGCAATCCTGTGTTCGCTATGATTGATTAGAGAACCCCTGACTCTTGATTTTTTTAAAAGCTCTGGAACAATAAACCCTGTAGTACTACCAACTTTTGAGATATCGACATGTTGAGAAAACACTGTAACTGGAAGATTGGCCACTTCGGAGATTAGGTGTTGTGGAGGACACACGATGATTTTTATTTTATGCTTTTTAGCAATCTTTGACGCAGCTTTTGCCAGTCGTAATGAATTACCTGCTGAAATCTCTTCATAATTTTTAAAGTTGATTATGAACAATATGCTTTCAGCTGAATTTGTTGTTGCCTCTATATCAAGAGTTCCTTGTTTGAATGCTATGGTGACATTAATCAGACCATGATTTTATTTTTTGAAAATTCTTATAGATGGCGTGAAGAAAAGAAACTTCGTGAGAAGTGAGTCGTTTTTGCTGTTGGAGCAACTCCGAGATTTGGTGTCAAATGCTAAATCTTTGGGATATCGCGATGATGATATCGTAAAGTTGATTTTCAAAAAAATACTTGAAAGCGGTGATACTTATAGCATTACAGAATTAGAAGATTGGTTTGGCAGTAAAGTAGACGGTGATGACCGATCCGTAATTAACAGAGTGCTAAATATAGCGCATTACCAGAAATCAAAATTTGAGGCAAATAACAAGTTTAGGATAGTATCAGATGGCAACGATTGTATCTGCGATGGCCATTGATTATTTCTTTATACCTAGTGTTCTGTTCTTTAATCTCATGTAAGCGTTATGGCATTTGCGGCATCTTGTAGCTGACATTGAATTTTTAGCACCGCATGAGAAGCAGACCTTAAAGTAAAGTCTTGCCTTTTGGGCAATCTGTTTTTTTAACGGATCTGTAATTGGCATTTCTCTTTTCTATCCTATTTGTCTGCTATTTGTTTCTACCCTTTTCCAACTTTCCTGCAAGTAGCATTGGTACTTCCGCAGGCCTCTTGGCAACAGGTACATTTGCCTTGGCATACATTGATACTTTTGATTCTGCTGAACCATAGGTTCCATAAATTATGGCTCCAGCGTGTCCCATCCTCTTCTCTTTTGGAGCTGCACGTCCTGCAATGTATGCTACGACTGGCTTGTCAAACTTGGTATCGATAATGTGCTGAGCCAGCATCTCTTCGGCATCTCCGCCTATCTCTCCTACGACAACTACGCCGTCTATGTTGGCTCCGTTTCGAATTGTATCAAATGCCTGTATTAGGGGCGCTCCATTAATGGGGTCTCCACCTATTCCAAAACAGATGCTTTGGCCGAAATTCGCAAGCGAGAGATTGTTGGATACTTCATACATGAGGGTACCACTTCGTGAAAGTACAGCTATTCTTCCAGGTTTGAATGGGGATGCTGGCATGATTCCAATCTTGATGATTCCTGGTATTATTACTCCGGGGGTATTTGGTCCAACCACTATTGCATCGTTCTTTTTTGATAATTCCACTACGATCAATGCGTCTTTTATAGGTACATGTTCTGGGATTGCAATTAATAGTTTGATTCCGGATTCTAGCGCCTCAACTGCGGCACTGAGGAAAAACTTTGCCGGAACAAAGATTATTGAAATTTTTGCACCAGTTGCACCTACTGCATCTTTCATGTTTTCATAAATTGGAACACCCTCAAACTTTTGTCCGCCTTTTCCGGGAGTAACTCCGGCAACTATGTTTGTACCATATGCTAGCATTTGCTGTGTATGCAATGATCCGAACTTTCCAGTAATTCCTTGAACAATCACTGGCTTTTTCTTATAGTCCTTGTCTCCCTCCTTACCAATTAATAAATCAAAAAGGTCAGCCATTTTTGTTTACCTCAATTACTGCGGCATTTATTGCTTCTTCAATGGTATCAAACATCTTTGTTCTAGAACCCTTCAGCATTTCTTTTGATCTATCTGCCTCTGCACCAGACATTCTTGCAAAGACTGGTACGTCAACCAGTTTGTTATCATACGCTTTGATAAAGGCAGTAGCAACTGTTGTTGTTTTGACAATACCTCCATAAAGATTCACAAGTATGCCTCTGACTTTTTTCATCTTGCTAATCAATGTAAGTGCTTCATACACTGTGTCAGTTGTTGCACCACCACCAACATCAAGGAAACATGCAGGCTTTCCACCATTGTCAGACAACATGTCTAATGTAGACATGACAAGACCAGCTCCATTGCCCACTACGGCGATGTTGCCATCAAGCTCAACTAGTGAAAAGCCGCTTTTTTCAGCACGCTCCTCAAGTTCTGATACTTCTTGGAATTTGCGTAACTCATCATGCCTGAACATGGAATTATCATCAATTATCATTTTACCATCAAGTGCAACAAGTGAATCATCCTTTAGCACTGCAAGAGGGTTGATTTCAGCCAACTCTGCTTCTTTTTCTACTGTAACTTTGGATAATTTTTGAAGTATGTCAACAAACTGTTCAAATGCCTTGTCTTTTAGTCCCATCTTTTTGCCGATTTCTTCTGCAGTTTTTGTGTCGACATTTCCCAATCCTACTTCATGTATTATCTGGTTCTTGACAGACTCTATCTCTACGCCACCTTCTGACGAAGATATCACGGTATAGCATCTCTTACTTCTGTTCAAAAACAACGAAAGGTAAAGTTCTTTTTTGATATCGGCCATTTTTTCAAGCAAGATCGCTCTTGTCTTCTCGCCTTTGACTACTTTTTGCATTATTTCTGGATACTTTAATTCAAACTCGTCTGTATTGTGGCATTTTTGAATAGCTCCTGCCTTTCCTCTGCCACCTGCTGTCATCTGGGCCTTGATAACAAATGGAAAACCAAGTTTTTCAGCATCTTTTCTACCTTGCTCTATATTGGTAGATGTCAACCCTTGAGGAATTGGAATTCCATAATGTGCAAATAATGACTTGGCCTGATATTCAAGCAAACGCATGGAAAGATTTCATTTTTATGGTCTTTATAATCTGTATGGGTTCTACTTCAAATTTGTCTGCTGACAGTCACACATATCTCGATACGTAAAAAATCCAATCAATATGGTAATCCATTCACACTCAATAACACCAAATTCTACTTTTGTCGCACTATTTTTGATACCACTCTCTAGTTTCTTAGCTCTGCATCGCATTGTAAAATATTTACTTGACTATTTTTCTGGCTTGTACGCGATGTTGTCTGTGACTTGGCAGTTGTAACGTAATATATTCACAATATATCATAAGATTTGGGTTTTATGATAGGAGGGTTGAAAATATCGTCGTTTGACTTTGATGTTTTGTGGACGAAGAAAACATGATATCGGTAAAGACTGGGTGTAGGTACATCAATGAGTAGTTGCATGGCAGAAAAGTCGGACAAATTAATATTCTCAATTACTAAATATCTGAGGGTTGGGCACAATTCCAAGTCTATTTTGATCACATTCCAAAATTAATTTAA